>Ga0194060_10000900_pt1 | contig 21747 bp, 24 predicted proteins | sample SepL225m_MetaG_FD_163427 | JGI IMG/M metagenome (GOLD analysis project Ga0194060, IMG submission 163427) | Anoxic zone freshwater microbial communities from boreal shield lake in IISD Experimental Lakes Area, Ontario, Canada - Sep2016-L222-5m | ecosystem: Environmental > Aquatic > Freshwater >... | reverse complement strand
GGCTTGACAGGGGGTGGAGGTGGGGTATGATTATTTGTTATGACTATCACAGTTAACGGGAACAAATATGAACATCACGGCGATGGGCGGGTCGATCAACTTCTTGCTGAGCTTGGCAGCAATCCAGACGCTGTCGCCATCATGGTGAATGATCAGGTTATCCCCAAGATTGAGCGGATGGGCGTAGTGTTAAAAGACGGGGATCGTGTCGAGGTGTTGTCGTTTATGGGCGGCGGCTGAGGGGAAAAGTATGGGTAATGAAAAGAAGCTGAATTTGGGTGGGCAAGAGTTTGAATCCCGATTGCTGGTTGGCACGGGAAAATTCTCATCTGTTGCCGTCATGATCGAGGCCATTAAAGCGTCAGGCGCCCAACTGGTGACGGTTGCCCTTCGTCGCTTTAACCGGGAGCGGCCGTCTGATGATTTGCTGGGTCCCCTGGCCAAACTTGGGATTACGCTGGTTCCCAATACCTCGGGCGCGAGAAACGCGGCAGAGGCGGTTCGCGCCGCGATGTTGGGGCGTGAGCTTTCCGGAAGCCGTTTTGTGAAGGTGGAGATTCATCCGAACCCGCATCACCTGATGCCGGATCCTCTGGAGACGTTTGAGGCCTCCAAACAACTGGCTAAGGAGGGGTTCATCGTGCTGCCTTATATGTCCGCCGATCCCGTACTGGCTAAGCGACTGGAGGATGTCGGGTGTGCTGCGGTCATGCCGCTGGGCTCGGCAATCGGGTCTGGCCACGGCCTATCCACGGCGGCCATGGTAAGGATGATTATTGCCGACAGCGGTATTCCTGTCATTGTTGATGCCGGACTTCGCGCTCCCTCTGAAGCGGCGGCGGCCATGGAGATGGGGTGTGGCGCGGTGTTGGTCAATAGCGCCATCGCCGCCGCTGGGGATCCCGTGGCGATGGCCGCGGCGTTTGCCGTGGCCGTCAAGGCCGGGACTGCGGCCCGACAGGCCGGGCTTATGACCCAAAGCGATACCGCTGTGGCCACAAGCCCGCTAACCTCGTTTTTGAGTGGGAATCAGGCGTGACAACCGAACTTCCGGAAGAGTTGGATCCCTCGTTATGGTTATCCATTGCACGATCGGCCACCGAGTCGGATGTGCGGCGGGCATTGACAACCTCCTCGCCGACTGAAGCCAAATTTGCCGCCTTGGTCTCGCCGGCGGCAGATCATCTTTTAGAAGGAATGGCGCAGCTGGCAAAGCGTCTTACAGAAGGTCATTTTGGCCGTACCATATCCCTTTATGCGCCTCTCTATCTTTCTGATTATTGTCCCGGGGGCTGTGCGTATTGCGGGTTCGCTGCTGATAGGACTCAGCCGCGCCATCGGTTGAGCCGGGATGAGATGATGCGAGAATTTGAAGCGCTCAAGGCGATGGGCTTTGAAGAGATCTTGCTGCTTACAGGCGAACGTTCGCCCCAGGCGGACTTTGCTTATCTCCGGGATGCGGTCGCAGAGGCCGCCACTTATTTTTCAGCCATTACGGTTGAAGCCTTTCCCATGACCACTGCCGAGTATCATGAGTTGGCGGCGGCAGGCTGTGTCGGCGTGACGCTTTATCAGGAAACTTACGAGCCGGTCCAATATCATTCCCTGCACCGTTGGGGCCCTAAGCGCGATTACGCCAACCGTCTGGATGCGCCTTCCCGGGTTCTGGAGGCGGGAATGCGTACGGTGGGACTCGGGGCGCTGCTGGGGATCAGTGACCCGATTTTTGATGCTTTGGCCTTGTATCGTCATGCCCGTGCCTTGCGCCGCAAATTCTGGCAGTCGGGGATTACGATCTCCTTCCCGAGGGTCTGTCCCCAGGAGGGGGGCTATCAGCCGCCGTTTCTGGTGGACGAGCGGTTCCTTGCCCGGATCATTTTTGCATTCAGGATTTGCATGCCGGATGTTCCGTTGGTCTTGTCCACCCGCGAAAACGCGAAGTTTCGCGACGGTATAGCCGGGGTGGGGGTTTCAAAAATGAGCATCGCCAGCCGTACAACCGTGGGCGGCTATCGTGAGCCGACCTTGTCGCCGGATGGCCAGTTCCAGGTCAATGACGACCGGGACCTGGAAACGTTCTTTACCGCCTTGCGAACCAAGGGGCTGGAGCCAGTTTTTAAGAACTGGGATCGGGTATACAGTCGGGGCGACGAATAACATCGATGTGGTGCACAACCAATGAAATGAGGGTTGTGCAAACGATTATGTGGGGTGATATCTGATGTCAATTCATTCAGAACGAATGCAGAGGTTTGAGAAGGCGGGGCTTTACCTGGTCACGTCGCAGACGCTTTCCGCAGGGCGGAGCACGGTTGAGATTGTACGGATGGCGCTGGCGGGTGGGGTGAGGTTGATCCAGCTTCGCGAAAAGGAAATGCCGCTGCGCGAGTATGTCAAGGTGGCGGAACAGGTCAGGGCTATGACGGCGCAGGCAGGATGTCTCCTGATCATCAATGACCGGATTGACGTGGCGCAGGCGGTGGGGGCGGACGGGGTTCATCTGGGGCAGGAGGATTTTCCCATTCCCGCCGCACGCCGACTGGCACCCGACCTGATTATAGGCGCTTCAACCCATTCCGTTGAAGAAGCGGTGCGAGCCCAGGTCGAAGGGGCCTCCTATATCAACATCGGGCCAATCTACCCGACGGGCACCAAAGTGTGGGAAGGCGAGTATCTTGGACTTGAAGGCCTCCGCGCCATTGCGGCGGTGGCGCGGGTGCCTTTCACGGTGATGGGTGGAATCAAGAAGCTCCATTTCCCCGATCTCATGAACGCCGGCGCCCGGATCATCGCCCTTGTGACAGCTGTAACCGCCGCCCCCGATCCAGAAGCCGCTACGCGAGAGTTGATAGAACATGTTCAGCGGCCCGCATCCCGTCCAAGGCGGAACTGACAATGCCGCCGGCATAACCGGCGCCTTCGCCAACGGGATACAATCCCCGGGTATTGGTGGATTCGCATTCAGGATTCCGTGTGATCCAGAGGGGACTTGAACTGCGTGTTTCCGGGGCGTAAAGAATGACTTCGTCCAGTTTCGTCCCGTTCAACTCTTTTAGCATCGGCGGGATGGCCTTGAACAAGGTTTGCACCACAAATTCAGGCAAAATGGTTCGGAATTCAAGCGGAACGGTGCGTTGGCAGGATCTGTTTTCGGGTAAAGCTATCGATGCTTTTCCGGCCAGAAAGTCAACAAGCCGTGTAGCCGGCAGATCATAATGGCCACCTGTGGCGGCAAACGCCGACTGTTCCAGTTCTCTCTGAAAGGCCAAGCCGGCCAACGCGGGAATCTCATGGGCGGGATAGTCAGAAGGCTCAACCGGCACTAGAAAAGCGGCATTGCCCATAGGCAAGGAGCGCTTGGAATAGCTCATGCCGTTTGTGGTCATCAGGCCGGGTTCGGAGGCGCAACTGATCACCTTACCGCCGGGGCACATGCAGAAACTATAACAGGCCCTGATTCCGTTTTCCCCGCGCCGGGTCAGCCTGAAATTTGCGGCCCCGAGCAACGGGCTGCCGGCAAAACGGCCATATTGGGCCCGGTCGATGGTGGCTTGCGGAAGTTCAAGGCGTACCCCGACCGCGAACGGTTTTGGCGTGAGTTCAACGCCGGCCTTGGCCAGCATTTCGTAGACATCACGGGCGCTGTGGCCAACTGCCAGGACACAGTGCGAGCAGGGAACCGTTTGGCCGTTGATCACGACGGCGTGGAGCTTTTCCTTTTCGATGATGACCTGCTCAAGTCGCGCTCCGAAGCGAACCTCGCCGCCGGCATCAATGATTCTCTGACGTAACTGCGGCACCACGTTGAGCAGCGCATCACTGCCAACATGTGGCTCGGAGTCGATGAGTACGGAGTTGTCGGCGCCGCAGGCGTGGAGCAGTTCCATAAATTCACGGATTCGGCCTCGTTCCTTGCTGCGGGCAGTGAGTTTGCCATCGGAAAACAGGCCGGCCCCGCCTTCGCCGTAAAGCACATTGCTTTCCGGATCCAGGGTACCGTCTAGCCAGAAACGGGCCACCTTGACGCCCCGCTCCGTTGCGGCCTCGCCCCGTTCGATCAAAATCGGACGCGCCCCGGCCATGGCCAGTTTGTAGGCGGCCATCAGTCCGGCGGGGCCGGCGCCCACGACGATGGGGGGCGGGACGCCTGATTTTAGGGGCCGTGGCACACTGGGGACCTGATCGGAGATGGCATCCAGAATCTCGATGCTTGGAAGATGGGCCGCCTTCGGGAGTACTTCCAATCGGAGATCGATGGCCACCGACAGGACAAAAACCGGTTCCGGATTGCGTGGCCGGGCATCCAGAGAGCGGCGGAGAATCTGGAGGTTTATTAGATCGGATGGCTGGCAACCGACTTTCCGGGCGACACGCTGTACAACGACCGAGTCGTCATAGTTGAGCGGGACACTGACTTGTTGAATTTGAAGTCTCATAATTCCATTTCAAGGGAAAGTCGCGACACTGACGTGGCTTGGCGGCCTGAATGCGGCAAGCGGGTGGGGCACCTTCCAGGAAAATACAGGCGCCATCGGGATATTCCTGCAATGACAGGCCGCGGCGATCATCCCGGAGACGGGTGAATTGACGGGTGAATAATTCGACATCCATTCCCAACGTGGCGGCAATGGTTTCCGACTCGCCCATGTCGAGCCTGACTTCTCCTTCATGGCGGCAACAGTTACCGCAGCGGAGACATTGGAATGAAGTCATTTGCATTTTGACTATTGGCCCCCGCGACCTTGTGTCGCGGGTGGTCATGATGATCGGGAGACGCTAGCGTTGTTCTCTCATCGTCCGTTCCTGCCGCACGAGGCGGCAGGGGACAAAATCACAGGTCACTTCCCCACCTCGATTACGCTGGGGTCATAATTAGCCGGAGGTTCGAAACCGAGCAACTTGAGGCAGGTGGCCGCCAGACTGCTGATGCCTAGCCCTTTGTGCGCGCTGAGCTTGAGTTGGGCGCAGTTGGTTGGGTCATATACAATAACCGGAACCGGGTTGAGGGAGTGGGCGGTCTTGACCTTGATCTTGCCGTTCTCTGTCTTCACCTTGCCGGTTTTCTTGTCATGTTCATACATGTCATCGGCATTCCCGTGATCGGCGGAAATCACCAGGATGCCGCCGGCAGCCTGAATGGCGGGGAGGAGGCGGCCAATGCACAGATCCACGGTTTCCACGGCGATCTGGGTGGCTTGATAAACGCCGGTATGGCCGACCATGTCGCCGTTGGGGAAGTTCAGGCGGATAAAGCGATGTTGGTTTGCTGTAATCGCTTTGAGCACGGCATCGGTGATCTCGGCGCCCTTCATCCACGGGCGCTGCTCGAAAGGAAGGATATCGGAAGGAATCTCGATATAGTCTTCGAGGGCGGCATCAAATTTCCCCGAGCGGTTGCCGTTAAAGAAGTAGGTGACATGCCCGTACTTCTGGGTTTCGCTTATGGCCATCTGGCGGACACCGGCTTTGGCCAGATATTCGCCCATCGTCTCGGCGATGGCCGGCGGCTCAACCAGATATCGTTTGGGAAGTTTCAGGTCACCATCATACTGCATCATCCCGGCAAAAAGCACCTTGGGACGCGGCGTCCGATCGAATTCGGTCACGGAGTCGTCATCAAAGGCACGGGTGATTTCGATGGCGCGGTCGCCGCGGAAGTTGAAGACAATCACGCTGTCGTTATCCATGATTTTTCCGACAGGCTCTCCCTTTTCGGCGATCACAAAGGCGGGCAAATCCTGATCAATGACTCCCGGTTTGGCTTTGCGGTTGGCCTCGATGGCCGCGTGGGCCGAAGCGAATTGGGGGCCGAGGCCGTGGACGTGGGTATCCCAGCCGCGTTTAACCATATCCCAATTGGCGTTATAGCGATCCATAGTGATGTTCATGCGCCCGCCGCCGGACGCAATCCGGTAATCCACGGTGCCGCCGGCATTGAGCCCGGCAAGGAACTGTTCAAAAGGATCCACATAGTCCAAGGCCGAGGTTTCGCCGACGTCACGACCGTCGAGCAGAATATGAAGCCTGGCCCGCTTCACCCCATCAGCCTTTGCCTGGGTGAGCATCGCCTTGACATGGTCAAGGTGGCTGTGGACATTTCCATCGGAAAAAAGGCCGATAAAATGAAGGGTGGAGTGATGCGTCACGCAGTTGGCAATCTGGGATTTCCAGACTTCCCCCTGGAACATGGCGCCGGAGGCGATGGCGTTGCTGACGAGGCTGGCGCCTTGGGAAAAGACGCGGCCGCAACCGATGGCGTTATGGCCCACTTCGCTGTTTCCCATGTCCTCGTCACTGGGGAGGCCGACGGCCGTGCCGTGTGCCTTCAACTGGCTGTAGAGAGCGTTGGCCTTCAACCAATCGAGCGTCGGGGTGAGTGCGGTGCGGACGGCATCGCCTTCCTCGTATTGGCCGATTCCGACTCCATCCATGATCACCAAAACCACCGGGCCTTTGGGTCCCGGGAAAGTTGTTTTCTTCAATGCCTGCATCGTTATGTCCTTTCGCAATTCTGTGACGGGCCCAGCCATAATAGAAAGGGGCCGTATACAAAAGGGTGGAATAATATCACAAATAACAGCGGGCGCAAGCGGCGGGCAACAGATGGTCAGGGTGACGCTATCATCCTCAAACAAAGCGTTACACCCGGCTAGTAGTCTATTATTGAAGCCTCCTGGGATCGATTAACCTTCAGGCGTGAAGATGTGCTTTGGCGCGGATGACCCATCGGGTTGGGCTTAGTTCATCTTCAAGGCTTATGGGCATAACCGGTCCTCCGCAGAGAGACTGTAGAAATAGCGTGAAATAATCATCAGAGGGTTCAGTTAAAGTCACCTCGCGAGGGGGGGAACCCGTCACGAGCAGGCGTGTTCTATTGGTTTCGGAATTGGATTCGATCATGCCCAGCGTTCCAAAAATCCGCAAAAATTCATAAGCCCAGCAGATCGAGGGGAGAGGATTGAGATAGTTGCAGACAGCACTTGCAACTCCGCCGTTTTCCAGTTGCATTAACATCGAGACTGCGGTTCGGCCATGGTTTTCTGAAAGGGGATTTCCCAGGCCGGTCTCAAGGATTTGCAGCGAAGTAATTTTAACACCGGCTATATGTTCGACGAAGCGAACTGAATAGATTCCGGCCTGCATGGCAATCCCGCCGTCGATGGTTTCGTCACTCGGTCTCCAGTTGGTCCAAGGATAGCTTTTTTGAGATAGCACCTGAACGACCGTGCCAATCGCACCGGATCGGATTAGCGTCCGCATTTCCTTGTAGGGCTGTGTAACCAGGGTTCCTGACATCTCTCGATAGTGCATGCCCGTTTTATGTGACGTGGTGATCAGTGCGTTTAAATCGTCTTCAGTGAGGGCGGATGGCTTCTCTGCGTAAACATGTTTGCCGGCTTCCATGCAGCGGATGGCATCACGGGCCTGATCTGCCCGACGTGGTGAACAGAGCGATATCAACTGCACGTTCTTATCGAGAAGGAGTTCGTCAAGGGTTGAATATTCGCGGGGGCTAAGTCCTGTCGGAATTAAACGGGGAGGGAAAGCCGCCACGGCGGTCAGTTCTCCAAGGGGATGATGAACAAGAGACTCCTGGATCTGGTGTCCATTACTACCGTAAAGGCCGACTTTTATTTTCAGCATGGAGTTGAATTCCGTGAGCCTGAATCCCTTGCATAGGGAAGTTTGTGAAAGTGGGCCCGGTCGGACTTGAACCGACGACCAAAGGATTATGAGTCCTCCGCTCTGACCAACTGAGCTACGGGCCCGTTTATTGAATACGCAAACGGGGGGCCATTATGCCTTTCGGCGCATTTGCCGCAAGAAGTTTTATCGGTTCTCTCACACTCCCGGAACATTGCCCATACAGGTGCCCACCAGGCGTGCGGTTTTGACCCAGGGGTGGTCGGGCGGAACATTCTTGATAACGCCGGCTACCTTGGTCAGCGGAACGGGGACGCAGGCTTCGCCGCGAACCGCCACCATCACATTGTAAACCCCCTCCATCAGCAGTTCGCCGGCTTTCGTACCCAGTCGCGTGCAAAGCAGGCGGTCGCTCGCGGAGGGAGTGCCACCCCGTTGGACGTGTCCCAGGGAGGTCACTCGGGCTTCCATTCCGGTGAGGTGCTGAATCTGGCGCGCTACACGGCTGGACATGGGTTCCTGAACCAGATGGACTCCATTGCTGTTAATGCTTGTAGCGATCCCCTTGCCAATTTTCTTTCCAGATTTCTCTGCTTTCGCCTTGGCCCTGGCTTCCGCTTGTGAAATCGCGCCTTCCGCCACGGCAATGATGGAAAACCGCTTCCCGTGATGGCGGCGGTTCAACAGGTGCTCCGCAACGGCCTCGAGATTGTAGGGGATTTCCGGGATCAGGATTACATCCGCACCCCCGGCAATCCCGGCGCCAAGGGGAAGCCACCCGGCGGAATGCCCCATGATTTCGCACACAATAATCCGGTGGTGGCTGGTGGCCGTGGTGTGCAGGCGGTCGATCGCCTCGGTCGCGATACCGAGCGCCGTGTCGAAGCCGAACGAGATGTCGGTCATGGCCACATCGTTGTCGATGGTCTTGGGAAGCGTTAATACATTGATTCCCCCCGTGGTGTGGAGATGCAGGGCGTTCTTCTGGGTGCCGTTACCGCCCAGGCAGACCAGGCAATCCAATTGCAATCGGCGGGCATTGGCGATGGCGACCGAGGTCATGTCCATGATCTTGTCGCCCATTTTCATTTTATGAGGTTTGTCCCGGCTGGAGCCCAGGAAGGTTCCGCCCAAGGTGAGGATGCCGCTCACATGATGGTCATCCAGTTGGATGGTTCGGTTTTCAACCAGACCGCGAAAGCCGTCCATAATCCCAATGACCTTGACGCCATGGTGGATCGCCGCCTTGGCAACGCCACGGATGGCCGCGTTCAAGCCCGGGCAGTCTCCGCCCGCCGTCAATATCCCAATACACCGCGCTTTTTGCTTTCCAGCCATGGGCTGCTCCTTCTTTCGCCAAGTAATTTCCGTCAGTCGTTTGCGGAATCAGACCAAAAAGAATGTCGCAGATCAATGTTAAGTAAAGATGCGCTTGAATGCGCAGCGGGACATATTACACTGAACGCTATGAAAGTTGAACTACTTGCTGTTACCCCTGACGCTGAGCGCGTCATTGAAATTGCCGCCCGAACCTGTTATCAGAGCGGGGATAAAATGGTTCCTGAAAAACTTGGGGAACTGCTTCCCAAACTGATTGCGATGGGGCACGAGTCGCCCTTTGAGCATGCCACCGCCACGTTCAGGATCAGCGATGTCTCCCGCGCCATGACTCATCAATTGGTGCGGCACCGGTTGCTCTCCGTATCCCAAAAAAGCCAGCGATATGTCCAGGAGGGGAGCTTTGAGTGGATTGTTCCGCCTACCGTTCCGGATGGCGACAAGGCTGAGTTTGACCAGGATATGGAGGTCATCCGGGCCATGTATAAGAAATGGAAGGACAAGGGGCTGAAAAACGAGGATGCCCGATTTGTGCTGCCCAATGCTTGTACCACCGAACTGGTGGTTTCGGCCAACTTCCGTGAATGGCGCCATGTTTTTCAGGTGAGGTGTCACCGGCGCGCCCAGTGGGAAATCCGGGACGTCTGCCTGATTATGCTGAAAGAACTACGCGGACACGCCCCCCACGTCTTTGCGGATATGGAGACGGTATGATCACGCGGGAAACAGATTATTCCATGCGACTTATCCTGGCGCTGGCGGATAGGCATAAAAAAGGAATTTTATCCGTTTCCTCTGCCCAGGCGGCGGCGGAAATGGAAATCCCTTACCGATTTTTAAGGAAGTTGATTAAACGGCTCGTTTCGGGGGGATTGATTGAGAGCCGGCGGGGGAAAGGGGGCGGTGTGGCTTTGGCCAAGGCGCCTCAAGCCATCTCGTTGTATGACATATTGAAGGTGATGGGCCCAAAAGGAGTTGAGTTAAATCCTTGCACATCTGATCCGAAATTTTGTTCCCGGTCTGCCTTGTGTACGATGCAACGGGAATTCGCCAGTATTCAAGCGGATGTCGATAAAAGATTAAAGATGGTTCATATCGCGGATCTGGTGTAACTCGCGGGAAGTCTGAATTCAGGAGCCCTAAAAAATAACTTGATAATGACACGACGGTGGTGGCATTATAGCGCCCATGTTAACAACTGGTGTGTGCCAGTGTAGGTTAGGAACAATAAAATAAAGGAAGGAGAGAGAGATGTCCGTATTAGTAACCAAAGCAGCTCCCGATTTTACCGCTCAGGCGGTGATGCCCGACAATCAAATCAAGGAGATTACCTTGTCGTCGTACCGGGGGAAGTACGTGGTGTTGTTCTTTTATCCGCTGGACTTCACGTTTGTGTGTCCCTCGGAAATTCTGGCTTTTAACAAGGCCGTGAAGACCTTTGAAAAAAAGGGTGCCGTCGTATTGGGCGTGTCTGTGGATTCGCAGTTCAGCCATTTTGCCTGGCGTCAAACGCCGGTGCAGAAGGGCGGCATAGGCGAAATCGGGTTTCCGCTCGTGGCGGACTTGAGCAAAAAGATTGCCCGCGATTACGATGTGTTGCTGAACGACGCCGTGGCGCTGCGCGGCTTGTTCCTGATTGACCAGAAAGGCATTGTCCGCCATCAACTGGTGAATGACCTGCCGATCGGGCGCAATGTGGACGAGGCACTCCGCACGCTGGATGCCCTCAAGTTTACCGAGGAACATGGCGAAGTGTGCCCCGCAAACTGGAAGGAAGGCGAAGACGCGATGAAGCCTACCGCCGAGGGGGTGGCCTCGTACCTTGCCAAGCACGCGAAATAAGTTGCGATTGAAATCCTTCTGATATTTTCATAAGGTATTCCCCGCAACGGAGAAATGTTGCGTGTGATCTCTTTAATGTGGTTGTCTTCGGGGCAGGGTGCTTTGCCGAAAGGTAAATATTCCCAACCGGCGGTGAAAGCCCGCGAGTCCCGCGAAAGCGGGACAGACACGGTGAAATGCCGTGGCCGACAGTGATGGTGGCGTTTGCGCGCTACCCAGTCTGGATGGGAGAAGACAGAACCGGCATGGATTGTGCCGTTCATCATCCCGAAGACCCTTTTGGTCTTCGGGTTTTTTATTGGACAGATTCGTCCGATCCGACGGATCTGTAGAATAAAGGAAAAGTTATGAGCAAAAAGATAGAGCCATTCGACCCCATCGAGGCGGTTATTGCTGACATCCGCCGGGGAAAAATGGTGGTGGTCACGGATGACGAGAACCGGGAAAATGAGGGCGACCTCGTGCTGGCCGCCGAAAAAGTTACCGATCGCGCCATCAATTTCATGGCACGATTCGGCCGGGGTTTGATTTGCGTTGCCATGACGAGGGATCGTCTTGAGAAATTGAATATCCGAAGCATGGTGAACCGCAGCGGCGGTGATCATTTTGGCACTGCCTTCATGGAATCGGTGGATGCCCATGAGGGTGTTTCAACCGGGATCAGCGCTCATGATCGGGCGAAAACTATCAAAACCTTGGTGGCTGTGGGCTCCCAGCGACGTGATCTGGTGAGTCCGGGGCATGTGTTCCCGCTTCAGGCAAAGGAGGGCGGGGTCTTGCGACGTGCCGGGCATACGGAAGCCTCCGTGGATCTTGCCAGGCTGGCTGGATTGGCTCCCGCAGGCGTGATTTGCGAGATCATGAAAGACGATGGCAATATGGCGCGTCTGCCGGAACTCAGGAAATTCGCCAGGAAATACGGATTGAAAATCGCCACCATCGCCAGTTTGATTGAATACCGGCGCCGTGAAGAGCGGCTGGTTGAACTGGAACGTACGGTGGATATGCCCACCCGGTATGGCCTTTTTAAACTGAAGCTTTACCGATCCCTGGTGGATAACGAAAATCACCTGGCGTTGGTGATGGGCGATCCACGTAAGGCCAAATCCCCGCTGGTTCGAGTTCATAGCGAGTGCCTGACCGGTGATGTATTCGGCTCCCTGCGGTGCGATTGCGGGGATCAGCTCGCCAAAGCCTTGAATATGGTGGCCCGCGAAAAGGTCGGCGTCGTCCTTTATATGCGCCAGGAGGGACGCGGGATTGGCCTGGCCAACAAACTGCACGCATATGCCCTTCAGGAGAAGGGACTCGATACGGTGGAAGCGAATGAAAAGCTTGGGTTCAAGGCGGATTTAAGGGATTATGGCGTTGGTGCCCAGATCCTGGCGGAACTCGGATTGACCAAAATCCGGCTGCTCACCAATAATCCCCGCAAAGTGGTGGGCTTGAAGGCTTACGGCTTGAGCATCACGGAACGAGTTCCGCTGATTTTGCCCGCTACCGAACATAGTCAGCGATATCTGGCGACAAAAAAGAATAAAATGGGACATTGGCTGTGAAGGATGTATGAAGTCTGAAAGTTGGATTATGAAGTCAGGGAAGGGAAAAATATGAGCACAAATGTTAAGGAAGTTTCGGGTAACTTGATGGGGAAAGGGCTGAAGTTTGGCATTGTGGTCAGCCGCTTCAATGACTTATTCACCAAGGAATTGGTGGGAGGGGCCATTGATTGTTTCGTGCGCCATGGAGTCAATGAAAAGGACGTCACCGTGGTCTGGGTGCCCGGCGCCAATGAACTTCCGTTCGTTGTCCAGCAGTTGGCTGTCAAGGGCGGACTCAACGCCATTGTGGCCCTCGGGGTGGTGATCCAGGGCGCGACTCCGCACGCCGACCTGATTAATTCACAGGTGTCGCGGGCGCTGTCGGGTATTGCCCTGGATAAGCTGGTTCCGGTGATTAATGCCGTGGTCAGTGCCGAAAACCTTGAACAGGCCATTGAACGGTGCGGCACGAAGGCCGGTAACAAAGGCTGGAATGGGGCGCTGGCCGCCATTGAAATGGCGAACTTGAGCCTGCAGATGGGAGTTTAATATGGGTTCCCGACGAGATGCCCGCGAATCAGCAGTGCAGATCCTGTTTCAGTTGGATTTTAATCCCGGTGAAGTGGACACCACACTGACGGCCTATTGGGCGGAGCGAAAAACATCCGCCAAGACCCGGGCTTTTGTCCTTGAACTTGTGCGCGGGGTGTTGGCTAATCGTCCCCGGGTGGATGAGGTGATTGAGAAGTGTGCGCAGAATTGGAACCTGCCCCGTATGGCCACCGTGGATCGCAATGTGATCCGCCTGGCGGTGTACGAGATGCTTTGCCGCACGGATATACCCCATGCGGTTTCCATCAATGAGGCCGTGGCCATCGCCAAGAACATGGGGGATGTTGGCTCAGGCCGGTTTGTCAATGGGGTGCTGGACCGGGTGCATCGTGACCTTGAAACGACCGGACCACGGGTGACCTCAGGGACGGAGTCATGAAGTCGTGGTTGACGGCACTGGCCCGGACCCGTGACAAGATCGTGGGGGGGCTGACCCGGCTGGTGCCAGGCTTGGCAAAGGCTGATCCTGCGGCACTCGAAGAATGGGAGAAACTGCTGATCCAGGCGGATATCGCTCCACGCCTGGTGGTCGACTGGATTGCCCAGTTAAAACGCAAGGCCGGCAGTCGTGATATTACCCGGGACATTGAGTCCATGCTGTTGGCGGTATTGCCAAAACAGGATCCTTATCTGTGGAAACAGCCCTCGCCACCGAAAGTCATTTTGATTACCGGGGTCAACGGGTCTGGAAAAACAACGACCACGGCCAAGCTTGGCCATCTGATCAAGCGGCAGGGGATGACCCCCTTGCTGGCAGCGGCCGATACGTTTCGGGCGGCTGGGGCACATCAGCTTAAAGTGTGGGCGGATCGCCTGAAACTGGATGTTGTGGTGGGCGCCCATGGGGCGGATTCCGCAGCGGTGGCCTTCGATGCCGTTAAGGCGGCCGTCGCCAGAAAAGCCGACGTTGTCCTGATTGATACTGCCGGACGCATGCATACCAAGCAGCCGCTGATGGACGAACTTCAGAAGGTGCGGCGTTCCATTGCCAAGGCGCTGCCGGGCGCCCCTCATGAAAATTGGATCGTCTTGGATGCCACCCTTGGGAACAACGCCGTGATCCAGGCCCGGTTGTTCAAGGAGTGCGTGGATCTTTCTGGTGTGGTGGTGGCAAAACTGGATGGCTCCTCGAAGGCGGGCTTTGTTTTCACGATTCGCAAGGAACTTGGATTGCCGGTTCATTTTGTGGGGCTGGGCGAGGGTGAGGATGATCTTGCCCCGTTTGATTCGAACGAGTTTGTCCGCGGATTTCTTGGGACATGAGTAGCCTGGACGACAAAAAGTGGATGACAGAGGCGTTGCGGCTTGCCCGGCTGGGCGAAGGCCTGACGCGGCCCAACCCGCCGGTGGGGGCGGTGATTGTCAAGGGGGGCAAGATCATCGGTCGGGGTTACCATCGAAAGGCTGGCGGCCCCCATGCTGAGATTTATGCCCTGCGACAAGCCGGATCCCGTGCTTTGGGCGCCACGCTTTATGTGACCCTGGAACCCTGTTCCTCCTGGGGCTTTACGCCTCCCTGCACCGACGCCATCCTGGCCGCCGGCCTCAATCGCGTTGTCTGTTCGGTGGCCGATCCGAATCCCAGGCATGCGGGTAAAGGCTTCACGATACTGCGTCGGGCCGGAGTGAGCGTGCAATGCGGCGTCGGTGCGGCTGAGGGAACTGAAATTCTGCGGCCGTTCACGACATTCATGACTCGATCCCGTCCTTATCTGACGGTGAAACTAGCCACTTCGCTGGATGGACGACTTGCCGATTCCGCAGGCTGTTCCCGGTGGATTTCGGGGCCCAAAGCCCGTGTGCAGGTGCAGGGGCTTCGTCGCCGGGCGGATGCGGTCATGGTGGGCGCAGGCACGGTGATCCAGGATAACCCTTCCTTAACGCCAAGACCTGCCAGGGGCCGGAAACCGTATCGGATCATTGTGGATGCCGCAGGCAGGGTCTCGCCACAATCCCGTGTTTTTACCGATGACGTTGCGGACTGCACCATTTTAGCCACCACCTGTCGTTGTCCAGTCCGCCAGCGTGAAGCCTATGGGAAACGGGGGGCGCAGGTGATCGTTCTGCCCGCCGCGGGGCGCGGGGTATCGCTGGGGTCCTTGATGAAAGCGCTTCATGCGAAGGGTATCATGCATGTCGTGTGTGAAGGTGGCGGGGTGCTGGTTGGCTCATTATTGAAGGCTGGACTGGTGGATGAAATGGTGATGTATGTCGCGCCGGTCATTTTAGGCGGACAGGGCTTAGCCTCAGTTGGCTCGGTGACCTGGGCCTTGGCAAAAGCTCCCCGAATGACCGTGGTGGAGTCATGTCAAGTTGGCGATGATGTCATGATCCGGCTGGTAGGGCGGGCGCGCTGCCGCCTGCCGAAATGGTAGGGCGGGCGCGCTGCCGCCCGCCGAATTATAGGAGGACAATCATGTTTACCGGGTTAATTCAAAAGGCAGGAACGTTGTCGGGGAAAAAGCCGCGAGGGGATGGCTTGGTGTTGACCCTTAGGCATGACGCATGGGAGTCCCCGTTGATCCAAGGTGAAAGCGTGGCGGTGCAAGGGGTATGCCTCACTGTGACGGCGGTTCGAACGGGCGAATTCTCATGCGATGTCCTCAATGAAACATTAACTAAGACGAACTTGGGTAAAAAGGAACCGGGGGCGCCCCTGAATCTCGAACGCGCCTTGCGGGCCGATGAACGATTAGGTGGGCATATTGTCAGCGGGCATGTGGATGGGTTAGGGAAGGTGATGGCCTTTGATCAAAAAGGTCCCGACTGGGTTCTGGAAGTATCCTGCGACGAGTCCCTGCTGCGGGGCATGGTTCCGAAAGGCTCCATCGCGATCGATGGGATCAGCCTGACTATTGTGGCGTTACGCCCGAAGTCCTTCACGGTTCACCTTATTCCCCATACGTTGGCAAATACTTCGCTAAAGGCCTTGAAAAAGGGGCATTCCGTCAATCTTGAGACCGACATCATCGGTAAATATGTTCAGCGCTATTTGGAGTGCAGCCATCCCGTGCAAGGCGTGACGATGGAGAAACTCAATTCGGCTTTTGGGCTGACTTAAGAACGGCTTCGTACTGGTGGGCGCTCGAGCCGTCGAGCGCCACAGCGGCCAGCGGCGCGGCCGCCCTACCGTGGCGTTGACGGACGGCTTCGTAGAGGAGGATGGTGGTGGCGGCGGCGACGTTGAGGGAGTCGGCCTGGCCCAGCATGGGGATCCGGACGTTAAGATCGGCGGCCTTCATCCACTTTTCAGTCAGTCCGTACTGTTCGGTTCCAACGACCAACGCGGTTCCTTTTTTGAGATCGACCTGATAGTATTCAAAATCGGTGTGCGGGGTCGCCGCCAGGATTTGAATATGGTTCGCGTGCAACCAGGCCAGAACTTCATCGGTTGTGGCTTCGATCACGGGAAGCGAAAACAGGGTGCCGGTGCTGGCCCGGACCACATTGGGATTGTTGATGTCGGTGCAGCGGTCGCAAATGATGACTGCGTTGACGCCCGCCGCATCCGCAGAACGCAGGATGGTGCCCAGGTTTCCGGGTTTCTCAATGGCTTCGGCCACCACCAGCAGGGGATTATCCGGGAGTTTTAGATCCGTCAGCGTCCAGTGCACCTGCGGAGCCACGGCTAACAGGCCTTCAGGGCGGTCGCGATAGGAAATTTTCTCAAAAACCGGCTTGGTGCATTCAAAAAGTTCCGCGCCCGCTTGTTGGCAGTGCTCAATCAAGGCCGGTTCATTGGTTCCCATGAAAAAGTCGGGACAAATAAAAAGGGCTTTGGGGAGGTGTTGATTATCCAGTGCGCGCTTGAGTTCACGGTAGCCTTCGATAATCATCTCCCCGCGTTCATCACGCTCGGAACGCTGCCGCAACCCCACCACCGCCTTGATGCGCGGATTCTGAAGACTGGTAATCAGCAACGGTTTAGGCATGACCGATGAAGGTTACTTGAACGTAACGACGGCATTCCCGGTAACCTGGTAGGCGGGGGAATTACTCACCCCCGCCGATGCGCTCCCCTGGATGGTGGAAACCACCTGGATATTGACCGAACCGCTTAACGTATCACTTGAAGGCGCCGTGTAACGTACTTCGCTGCCGTTCAGGGATGAAAGCGATCCTCGGGCTGAACTGGTGGTGCCGCTACTACTTCCTGATCCCTCGATGGACCAAGTGTAATGATAGCCGCCGCTCACGGTAAATAGTTGGGATTGACCGGAGGAGAGGGTTACGGCGGAAGGGGTCACGACAAGATCTTCCGTGGCGCTGGCAGTATCGCAACCGGTCCACACCAGGGCGCCCGCCGCGCAAAGGACGCAAACCACCCCGGCCACAATCGCGTTTTTCATATCTTTTGTCATAGTCAACTCCTTCACTTATAGAGGATCTATCAAATCAAGAATAGCCCGGTCGGTTTCCTCTCTTTTCAGGGAGGGTTCATGCCGCCGAAGTTTCTGACGGGAGGGGGAATCCGATTTCGGAATGGGGGATTGGGCGGCGACGGGTTCTTCCCCTCCTGTTTCGGGTTCAGTCGTCGTGGTTTCGGGCGCTGGTATTTCCGATTGCAGTTTTGAGGGCTGAGGTTGCTGTTGCGGCTGAGGTTGCTGCTGGCGGCGCGGTGCCTGTTGTTGCGGTTTGTTTTCGCGCTGGAGAGGCCCGCAGATGCTGTCGAGCGACTTGGTAAACGTGCTTGCCAGAATATGGCGGACGCATGCCGTCCCCACGAGTTTTTCGAGTTCAGGACGGTCGGAAGCTAGAACGACGGAATGCTGTTTGCGAACCTCCGCGACGATCTGTTTGACGACCTTGTTTAACTGATCGCCGGTGGCATACCGGGCTTGAACCCCGTCCTGCTTTGCGCCATCAGGGATTTTGCGGGACGGGCGCCCCGGAAAAATGATCGTGACAGGAATGCCTTCCTTGTTGACGAAAGAGGAAAGCCTGCGAAGGATGGCCACCTGTTCGTTGGGATTCATATCGCCGTTATGGGCTTCCTTACCGGGGGAATACACGTAAACGATGGCGGAATGCCCTTTTTGAACACGTTTTCCGCTGATCCAGTTTTTTACCGCTTTAATGATTTTTCTCACATCATGGCTCCATCTCTACTGTAATAGAGCGATACCATAGCGGCTTACGGGTAGGGATGTCAATGACGTCAGTGTTTCGCTGTTGCCTGGGATTCTGCAGCGCAGGAGGAGGAGGGGCGCAGGGATGAAAGCCGACGCGCCTCATTCCGAATAAAGGAATGGAAGAGATTTTGTGCAGAGTTGATTTGAGTGGTACGGGCCATAAGGCGCATATAACCCATCATGCATTGATCCGGGGAGATGACCTCCCGTGAAAACAAATGCTTCTTTATTTTGCCAAGGCGTGTGCTCATGACCATCCCACTCCTTTACTATTGGGAATGATCAGACTTTTTTCGCAAGCAAACAATCAGGGGAAAAGGCAATATGGCCTTCGAAATACCTTAGGGGCCGGAAACCGATTGTTGGGGGGCGCGTCCCAAGAAGGCAAACCACAACGTGCCGATTGCGCCACAGACGACCGCCCCCATGAAATTGGCCTGGGGCGAAAGCTGCCACAAGAATGCGCCGGCGCCGGCGCCAATGGAAACCACGATATCCCTGAAGAGGTAGTACGTTCCAAACATGGCTGCCTTTTTTCCTTCCGGTGCGAGATCCATGATCAGGGCCTTGCGGGTGGGCTCGCCAAACTCCTTCAAGCCCCGCAGGATGAACGCCACGACCAGCCAGGTCATGGAGCGTGAATAAAACAGGACCAGCGGAAACAGGGTGAAATTGATGAAGGTGATCAACACATAGGGTTTCTTATTACCCTTATCCGCCAGGTAGGCGACAGGGATATAGATCAGCATGGCTGTGACCATTTCAACGGCGGTCAGCAGTCCGAACGCCTTGCCGGAAATTCCAGCCGTGGCGATGCCGGCCACATCCTTCATGCACCAGATGACCACATAGGCGTAGGGAATCTGCTCACAAAAGCGGATCAGAATATCGGACACCAGCAGGGTTTTGAGCGAGGGATGCATCTCGCGCCACAACCGGAACGGATTGGCCTCCGAGCGAGGAACCTTTTCGGTGGTAGTACCCCGGGGCGTACCCTCGATCAGCGACTGTTGCACGATGACCGCCAGTCCCGCCATGATCAGCGCGCCGACAAACGCCAACCGGACACCTGTCACCTCGCCCCAGATATCAATGAAAACGCCGCCCATGATTGGCCCCAGCGCCATGGGAATGCGGCGGACCAGCGAATGTACCGAGACGCCCATGGTGCGCTTGTGCTTCGGCAATACACTGGCCACCAGATCCATCGTGGCGGGCAGCGAAATGGCCGTCCAGGACAGGAAAAAGAAGGAGCCGACAATCACGGCGGGCCAGGAGGGGACGGCAATGACAATGACGAAACCGACCATGGCCAGCAGATTAAAAACCAGCAGAGCCCGCTTGACGCCGAGCCGATCCGAGAGATAGCCGCCGGGGAAGGAGTAGAGCGCGGAGAGCAGGTTATCCAAGGCGTTGAGAAGTCCGGGCAACAGGGCCCCACTGCCAAGAGCCAAAAGGTAGATCGGTAGAAATCGTTCGGCCATCTTCTCGCCGAGTCCTACCAGCACAACCATACCCAGCAAACCAGTGATGCTGCGTTTCAGCCCGAAAAACTCAATCAGCCGTTTCCTGACCATTTTATCCAATTCCTCATCCGAATCTTCTCTTGATTGCGGGAACGGGGATAGGTAACGTATTGAGTTTGATTGTGCCAGTGTAAATATCTGGTTCCCAATAAGCTGGGAACCGGTGAGGGTCGGGGGCTATGCGACGGAGGCCGGCAAAATCCCGCCAGAACCGGAAGGTGGCAACGGTATGCCAGGGTTCCGGGCGCCGTAGTTTTCCTGACTTGAGCCGGGGCCCGGCTTATTGTGAACCGGAGTTTCGCTGATGTGAGAGGGAGGGTACTTATGGCATACGAAGTGTTGGCAAGAAAGTGGCGTCCTCAACAGTTTGGGGACGTGGTAGGGCAGGAGCATGTGACCCAGACGCTCCAGAATGCCATCAAGGCCAACCGGATTGCTCACGCCTATCTTTTTGTCGGTCCACGCGGCACCGGTAAAACCTCGCTCGCCCGCCTGTTCGCAAAGGCCCTGAATTGCCAGCAGGGCCCCACCGTGACCCCGTGCGATACCTGCGATTCCTGTCGCGAAATCATGGCCGGCACCTCCATGGATATCCTGGAAATCGACGGCGCCTCGAACAACGGCGTGGAGCAGGTGCGCGAACTGCGGGACAATGTCAAATTCGCCCCGAGCAAGGGGAAGTACAAGATCTACATCATTGACGAAGTTCATATGCTCAGCTCGGGTGCGTTCAATGCCCTCCTCAAGACGCTCGAGGAACCGCCCGCCCATGTGAAGTTCTTCTTTGCCACTACCGAGGCGCATAAGGTGCTGCCGACCATCGTGTCGCGCTGTCAGCGGTTTGACCTGCGTCGCATCCCGGTCGCCCTGATCATTGAGCGCCTGAACCTGATCGTCCAGGAAGAGAAGATCACGCTCGACAGTGATGCCGCCCTGGCGATTGCCCGTGGCGCCGAGGGGGGGCTCCGTGATGCCGAATCGGCCCTGGACCAGTTGATTGCCTTCCGGGGCGAGGCGATCACCGAGGCGGATGTGCTGGCCGTCTTCGGGCTGGTGTCGCGCCAGACCCTGGAATTCCTGGCCACCGCCATCCTGAAAGGGGAGGTGGCTGAGATTGTCAGGATCATTACCGAGCTGGATTCGGCAGGAAAAGACATGCAGCGGCTGGTGTTGGAACTGTTGGATCAGTTTCGTTCGCTCTTGATTTTTCTGTGTGCCCCCGAGGCCGCCACCTCACTGGATATGATCTCAACGCAGTTGGACGGCTTGAGGAAACAGGCGGAGCTGGCCACACCCGACCGCCTGATGCGGATCGCTGAAATTCTCTCCCAGACCGAAGATCGGATGCGCTATTCGCTGTCACGACGGACCCTGGTGGAAACCTCGCTGATCCGATGTGCCCGGTCGACCGTGGTCTCGGTGGATGAGTTGTTGCAGCGGGTGGAATCCCTTCGGCAGGTGCTGGGCGTCGGGGACGCCGGAAACCCGGCGCCCGCAGCTTCCCGTTCCGGCCCGCCGAGGGAGGCTCCGCCGGTTGTTCCCGCTCGTGTGCGGGAATCGTCCCCCGCACAGGTTCCCGCGGCCCCCGCCGTGGTGGCGCCGGCGGCAGACGAATTAGCCCGAATGCTGGCGCAATGGCGCCCTGAGATCGTGGAGCGGGTCGGGCGGATCGTCGCATTGGCCCGCAACCATTTATTGGATGCCCGGCCGCTGGCGGTGGAACCGCTGCGCGTGGTGATTGGGTTTGACCCCGAATTTGCCAAGAGTCTGGAGTTGATGCAGAGTCCTCGGTATGTGAGCGCCGTTCAAGGGGTGGTATCACAGTTTCTGAAGCGGCAGGTTAATGTTGAGTTTCAGCTGATTCAAACCGGGGACACGCCGGATATGCCTGCCGATCATACCGTGGAAACACCCAAAACGGTTGGGGGAAAGTCCCCGAAATCGAGGCAGGACTGGTATGCGGAACCGGTGGTGAGGAAAACACTGGAATTTTTTAATGGCAGCATTGTGGATATCCGGGAGTGAGCGTTAGAGTGGAGGCGATGTTATGAACGTAATGAAAATGATGAAGCAAGCCCAGACGATGCAGAAGGACATGGAGCGCGTCCAGGG
>Ga0194060_10000899_pt1 | contig 21757 bp, 24 predicted proteins | sample SepL225m_MetaG_FD_163427 | JGI IMG/M metagenome (GOLD analysis project Ga0194060, IMG submission 163427) | Anoxic zone freshwater microbial communities from boreal shield lake in IISD Experimental Lakes Area, Ontario, Canada - Sep2016-L222-5m | ecosystem: Environmental > Aquatic > Freshwater >... | reverse complement strand
ATCGCCGCCGGCGCGGGCCCGCGCCCACTCGTCGCCGAGGTAAGCCTTGTACAGCGCTTCGCCCGAATACTCGTTCCACCCGGAGTGCTCCTCGGCCATCAGTCCGGAACCCATCGTTTCCAGGATTGCGCGCGCGGTATGTTGCTGGCGCTCCAGCGTGCCGCAAACCGCTCGGGAAAAAACGACCCCGCGTTCGGCGAAATATTCGCCCAACCAGACCGACTGTTGACGCCCGAGCGGGCTCAGGCGGTCGTAGTTCGCGGCGGCGAAGGAAGCCTGGCCGTGACGGACGAGATAAAGAGTAGCCATCCCGGTCAGGCCCCGCGGCCCGCCGTCTGGCACGCGAAGATCATTTTCATGATTTGCGCCTCGCCATCCCCGATCTGCAGACCGCGCACATCGCGGAGTTCCTGCTCAAAACGGCCGGCGGTATCCGCCATTGCCTGCTGTTCCTGCGTCAGGGACAAATCCATTTTTCATCCGGTTTCCTATGATCGAACCCAGTGTAAGAATGCGTCCGATCGGGGTCAATTCATTTTTGCAGTTGCCGCGCGCCATGCGGCCAGCGCAAAAAGCGGCGGGCCGGGACGATTGTTGTCTTTGCCGGATTGCCGCCGTACAATCATCGGCCAGAGTGCGCAGTATCGGACACGACGAAGCGCAGCAGCCGCTTTCCGTTCCCGGATTCGCGGCAACCGAAACGAGGAGGATTCACCATGTTCCGTAGTTCAAAGAAACTTGCCGCGCTCGCCATGCTCGCCTGCGCCGCCGGCAGCCTGCCCGCATCGGCGCAGGACAATACCCAGTTCATTCCCATCGTTGGCTATCGCGTCGGGCAATTCGCCTCGGTCGGCTCCGGCTTTTACAGCGGCATGGTCGATTATTTCAACATGATCAATGAGCGCGACGGGGGCGTTAGCGGAGTCAAACTCACTTGGGAAGAATGCGAGACCGAGTACAACAACGCGCGCGGCGTCGAATGCTACGAGCGTCTGAAGAAAAAGGGTCCGACCGGCGGCACCGTGGTGCAGCCCATGTCCACCGGAATCACCTATTCCATTCTTGACCGCTCCGTTGCCGACAAGATACCGCTGGTTACCATCGGCTACGGCCGTACCGACACCAGTGACGGCCGCGTGTTCCCCTATGCTTTCCCGATGATTACCAATTATTGGAGCGAGACGACGGGAATCATCAAGTTCATGGGCCAGAAGCTGGGCGGCATGGACAAACTGAAAGGCAGGAAAATTGCGCTGGTGTATCACGATTCGGCCTTCGGCAAGGAGCCGATCCCGTTGTTGGAGGACCTGGCGAAGAAGTACGGCTTTGAACTGCTGCTGGTGCCGGTGCCGCCACCGGGCGTGGACCAGCAAGCCCAATGGCTGCGCGTGCGTCAGGACAAGCCAGACTTTGCACTGCTCTGGGCGGCAGGCGTCATGGTGCCCACCGCGATCAAGACGGCGGCCAAGGTAGGCTATCCGCGCGACAAGGTGATCGGCATTCACTGGTCTGGATCGGAGGAGGACGTGATACCCGCCGGCGACGCCGCCAAGACTTATATCTCCGCCACCTTTTCCGTCACCGGCAGCAACTACCCGATGGTGCAGGACGTGGTGAAGCATGTCTACAAGAAGAACAAGGGCAGCCTCGACGACAGGTCCCGCATCGGCACCATTTATTGGAACCGCGGTCTGGTCGGCGGAATGGTCACAGTTGAAGCAATCCGCATCGCCCAGGAAAAATACGGCAAAGGCAAGCCGGTGACCGGCGAGCAGGTGCGCTGGGCGCTGGAGCACCTGAAGCTGGACAACGCGCGGCTGAAGCAGTTGGGCGCCGAGGGCTTCATCCCGCCAACCGTGATCAGTTGCGCCGACCACGAAGGTTCGGGCATGATGAAATTCCAGCAGTGGGACGGCAAGCAGTGGAAGCCGATCTCCGACTGGATCGCGCCCGAAAAGGAACTGGTGCGCGCCAAGATCGAAGCCTCCTCCACCGCCTATGCCAAGGAAAAAGGCCTTGCCCTCAGGGATTGCTCCAAGGAAAACTAAGCGCATTAGGCAAGATGGCGGGAGCTGAGTGACTTCGCCAGCTTGCTGGTGCGACTGGCGAAGCAGGCGATGCGCTGGTGCGCGACCTGCGCGGTAGCCATCGCATGTCCGGGGTGGAGCGCATCTGGATGCCGGGGGAGCAAAGCCGGACGAAGCGCATCGCCTATGCGCGCGATGGAATGCCGATCCCAGGGGAACTAATGCGCAAGCTCAATCTGCTGGCCGCTGAACTCGGCATCGCCGAACTTGCATAGCCAGGTGTTATCGCCCGCGGAGCGGCCGAGCCTGCAGTAGAATAAGGCCAAGCTAAAAAGGGGGAGCAATTCAAATGCGAGGCACCGTCATCGTATCGTTTGCCCAGGGTCGCGAGTACGAGTTGAGGATTACCGCAGGCGACAAGCCCCTGCCAACAGCTCAGGAAGGCGACCTGTGGTTGTCGCAGCAATTCGATGAGTTGGAATGTACCCCCAGAAGCATGGTCGGGAAGGTTCTCGTCCTCGACAAGGTCATCGAGGTTGCGCGGGAAGCGGGCGAGAAACGCTTTGCCAGCGACATCGCCTGGGCCGAGGGTTACGCCCGTGCCGTGCTTGCCTCCCTCAAGCGCGAAGTCGTTCGGGTGGATCTCGCCCAAAATACCGTAGGCTGAGGTCGGCCGAATCCAAGCAGCGCGAATATAGAATGACACGAACGCAGGCCACTCAGGCCTGCAATTGAGCCACCTGCTGCGCAAGCTGCTGCATGCGCACCGCGATCGATTTCAGCAGCGACGCCCCGAACGCAGGCTTGGCCTTGACCAGGTTGATGAAGTCGGTGCGGTTGATCGCCAGCAGCCTGCAACTGGTTTCCGCAGCCGCGGAGGCTGCGCGGGCGGAACGGTCGACCAACGCCATCTCGCCGAAGATCCCGCCGGGTCCCACACGTTCGACCACGTTGCCGTCTACCAAGATGCCGACTCGGCCTTCTAATACGACATACATGAACGCGCCTACCGCGCCTGCGCTCATGATCACCTTGCCGGCCGGAAAAACGGCGGGCTCGTGCGTGTTGAGTTCGTCCTGCAATCCGGCGAGTGTCTTGCGGTCGAGGATGTCGCCGCGCTCGGCGGCGACGCCCCCCGTTTGGCGCGACGCGCCCAGCTTCGCGATGCTCTGGCGCAGACGCTGCACCATGCTGCCCATCAGCATCAGTGCGAACTCGGGCTTCTTCTCGAGGGCAGTGTGAAACTGTTTTTCGTCCAGCGACAGCATGCGGCAGTTGATTTTGGCCATCGCTGTCGCACTCCGCGGCAACCCGGCGATCACAGCCAGCTCGCCGAATATGTCACCGGGTTTCACCGTGCCGAAAAACTTGTTCCGGATCATCAGCCCGATTTCGCCTTCGAGCAACAGGTACATGCGAGCGTTCTTGCTGAACAAGCCCCCGGCCTTCTCGTTTTCAGAGAAGATCGGTTTGCCACTTGGCTTTTCTTCCAGCGATCCGGCGGATTTGAAAAACTCCAGTGCAACTGCCGGCTGATACAGCGGGCTCTGCGCGGCGACCTGGGCGGTGGCGCGCGCGACCGCCTCAGGGCGGTGTGCAGGTTTGGCCGAAAAATCGAGGTCATCCATGGTTGTCACTATTTTAATACCTAATCCGGACCGACCGGAATTCATCCGGTAGTTTCTGGCAAGGCGCAAGCCCCGTTCCGGGAACAAGCGGTGATGCGGCGCGACGGCGAGCTCGCGTGACGCGAACCCTCTCGATTTTGCCGGATCAGGACTTGGCGCTGAAATCCAAATCGTCCCCGGGTGCTGCAGCGGTCTGCGCCGCGGGTTTCGGTGCCGCAACAGCCGCCGCCGCGCCTGGAACCCTCGCCGCTGCCCGCATGGCCGCCGGCGAAAGATTCGCCCCTGGCTCCGCGGACGCGCCGGGCGATACTCCGTCCGAAGCAAATGCCGCCTCCAAGTCCTGCCGGATTTGCGTCACGTCGAATGCAGCGCGCCCTTGCATCCGCAACAGTATGCGCGCGGGCAGGTCCTGAATGCGTGGCACGGAGGCGCGCACGTTGGCGGCGGTGGTGAGTATAGGCACCGCGTGGTTGTTCTTGAATCCGGGGTTGGCGCGCTCAATGGCGTCGATGACGGCGGCCTGAGCCTTGGCGATTCCCATGAGGAGTTCGGCTAGTTCGGTATTGTCCATTGCTGTCCCTCTCCTATTTATCCTGCGAGCTTACCCGAAGTCGGCATCAGGGATAAAACAGATACAACCGGTAGCCGGTGGCCTTGACCTGCGAACCTTCGATGAACACCTTTATCGCAATTTCGGAATTGGCGATGAATCCGCTCTGAATGCTCGCTGCCGCGCCGAGGTAATTCTGCGGGGCGAGCACACGCCGCACCACCGGCTGATCCTGCGCATCGGTTAGGGTCAATTCGAGGGAGGGATGTTGCTGGTTGAAGCTGGCACGGCTCTTGATCGTCGCAGTTAGCACCATCACCGCAGGATTGGCAGTATCCGCCTGCAGATCGGAGGCTTCGATGCTCATCAGTTCTATGCGCCGCGGTAGCGGCAGGTCGCATCCCAATTTGGCGCACAGGATCGCGGCATAGGGTTTGGCTTCCGGAATCAGCAGAACGATCGCGCTGCGGTATTGATACGTTGCCTGCGCCAATAGCAGAAGCAGCATCAGCAGCGCGCCGACGGGCCATGGCCAACGGCGCCTGGGCTTGGCCGGCTCCGGCGCGACGGCAGGGCCGAAATCGAAAGCACTTGCGGGGGCTATCGTTTCGGCTTCGAACTTCGCCGGCGCGGACATTACCGGCTCCAATTTTGTCGCTTGCGGCGTTTCGTCTTTGGCTTCCGGTAAATCCTCCGGGAGGTCTGCGGTCTTTTCTGCATTGGGTATTGGCCGCTCCTGCGCTGGGCCATCGGGCTCTTGCATTTGCATAACGGCCGGTTCAGGTACCTGTTCGGCTTCCGCCAAATTGACATGCGGGGCGTCGAACTCCGGCTTTGATCCGGTCGCGCGGGTCGGCGCAATCTCTTCGATCAAATGCTCCAGCGCGTCGAATACCCGGTTGCACCTGCCGCATCGCACCTGCCCGGCCCGCGCAGCGAGTTGCTCCGCGTACACGCGAAAATGGGTATGGCAGGAGGGGCAGCGGGTGATCACCGCTTCAGGCCTTCGAGCAGCACCCATCCTCCGTCAACGCTGCCCACCTGCATCGCAAACCAGGGCGTGTATGCCGTCATCACTTCCTCCGCCTGCACCTCAAGGATGCCGGACAAGGCGATGCGCCCGCCTTTGTTCAGATGCCCAGCGAGCAGCGGCGCAAGCATTATCAGCGGATTGGCGAGAATATTTGCGGCCACGAGGTCTGCCTGGAAATCGGAAGCCGTCTCCGTATCGATAAATCGGGCATCGACCTGGTTATGCGCTGCGTTCGCACGCGCCGCGACAAGTGCCAGCGGATCGACGTCCACGCCCAGCGCTTCCCCGGCTCCGAGGCGCAGCGCGGCAATGGCTAATATACCCGAACCGCAGCCATAGTCCAGAACGCGTTCGCCGCCGCGCAGCATCCGCTCCAGCCACTGGAGGCACAGGCGCGTAGTGGGGTGGCTGCCGGTCCCGAAAGCAAGGCCGGGATCCAGCACAAGGTTGACTGCACTTGGATCAGGAGCGATCGCCCATGAAGGCACGATCCATAACTTTTCCGAAATTCGTATCGGCTCGAATTGCGACTGGCTGAGCCGCACCCAGTCTTCGTTTTCCACCGCCTCGACGCGGTACTCCGTCAGCGGCGCCAAACCAATCCGGGCACAGGCGGCGGCGATGAATCGTGGAGGATCGGTGCCATCCGCGCACAGCGCCTTGATCAGACTTTGCGGCCACGCACCTTCTTCGGGCAAACCCGGTTCTCCGTATATGGGCACCTCCCCGGGACCACCGGCATTGGCGTCCTCAATGCTGACCGACTGCGCACCCTGCGCAAGCAGCGCGTCGCTCAATGCATCAGCCACTCGTGCATCGGTACGCATTGTCAGGGATACCCAAGCCAGGGGATCACCCTTTTTCGAGCTTCTGCTGCGCGAGTTTCTGCTCCAGATAATGGATGCTCGTCCCTCCCTTAATGAAGCGCTCGTCCAGCAGCAACTCCTGGTGCAGGGGGATGTTGGTCTGGATGCCCTGCACGGCCATCTCCGACAGCGCGATGCGCATGCGCCGCAGGGCCTGCTCCCGCGTTTCGCCGTAAGCGATAACCTTGCCAATCAGGGAATCGTAATTGGGCGGAACGTAATAGCCCTGGTAGATGTGCGAATCGACGCGGATTCCGGGTCCTCCGGGAGGATGGTAGGAGGTGATGCGCCCGGGCGAAGGTGTAAACTTGAATGGGTCTTCTGCATTGATGCGGCATTCGATAGCATGCCCGCGCAGCACTACGTCACGCTGGCGGATGCGCAGCTTCTCCCCCGCTGCGACGCGAATCTGCTCCTGCACCAGGTCCACGCCGGTGATCATTTCAGTGACTGGATGTTCGACCTGGATTCGCGTGTTCATTTCGATGAAATAGAACTCGCCGCCCTCATACAGGAACTCGAATGTTCCTACGCCGCGATAACCGATCTTGCGGCAGGCATCGGCGCAGCGCTCGCCGATCCGTATGCGCTGGCGCTCGGTAATACCCGGCGCAGGCGCCTCTTCTATGATTTTCTGATGCCGTCGTTGCATGGAGCAATCGCGCTCACCCAGGTAGACGGCATTCTTGTATTCGTCAGCCAGCACCTGAATTTCTACGTGACGAGGATTTTCCAGAAATTTTTCCAGATACACCTCGGGATTGCCAAACGCGGCCTGGGCCTCCTGATGCGTCAGGTTCACCGCAGCGAGCAGTGCTGCTTCGGTATGCACAACGCGCATACCGCGCCCGCCACCGCCCCCCGACGCCTTGATGATCACCGGATAGCCGACTTTACGTGCGATCTTGACAATTTCTTCGTTCAGCTCGGGCAACGCACCTTCGGCTCCGGGCACGCAGGGTACACCCGCCTTGGTCATCGCGGCCTTGGCGCTGATCTTGTCACCCATCAGGCGTATGGTTTCGGAGCGCGGGCCGATGAACACGAAGCCGCTTTTCTCGACGCGCTCTGCAAAGTCGGCATTTTCGGACAGAAATCCATATCCCGGATGGATCGCCTCGGAATCTGTCACCTCCGCAGCACTGATGATGGCGGGAATGTTGAGGTAACTGGCCGAGGAAGGCGCGGGTCCAATGCATACCGACTCATCGGCAAGCTTTACATACTTGGCCTCACTGTCGGCTTCCGAATGGACCATGACGGTCTTGATGCCCAACTCCCTGCACGCGCGCTGAATGCGCAGGGCGATTTCGCCCCTGTTGGCGATGAGAACTTTTTTAAACATTGCAGAGCGCGCAGAAAGATTTCAGAGATGCAGAAATTGCAGTTTTCGTAGGAAAATAGAAGAGGATGTGTCCCCTCGCATCAGACCAGGTTCCAATTATCGCCGGCAGATGAACCGGATTCCAGGCAAGCAGTCGACGGCAATCGGGTTGGGATTGCGCGCGCGAAACGAGGTGTCCGGCGTTCCCGCGCAAGTTTTTCTCCCAACACCTCAATCTATGACCACCAGAGGTTCACCGTACTCGACCGGCTGGCCGTTTTCCACGAGTATCGCTTTGATTACGCCATCCTTGTCACACTCAATCTCGTTCAACAGCTTCATCGCCTCAATAATGCAAATGGTGTCGCCTGATTTGACCGTGTCGCCCACCTCGACAAAGTGTTTGGCGCCTGGAGAGGGCGAGCGGTAGAAAGTGCCCACCATGGGTGACTTGACCATGTGTCCCTGAGGTACGACAGGGGTGGCCGCCGGCTCCGGTGCTGGTGCTGATGCCGCGATTGGGGTTGGGGCCGGCGCAGGAATCGAATAGGTGGCGGCCGGACCGCCGCTCTTGACAATCTTCACCTTTTCTTCGCCCTCGGTGACCTCCAACTCGGAGATGCCGGACTCCTGCACCAAGTCTATCAATTTCTTCAGTTTTCGCAAATCCATGGCTGTTTCTCCTTGCTGCGTAGCGTCAGACCGGCGCGCCAGAACCGGGCGGACGCTAGGTCTGCTGCAGAATGAGCCCTAGTGCCAACTCGTAGCCGCGGCTGCCGAGGCCGCAAATCGTTCCTGTGGCAAGGTCAGAAAAATAGGAATGGCGGCGAAACGGCTCTCGGGCGTGGATGTTGGATAAATGCACTTCGATGAACGGAATCGCGACTCCTGCCAAAGCGTCGCGCAGCGCCACGCTGGTATGGGTAAATCCGGCAGGATTGATAATGATGAAGTTGACCTGATCTTTCGCGGATTGCTGAACTCGGTCGATCAGAGCACCCTCATGGTTGCTCTGAAAACAAGCCACGAGGGCACCTGCCTCCTTGCCGAGTTCAATCAAGCGCCGATCAATATCAGCTAGGGTTTCGCGACCGTAGATCTCCGGCTCGCGAGTACCCAGCAGATTCAGATTCGGTCCGTTCAACACCAGAATTTTCCTCTGGGCTCGGACCGAGAGAGTAGTGGATTTAGGCGTAACCGCGCCGGACGCTGTTCTAGACATGCGAGCAAGTTTGCCGCAATTAGATGCTATTTGTCCAGTTTTTCGAAGAAGTTGAGCGAAAATTTTTGAGTTTACAATGAGCTATCTAGCGTAGCGAATCCAATATTGCGCCTAGCGAAGCTTCAGTCATCTTCCCTGCATGGGCATGCACCACTTTACCGGTTCGATCCAGCACTACGGAAAAAGGCAGTACGCCTGCCCGATTGCCCAAATCTTTAGCCACGTCCAGAGTTTCGATGCCAGCGATCAACAGCGGATAATCGACGTGCATCTCTTCAGCATATTCACGTACTTTGTCAACATTATCGATTGCGATGCCTACAACTTTAACGTCGTTAGAAGCATATTGCTTTTGTACTTTTATCAAGGCCGGGATTTCCTCCCTGCATGGTGCGCACCAGGTCGCCCAGAAATTCACGACCAGAACTTTGCCGCGCCACGGCATCAGCGTCTGTGGTTTGCCAACCAAGTCGGAGAACGATGCCGTCATCAATCTTCGGGTTGCACTTTCAGCCGCGGGAGCTACCAGGCTATCCCGACTGAAATAAAAGCCGGTAAGACCGGCTACTACTGCCACCGCCAAAAATACGCCGGCCTTTAGCCGCCTATTCACCGCTGGCGACCAGATTCCGGACCGCATCCAAACCGGCGCGCTCAAGCGGCTTCCCGGAAGGAGTGGTCTTCACGCTGCGGCGCTCATCGTCCGGCCAATAAACCGCGACCCGGACCGGGGTGCCCTCCCAGTCCATCGACAAGACACTGACTGAGCGCTCCTGATTCCCGCTGTAATGTCGCATCGCCGATGTCTGGTAAGCAATGTTTCGGTTCAGCAGAAAAATCTCCAAATCCTTGCCGCTATCAGCAAATACCTGCAGGTCGATGTCAGCATAGCGCCCTGCAGTGCCCTTCAACACCGGCCCGGTGAGGTAGGGCTTGAATTCCGCGAGTTCTTCCATCGCCGCGAGAGCCAAGCCTCGCAACAATCGGACGCGCTCTCGTTGTTCCTCACCCTGGTACAGGGACTGGTAAAGGCGCAATTCGGTCTCGATCTCGTCGTTATTGGGCAAGGACTGGGTATCGCCGGCCCCGAGTTGGCGCGCCGCTTTGCGCTTGGCCGTGGCGAAATCTTCGATGCCATCCTCGGCCATGATGCGCGCCGCCGATGCGGCGATCAGTGCGCGCATATTTTGTTGCTTGGATCTATGTTCCTTGGGCATGGCAGCGTTCCACCCGTGTGCGGTATGGAATGATAGCGCAGCGGGGCAGCCACCGAAATGCGGTAAACTCCGAGACGGTGTCATTTTGAGGCGGGAAGCAGGGAATATCTGCATCTGAATGCAGATTCGCCGCATTCCTGGAGTGACAAATCCCGGACGAAACCCACGGTACGGTTCCATGCACATCCACGTTCTCGGCATCTGCGGCACTTTCATGGGCGGTATCGCCGTGATCGCGCGGCAAGCAGGTAACAAGGTTACCGGCTGCGATGCCAACGTCTATCCGCCGATGAGCGATCAGCTCAAGAAGGAGGGTATAGACCTGATCGAAGGCTACGGCGTGGACCAGATCGCGTTGAGACCTGATTTGTGGGTAATAGGTAATGTCGTCTCCCGAGGCATGCCCTTGATTGAGGAAATCCTTGATCGGGGTGAGCGCTATGTCTCTGGCCCACAATGGCTGTCGGACTATGTCTTGCAGCATAAGTGGGTGCTCGCAGTCGCCGGAACCCATGGAAAGACAACCACTTCTTCAATGCTTGCCTGGATACTTGAGGCATCCGGCAAGAGCCCCGGATTTCTCATCGGTGGCGTGCCGCAAAACTTCGGAATATCTGCCCGGCTGACCGATTCCCGGCTTTTCGTGATTGAGGCAGATGAGTACGACACGGCTTTTTTCGATAAACGCTCGAAGTTTGTCCACTATCGCCCCAAAACTGCGGTTTTGAATAACATTGAGTTCGATCACGCCGATATCTTCCGCGATATCGCTTCTATCGAGCAACAATTTCACCATTTCGTTCGAACCGTTCCTAGGTCCGGGCTGCTTGTTGCAAACGGCGCTGATCAGTCGCTGGCGAGAGTACTTAATCAAGGGCGCTGGACGCCAGTGGAGTATTTTGGCACCAGCGGCGGATGGCAAGCTCAAGTACTGGACACCGATACTTTCCGCGTAACGTTGGACGGACAGGAGCAGGGCAAGGTCCGCTGGGGTCTGTTGGGAGAACACAATCGAGCCAATGCGCTGGCCGCCATTGCCGCAGCGCGCCATGCCGGCGTGGCCGCAGGTGAAGCCTGCGAAGCGCTCGAGCGCTTCAGTAACGTCAAACGCCGCATGGAACTGCGTGGAACAGCGGCCGGCGTCGCGGTCTATGACGACTTTGCCCATCACCCTACCGCAATCGCTACCACGGTGGCGGGCCTGCGGCAAAAGGTTGGCAAAGCGCGCATCATTGCCGTCCTCGAACCTCGGTCCAATACGATGAAACTCGGCGTCATGAAGGATGCACTTCCCGGCAGCCTTGCTGAGGCGGATCTAGTCTACTGCTACAGCGCCAACCTGGGATGGAATCCCGAGGAAGTGCTTGCCCCGCTGGGCGCAAACGCGCTCTGTCATGATGACCTCGATAAGCTTGTTGCCGCGATCGCTGCGGCGGCCAAGCCGGGCGACCAGGTGCTCATCATGTCCAACGGCGGTTTCGGTGGCATTCATCAGAAACTGCTTGACCGGCTGGGCGCCGATGGCTGAATACCGGTATCGAATTGTCAATGTATTCGCGGAGGAGCGCTTCGCCGGCAACCCGCTCGCCGTATTCGAAGACGCGCGCGGGATGGACGATACGACGATGCAGGCGCTTGCCCTGCAATTCAACCTGTCGGAAACCACTTTTTTGCTGCCGGCTGAAAGTGCGACGGCGCGGGTTCGAATTTTCACACCGGCGAACGAGATGCCTTTTGCCGGACACCCGACCTTGGGTTCGGCCTACGTCGTGCGCGCCCTCAGCCAATGCGGGAACACACTCAGCCTGGAGATGACTGCAGGGGTTATCCCCGTTTCCGCTATGGGCGATGTGTTCACGTTGCAGGCTAATGCTGCGAAAATCCGTCCCGCACGGCTGACACGTGATGCTCTGGCAAGCATGCTCGGGCTCGCGCCGGCCGACCTAGGCGAACGGCCGCTATGGGTCAGTACCGGCAGCGAGCAGCTCCTGGTGCCGCTCATCTCCCCCGACGCGGTCGCCCGTTGCCAGCCTGAACCCCGGCTTGCCCAGCGCCACGCAAACGAAGCAGGTATGGTGAAAATCTACGTTTGGGCCGAGACTGGCGACGAGCAGGTCGTCGCGCGTTTTTTCTTCAGCAAGCATCGCGGTGCAATCGAAGAGGACCCCGGCACGGGCTCCGCTTGCGCTAATCTCGGCGGCTGGATGCTTGCGGCAAAGAAGCCGCTGCCCCTTACGCGCCTCATCTATCAGGGCGATCGGGTAGGCCGTCCCAGCCGCTTGCGTCTCAGCGTGGATGAAACAGGGACCATCTTCGTCGCTGGCCGTGTGATCGAGCTGGGGCACGGAACGGTGTCGATTTGAAATGCTGGTCTACCTGCACGGCTTCAATAGTTCACCTGGCTCGCACAAGTCCCAGGTATTGAAGCGCTATCTTGAGGAGCGCGACCTGGGCGACCAGTATTGCTGCCCGGAGTTGCCGCACCGGCCCGTGCGCGCCATTGCAGTGATCGAGGCCGCGATTGCGAAACATCCGCGTAAACCCGTCACGCTCATCGGCAGTTCGCTCGGCGGCTTCTACTCGACCTATCTTGCGGAACGCCACGATCTGCGCGCGATACTGATCAACCCAGCCGTCTATCCGCATGAAGGGTTGCGCGCGTACCTCGGCGTACAGCGCAACCTGCATACCCAACAGCAATATGAACTTACGGAAAAGCACCTGCACCAATGGGAAAAGCTCTACATGCCCAGCATTCATCCGCAGCGCTATCTATTGCTGGTCGAGAGTGGGGACGAGGTCCTCGACTACCGTGAAGCGGTGGAAAAATACCGGGGTTCACGCCAAGTCGTAGTTAAAGGCGGTGACCATAGCTTCAAGAGCTTTCACGAGCACATCCCGATGATTCTTGATTTCGCGGGGATGGCAGGACACTGAATCTCCGGCTTCTACCCGAGGGGGTTGCTCCAGACCAGGGATTTTGGGCCGCACCCGGCAGAAGGTTCGGGATATCCTGGCCTTTGTTGCTCAAACCAACCGAAGATGTGCTCCGATCGACCGTGCCCAAAACGCGCTCGGCGAACCATTGAGCCGGCGACTCCCGTATGGGCTGGCGTATAATCTCGCTCCGTCGCGTTGACTCGGGCGCCACTTGAGGGCTGGCAAATTGGCCTGCCCGTCAGATTCGGCAGCCGCGTTTGACAAAACCTTACTCCCTCGGCCCTGATCCCATGAATGTGCTGTACGAAGAGACTGGCTCTTTCAAGGTCGGCACCGTGCTCGCGGAGAGCGACTCGTCACTTCAGGTAGAGGCGCAGTACGGCAAGAGGACCAAAATCAAGGCGGCGAGCGTACTGCTACGCTTCCAAACACCCCCGCTCGGCGAATTTATGGGCAAGGCCGAAACGCTGGCCACCGGCATAGATACCGATTTCCTATGGCAATGCTGTGGCGAGACCGAGTTTAGCTTCATTGACCTCGCGCGCGATTATTGCGGTCATGCGCCCGACGCGCTCGAGGCCGCAGCCATCCTGATCAAGCTGCAATCGGCACCAATATTCTTCTACCGTAAAGGCAAGGGCCGTTTTCGAGCCGCTCCCACCGAGATACTCAAGGCTGCGCTTGCGGGCGTGGAAAAAAAACGGATGCAGGAAGATCAAATCCGGGCCTGGGCGAACGAATTGCAACGCGGCACCGTGCCCGATGCATTGAACGCGATATTGCCCAAATTGCTATATCAGCCTGATCGAAACCGCATGGAGACCAAAGCCCTGGAACTGGCCTGCGAGGCTAGCGGGCTGTCAGCGGCAAAACTGATCGAACGCGCCGGCGCTCTTCCCTCCAGCCACGACTACCATCTCGAAGCATTTCTGTTCGAGTTTTTCCCCGGCCACGGAGGTTCTTCCGAGGACCTAGTCGTGGATGAACCACCCAAGCTGCCCTTGGCAGAGGTCGTCGCGTTCAGTCTGGACGACGCCACCACCACGGAAATTGACGACGCGTTTTCGCTGACCCGGCTCGCCAACGGCCGCTATCGCGTAGGCATTCATATCGCCGCACCCGGATTAGGGTTTGCGCCCGGATCGGCGTTGGACAAGATCGCGCGAGCACATTTGTCCACTGCCTACATTCCAGGCCAGAAAATCACCATGCTTCCACCGCAGGTGATTGAGCGCTACACTCTCGCCGAGGGACGCGAGTGCCCGGCAGTGTCGCTGTATCTGGACATCAATCCCTTGTCCCATTTGGTTGAGGGGCAGGAATCCCGCGTGGAGCGAGTGAAAATCGCCGCCAATCTGCGCCATCATCAGGTGGAAGCACTGGACGCAGCTTTCCTCGCCGGGGAGGAACGAGGCGAGTTGCCGTTCGAGGCCGAGTTGCATTTCCTGTGGCGGCTTGCACTCGAACTGGAAGCGGCACGAGGCAAACCCGCCGCGCATCAGGATCGCGTCGATTATAATTTCTACGTCGTAGACGAGCGCGTCAGCATCGTCGAGCGCAAGCGCGGCGCACCGCTCGACAAGCTGGTATCGGAGCTGATGATCAGCGCCAATAACAACTGGGGCAGGTTGCTCGCTGACCGCGGCATACCCGCGATCTACCGCGCACAAGCAAACGGCAAGGTGCGCATGACCACGGTCGCTTCTCCTCACCAGGGCCTGGGTGTGTCGCATTACATTTGGGCGAGCTCACCGTTGCGACGCTACATCGATCTGCTAAACCAATGGCAGTTGCTCGCTTGCCTCTCAGGCTCAACTCCGCCGTTTGGCAAGAATTCCGCCGATTTGCTCGCAGCAATGCGAGAGTTCGAACTGAACTATGCCGCCTACGATCAATTCCAGGGGAAAATGGAGCATTACTGGTGCTTGCGCTGGTTGCTGCAGGAGCGAGTGACACTATCCAAAGCACAAGTGCTACGCGATAATTTGGTCAAGTTCGAGGGAATTCCGCTGTATGTTCGTGTGCCCTCTTTGCCGGAACTGGCGGTAGGTAGCCGCGTTCTGCTCGAAATTGAAGGGATAGATTTAATCGATAACTCTGTCAAAGCCCGATTCAAGGAAATGGTAGACGGTTAAAACGGAGCCGGCAAAACGATGCAGCATCCTAGGTAATGGATGCCCGCGGCGCCGGTTCAGTTCCACGGATATAAGCTATTAGCTGTATTGCATGGCCGAGATACTTTTCAAAAAGTTAAGATAAATTCTCCCGAAAAGCATAAAATACATTGATTTTAATCATTATTGAGGTCTGATTGCACAGCGCTAATACACTCGGATCCACGCGTCTACAGTGGCCTGAGTTCATGGCCGGCATGGATCCGTCGTCGCGCAGTCTTACGCTCGCGCTGGGCGCTTCCATCTTGCTCCATGCGGTGGCGCTCTCCATTCATTTCAAACTGCCCGATGTAATCCGCGACAAATACGGTTCCCTGCCGCTGGACGTAGTCCTAGTCAACAGCAAAACCAAGGCAAGTCCGGCCAATCCCGACGTTCTGGCGCAAGCGAATCTCGACGGTGGAGGAAATACCGACGAGAACCGGCGCGCCAAGACGCCGCTGCCGGTATTGAAGGAGGCAGAACTTGGCGCCGACGCCAAACGCGCGGCGCAACGCGTGCAGGAGTTGGAAGCGCAACAGCTGAAAATCATGACCCAACTGCAGTCGGCGCAAAACGCAGCCAGCACTGAGCAGGCGAAAGCAACGCCGGAAACGGAAACACCGCGGGCGCTGACGTCGGGTCAGGATCTTGCCACCAGCGCACTTGCGATCGCGCGCCTGGAGGCCCAGATTTCGCGTCAGCGCGAAGAGTACAACAAGCGCCCGAAAAAAGAATTCGTAGGCTCCCGCGCGCGGGAATTCCGCTTTGCGCAGTATGTAGAGGATTGGCGCCAAAAAGTCGAACGCTTCGGCAATCTTAACTATCCGGACAGCGCGCGCGGCCGAGTCTATGGCAGCCTGATACTCAGCGTATCTATCCGGGCGGACGGCAATCTCGACGCGGTCGAGGTGCAGCGTTCCTCTGGACATCAGATTCTCGACCGCGCTGCCGAACGGATCGTGAAAATGGCTTCCCCCTATGCCAGTTTTCCGGCAAATATCTCGCGCGACACCGACGTTCTCGTCATCACCCGCACCTGGACTTTCGCTCCGGGTGATAAATTGTTCGGGGAATGATGCACCGCCATGCCCGACCAGTATGCCGTCATCGGCAATCCCGTCGCACACAGCAAATCGCCGCAGATCCATGCCGAGTTTGCACGCCAAACGGGGCAGGATCTGGTCTATGAGCGGCTACTCGCACCGGCTGACGGGTTCAAGGCGACCATCGAAGCATTCAATGCCCGCGGCGGACTTGGTGTAAACGTTACGCTGCCGTTCAAGGTCCAAGCATACGGCTACGCAACCCTGTTGTCCGAGCGCGCGCGCGCGGCGCAGGCCGTTAACACGCTCAAATTCGAGGACGGTTCGGTTCTTGGCGACAATACGGACGGTTCGGGGCTGGTCGTCGATATTGCACGCAACCTCGGCTGCGTCATCGCTGGACGGCGCCTATTGCTGCTGGGCGCGGGTGGCGCCGCGCGCGGCGTGATCAAACCCCTGCTGGAGCAGCGGCCGGCGCGTCTGGTGCTCGCCAACCGCACGCCCGGCAAAGCCATTGGGCTTGCACATGCATTCGGCAGTGGTGTGGAGGCTGCCGCCTACGCCGCGCTCGCCGGCCGGCAGTTTGACCTCGTGATAAATGCCACGTCTGCGAGCCTCACCGACTCGCTGCCGCCGCTGCCGCGCGGCTTGTTCGCCCAAGGTTCGCTGGCCTACGACATGATGTACGGCAAGGGTGAAACGCCATTTCTTGCGTTTGCGCGCGCCGAGGGAGCAGCGACGCTCGCGGACGGATTGGGCATGTTGGTGGAGCAAGCGGCAGAGTCGTTCTTGATCTGGCGCGGCGTACACCCGGACACCGCACCGGTGCTGAAGCTGCTCCGGCACACAGCGGTTTGAATATGGCCGGGGTGGCCAGTCAGGCTTTGATGCGGCTGTGGAAATCGTTCTGTTACGTGCTGGGTTTGCTGTTTATCGCCCTGCTGCTGTATCAAGTCTGGTTTGCCGTCCATGTCTGGTACTGGGCCGGGCACAACCCCCAGCACACCAGTTTCATGCAGACGCGGCTGGAGCAACTGCATGAAAAGGATCCAAAGGCGACGCTGAAGCATCAGTGGACCAGCTACCCGCGCATCTCCGACGCATTGAAGCGTGCGGTGATCGTCGCCGAGGATGCGAAGTTCTCAGAGCACGACGGCTTCGACTGGGAGGGCATACAGAAAGCACTGGAAAAAAACCAGAAACGCGGCAAAGTGGTCGCGGGCGGCTCCACCATCAGCCAGCAACTCGCCAAAAACCTGTTCCTCTCCGGAGAGAAAAGCCTGTGGCGAAAAGGGCAGGAGGCCCTGATCACGTGGATGCTGGAGACGCTGCTCGACAAAGAGCGCATTCTGGAAATCTATCTGAATGTCGCCGAGTGGGGTAATGGCGTCTTCGGCGCAGAAGCCGCTGCCCGGCACTATTACAACGTCAGTGCAGCCGGCTTGAGCACGGATCAGGCGGCGATGCTGGCGGCGATGCTGCCACGCCCGCTATACTATGATCACAATCGCGACTCACGGTTCCTGCAACGCTACAGCGAAACCATACGCGCGCGCATGCCCTCCGCCCAGCTTCCGTAACCAGGCGCAACCTGACGGTTACGCGTTCTTGAGCGCTGCGCGCCGGCCACGGCGCACATCAATGCCGCGGAGCATCAGCAACCCAGCAGCGAAGAAGGCGCCGGTGATGAGCATTGCAAGGCGGTGGTTTCCCAGGGACATCCAGGTTACCGCGCCGTAGGTAATGGGCCCAAGGATGGAAGAAAGGTTCGTTGCCAGCCCCCACAGGCCGAAGAATTCCGCACGGCGCGCCCTCGGACTCAAATAGCCGATCAGCGCACGGCCCGCCGACTGCGATGCACCCATACACAGGCCGGCGAGATTCGCCGCGACCCAGAACAACTGTCGCGTGTCGGCCATCCACGCGATCAGCACGGTCGCGATCCATCCCGCGAGCGTGAGTGCAATGGTGGGGATGTGACCGATCCTGTCCTGCACATTGCCAAGAAAAAACGCGCCCATCGCGGCGGTAACATTGACCACCAGCACCAGAATGAGCGTGTCCAATGTATTGAATCCCATCGCCCGCTCGGCGTAGATCGCGGCCAGGGTGATCACCGTTTGCACTCCGGCCTGGTAGAACACGATGCAAACCAAGAAGCGGCTCAGATCCTGGTAGCGCGCAGCGTGGCGCAGGGTATCCGCCAGACGCGCGAACGCCGACCCGACCAGCGAGGCGCCTTCCTGCAGGGGCTGCGGCGCTGCGCGTTCACGCAGGATGGTGAAAGTGGGCAGGCTCGCCAACGCGAACAAGGCCGCGGTAATGAGCATGGTCACTGGCACGAACTGCGCCGCCTCGCGGCCGACGGATTGCGCCCAGGATACGTAAGCAAGGCAGACGCCAAGCGTAAGCAGGCCGCCGAGGTAACCGAGGCTCCAGCCCCAGCCCGACACCTTACCCAGGTTTCTGCCTCGTGCGAGTTCCGGCAGGAAGGCAGCGACCAGATCGCAACCGGTACAAAAGAAAAAATTCGATACAACGACACATGTGACGGCGACGGCAATATCACCCGGCCCGGCGAAGGCGAGCGCCGCAGTAGCGAGCACGCAGCCGACGGTGGTGGCAAACAACAACCGCTTTTTGTTGGCGCGCAGATCGGCATAGGCTCCGATTACCGGGGCCGTGACGATCACGAGCGCGTAGGACAGGGACAAGGTTGCGGTCCAAGCGAAAGTCGCCCAGGACGCGCTGCCCGCAACTACCGCAACGAAGTAGGCATTGAAGATCGCGGTGAGCACCACCGTGGTGTAACCGGAGTTCGCAAAATCATACATCGCCCAGGCCCAGATCTCTCTTGGCTTTACGGCCTGGTCAACTCCATTTCTCAGTCGAATGTCGGGCATATTCCAGACGGCGGGAACGACGATGCCGGGATCATAACTTGCCTGCTAGAATCCGCTTTCAGCAGGGGTGCAACGCGGCATCTAATGACAAAAATTGGAAAGGAAACTGACGCCATGCTAAAGGAATTCAAAGAATTTGCCATCAAAGGCAATGTGATCGATCTGGCTGTCGGCGTGATCATCGGCGCCGCGTTCGGCAAGATTGTCGATTCTGTGGTGAGCGACCTGATCATGCCGGTGGTCGGCCGGGTGCTCGGAGGGCTGGATTTCTCCAATTACTTCGTCGCGCTCAAGGACATTCCAACGGGTACGGCCGTGACGCTGGATGCGGTAAAGAAAGCGGGGGTGCCGGTGTTCGCCTACGGCAATTTCCTCACCATCTCCATCAATTTTGTCGTCCTCTCTTTCATTATTTTTCTGCTGGTGCGCTGGATCAACAAACTGAAGCGCGCCGACGCAGCAACGCCTGCCCCGACGTCTGCGGAGCCGCCGGAAGAAGTAAAGCTGTTGCGCGAAATCCGCGACAACCTCAAACCGCGTTGACCATCGGCCATTGCGGGACAAAAATCTAGCTTCAACCGGTTCGTAGCTCGACTCGCGCTTTCTATCGGCCCAGCGTTGAGAATACCGCGTCGGCCGCGCTGATGGTCTCGCCGATATCCTGCTCACTGTGCGCCGCGGACACGAAGCCCGCTTCAAAAGCGGAGGGCGCGAAGTGAATGCCGCGTTCCAGCATGGCATGAAAAAAACGATTAAATATTTCCTTGTCGCACTGCATCACTTCGGCGAAGCTCTGCGGGACGTCGGCACGAAAGTAGATGCCGAACATGCCGCCGATCGCCTGTGCCGAAAACTCCACACCGTGTTTTTTCGCCACGGCCGACAGACCGTCGGTCAATGAACGCGTGCTTGCGCCCAGTTTTTCATAGAACCCCGGGCGCTGCACCAGTTTTAGCGTGGCCAGGCCGGCGGCTACGGCCACCGGATTGCCGGAGAGCGTGCCAGCCTGATAGACCGGCCCGAGCGGCGCGATTTTTTGCATGATATCGCGGCGTCCGCCGAAAGCGCCCACCGGCATGCCGCCACCGATAACTTTGCCCAAAGTGGTCAGATCGGGCTGAATGCCGTAAAGGCCTTGCGCGCCGGTCAAACCGACACGAAATCCGGTCATAACTTCGTCCAGAATCAGGATTGAGCCGTGCTTGGTGCACAGTTCGCGCATGGCACGCAGAAATTCGGTCTTGGGCGCAATCAGGTTCATGTTCCCAACCACCGTCTCCACAATCACCGCAGCGATGTCCTTGCCGCACTCGGCGAAGGTGCGCTCGAGTTGCCCCGCGTCGTTGTAGTCGAGCACCAGAGTATGAGCAGCGATCTCCGGCGGAACGCCGGAAGAACTGGGCTGGCCGAATGTGAGCGCCCCCGAACCGGCCTTTACCAACAGGCCATCCGCGTGGCCGTGATAGCAGCCCTCGAACTTGATGAAGCGGCTTCTGCCGGTGTACCCCCGCGCCAGTCGCAGCGCCGTCATGGTGGCTTCAGTGCCGGAACTGACCAGGCGCACCATTTCCATACCGGGCAGCAACTTGCACAGAAGCTCGGCCATCTCTACCTCGGCTTCGGTCGGCGCGCCGAAAGACAGCCCCTTTTTCGCGGCCGCGCAGACCGCAGCCACGACATCAGAATGGGCGTGGCCCGCCACCAGCGCGCCCCAGGAACCGATGTAATCGACATAGCGCCTGCCCTCGGTATCCCACATGCAGGCACCTTCACCACGCGAGATAAATCGTGGTGCGCCTCCCACCGCGCGAAACGCCCGCACCGGGGAATTGACCCCGGCGGGAATGAACTGCTGGGCCTTGGCAAACAGAGATTCGTTGCTCATTGCTGCATCCACTGTTGTTGATGAATTCGGGCAAAGCCGGCCGCGCGCTCAGCGATATTGTCGGCGTCGAACAGCGCGCTGATCACGGCCACTGCGCTTGCCCCGGCTGAAAACGCCTGGACCGCATTTTGCAGGTTAATGCCGCCGATTGCCACCAGAGGCAGGGAAAACTTACGGCGGGCCTCGGCAAATACGGCGAGCGGCGCACGCACCGCGGCAGGTTTGGTGACGGAGCCGAAAATGCTGCCGAAAGCGAGGTAATCCACGCCTGCCTGCGCTGCGGCCTGCGCCAGTTCGATCCGGTCGTAACAGGATGCGCCGAGCAATTTGCCCGGCCCCAAGTGTATTCTCGCCGCAGTCAGGTCTCCATCCTCTGCGCCCAGGTGCACGCCGTCGGCATCGAGTTCCAGGGCTAGGGCGAGATCGTCGTTGATGACGAAACACACATTTGCCTCGCGGCACAACACGGCGAGCGCGCGACCTTGTTCACGGCGCAGGTCCGGGTCGGCGGTCTTGTTGCGGTATTGAACAATCGAGGCGCCACCGTGTAGCGCTTGTGCTACTTTGCTCACCAGAACTTCGGTGTCAGGCTCGTCCGGCGTTACGGCGTACAACCCTGCAATTTTTTGCTTCACGCCTCGCCCTCGTGCGTTTTTTCATCGTCCTCGGTTTCGCGCGCCCAGAAGAACCGGTCTGGAATATGTTGCCCCATGCCCGGTCGAAAACCTGCGTTCAACGTCTGCCACGTATATTCCTGCGCCTCGCGCACCGCTTCAGGAATGTCCAGACCATTGGCAAGCGTAGCAGCGATCGCCGAGGCCAGCGTACAGCCTGAACCGTGATAGCTCCCGGGCAGGCGCTGCCAGCTGTCGCTGCGGATCACGCCCTGCTGGCCGTACAAGGTATTCACTACCTGCGGCGTATTTTCGTGGGTGCCGGTGATCAGCACGTACTCGCAACCCA
>Ga0194060_10000897_pt1 | contig 21783 bp, 14 predicted proteins | sample SepL225m_MetaG_FD_163427 | JGI IMG/M metagenome (GOLD analysis project Ga0194060, IMG submission 163427) | Anoxic zone freshwater microbial communities from boreal shield lake in IISD Experimental Lakes Area, Ontario, Canada - Sep2016-L222-5m | ecosystem: Environmental > Aquatic > Freshwater >... | reverse complement strand
GTTCCTAACATGGTTGGTTTGTAATTTAAGTTTAGGTTGTAATAATAACTTAAACCAGTACCGCTCTGTACAAAACTCCAATAACAATTTGTTACATTATATCCAGTTGATGCGGGAGGATTTGTTCCTGAATAATATCTAACATTAAATGTATTTGGTAAAACACCAAATGCAATCCAATTTACATTTGCAATAGTATCACCAAAAGATGTATAATATTGTGTTGCACTATACGCAGGTGAAGTACTAGCTACAGCAAATGGTGGTGGTACACTTGGAGTAAACTCGAATGCACCAATATCAGGAGCTCCGGTTATTACATCGTTACTTCTGAAATTTCCATTATAATCTGATGTCATTTGGAATACCTGTAAACCTCTTCCATTAAGTGCCCACGAATTACTATCGGATAAACTTGGTAATAAATTAGTAGCCGATGTAAATACGATTGGAGCGGTTAACGAATGATTATCACATCCATAAAATAATTTATTTTTCATTGAAGCAAAATTGGCTGGGCTGTAAGGTGAGCCACTCATTGTACTTAATGCAGATATGTATGTACCAGCAGAATAATACAAATTATAATCCATCACATTCAATGCAGCGTTTGCGTAAATGTCATTGGTATAAAATGCATAACCTGATTGAACTTTCACAAGATTATTCACAAATTGAATATTGTTTGATGCCGGATACAAAGTTGCTCCCGAAGTAAAACTTGCATTTCCTACAATATAAACTCCATATGAACTTGCAGATGTTGAACTGTTGTTGATGGTATTATTAAACATATAAATCTGCGAAGAATTATTGATAGAGATACCATACGAACTTGCAGCTGTTGATAGAAGATTGATCGTATTATTTGCAATCGTTAAATTTCCTGGTATTGCATAATATGCTTCCATATTGATGTATATACCATATGTACCTGCAGGATTTTGAATATTGTTCCCGCTAATTTCACTTTGCTGTCCAACACCAGAAAGATATAATCCGTATGAAGCGGTATAAGCTGATGACAAATTAATCTGGTTCTTTCTGATGAAATTAGAAAACCTGTTTGTTAAATAAAATGCTGCATAATATTGATTCGTGAATGTGTTCGAATCAGCTACTAAGCCAATTGTATTTTGATTAACAACATTCGGACCGCTAACTGTAATTGCTATTGAGCCATTATTAAACGCATTACTTACAAACCTTAAATTAGCTGGTGACTCATTTGTTGGTGCATAAATAATAGCATACTGATCGGCTGTACTAGCTACAGTTGAACCATTGAAAACACAATTCCTGAATTCAATATCCGAACAATTGATATTGCTTAATGTATTTTTATTTAAAGCAATAATTCTCGAATAAGTTGCATTTGCATTTTGGAATGTGATATACCTGAATGTTGTATATTTTAATCCAACAGGATTGATTGTGTAATTGGTAATTGATGTAGAAGTTGAAGACGTAATGGTAACACTTGCAGGATTATTTGTTGCCGATTTAAACAGAATGGTGTTTGTGGCACTTGTTCCTACAATTGCTGGTATTACAAGCTGTCCTGTGTATGTACCAGCGGCAATATTAAATGTAACCGGACCATAAACTCCACCGCAAGTTAACTTATCAATTGCCGATTGTATAGTTGTAAAATTAGTTGAACCCGAACCTGCTGGATCAATGGTATAATTTCCAGAAAGACCTCCACAAATACTTAATTGTGTGCTGTCATTTATATTCATAGAATCGACAACAAAGTTTGGATTAGCTGTCCACGCTGTAATATTTACTAAACCTCCGGTAAAATTATATTGTTGACTTGATGAACTTGGTCCGCTGCTTGAATTAAATGTAACGGTATCATAATTACCGGCAGCAATCGTGTTATAAAATGTTTGTGTATTTATTGTTGCACCTATTTTGTAAGAAACATCAACTGATGTTAATGGCATTGTTCCATAATTTCTAATCAGCACTCTTACATCACTCAATCCGGGAACTAATGGTTGTGTTGGAACTAAAATAGAAACAGCTCCTGCATCATTTGCCGGTTTCGAAAATTCGTAAACACCGATATCAGGATTTGTTACACTTCTAATATTTCCATCAATATCATCTGTAACCGTTGAAATAACTGCTGCTGCTCCGTCAAGTTGAGGCGTGATTGACCTTAAATTTGTTGATGAGAAAAATGTTGGCAACATATACAAACTAGCAACATTGTTACCCGGTAATACGGTGCCTAACATATTTGCTCCAGTTGCAAAACTTACAAGATTTGTTGTAACAAAACCACCGGCCCTAAACGGATAGGTTCCTGTAGAATAGTAAACATTATTATCTATTGTGTATAATGCTGTACCAACGTTAGCCGGAGTAATAACATAAATTGATTGTTCGCCTTGTGGTGAAACAAAAATATTATTCATAATTTTCACATTGGTATATGTAGTAGGAACAGTGTTGTTTGTTACCATTGCTCCACCTGCATTACTTGCATCGGCAGTATTTAATTTTACTGTGTTATATACCACATCGAGGTATGCATTATTTACTTCATAAATACCATAAGTTACATATGATGCAGCTCCAATCTGAATCATATTGTTTGCAATCGTTTGTCTGAAAGATGCATTTCCTAAACCTGTTGAAGCATATATTCCATAACCACCAAGCGTGTTCGAAATACTATTTTTGGTGATTGTGTTTCCGTTATCAGAAGATGAAAGATATATACCATATGGGGAAGTATATCCTGCATTTATACCAATCGAATTAATGTTATTTTTTGTAACAGTTATTCCATTTTGATAATACAAATACATTCCACTTAAATAAGCATTACTCATAGTTGAATTTCTGAAAATATTACCTGTTCCTTTTGGTGAAACAGAATTTCCATAAACCACAACTCCGTAATAACCTCCAACAGAAGTACAACTATCAAATAAAATATAATTGGCATTGTTTCCTGCAGTTGTAGGGCTAGTTAATGAACCTGAAACAACAAATGGATTTACCAATGATGTTGTACCAATTGGAACACGGAATGTACATTTTACAAATGTATTACTGTCGGCAGCATTTGTAAGTTCGGCAGCAAATGCATTCGTTGTACTCAACCCGTCAAAAGTGAAATTTCTAAAAACTAAATTTCTAACACCACTTAGTAAAAGTGTTGCAGGTTGTGCTGCATTTCCACTATAAGCAATTTTACAAAGAGATGAATCTCCACCATCAAAAATCAGTTTATTTGACCCTGATAAACCTGGTATAGCTGATGTAATTGCTAATTGCTGATTATAAACTCCGGGAGCTACGTTTACTGTAACCGGACCACTAATACCGCATGTTTGTAACACCTGAATGAGTGATGCAAAAGATGTGTAATTTGTAGTTGAAGCCGCTGAACTTGGATTTATTGTAAGTGTTCCTGTTAATGGTGTACATACAGTATAGTTAATCGTGTCATTTAAAGGGAAACTATCGTTGACTGTATTTGGTAAACTCGACCAAACTTTTAAATTATAAATACCATTGGTTGCAAAATTATATGAACCAATCATGCTTGAAGAAGTATCACCTGGATTGGCTGAGCCATACCAATAATATGTTGGCTGACCAACAGTGTTTACAGTCCAATCAATGTTTGCACTATATAAAATTGACGTTCCATAATTTTTCAATGTTGCTGTTACATTTTGGTATCCTACACTTATTGGATTCAACGGACCAGTTATTCTAGAGATACCTGCATCATTTCCTGGAACCGAAAATTCATATGCACCTAAATCGGGTGTTGATGTTCTACCTATTCCTAAAATATCTGTTGGAACTAAAGTTAAAATATTGGCACCTTTATTATTCAACGTATCATTTGATGGCTGATAAAAATCGGGTGCGATGTATAATCTAAAGTTAGGATTTGCAAAATAACTTGCTTGATCATACAACCCAGCATTTGCAGTTTTCCAATTTGCTAGTGTTTGGAAGTTTGCAGCATAATATCCAACATATCCTGTTGATGAATTATTCACCATGTAATAACCATTGTTATTGATAACAAAAGTTCCTGAAGGTGTAAATGCTGATGGAATGTAAATACAATATTTGCTACCTGTTCCTCCTCTATTTACATAAACCAAATTATTTCTGAAAGCAAAATTGTTGGTTGTTGCTGTACCTGTAAAATATAAACCATACGTTGCACTTGCAGTGGTTGCAGTTGGATCATCTAACACAATTGTATTGTGGTAAAAATTCAGGTAATAAGATGATGAACCATAGAATCCATATTGAACTCCCTGCCCTTTAATATTGTAAATAACATTATTCCTTACAACTTCAGGAGCGGTTGTACTTCCATATGCAGCCGAAGAGAAATACATTCCAAACATGGTGTTGGTGTTGGTAGGAGTTGCTTTATAAATATCATAAATCTGATTTTTTTCAATAGTATCACCATAATAAATTGATGAATTATAAAAACCATAAAATGTAGTAGTAGTAGTTCTAGTAGGCATACTAATTCTGTTACCAGAATATAAATTTTTGTAACCATATTGAAGATAGTACGAATACACATATGGATCTCTCATATCATTTCCTACAAACTGATTGTACTGAACAACCGAAGTGTATTCACTACTTCCTCCCATATTGGTAATTCCATAATATGGGCCACCTGCTGCATTACCTTTTAATATATTATTACGTATAATATTTCTAATTCCATTGTGAGTAGTACCACTTGTTGTAACGGAATTCGTTGAGCCTGAAAATGCAATAAACGCATTGGTTGAACTTGTTCCAAGATTGGTAAAATCAATTGTATTATTCTCAATAACATTTGAATCGGCATGATTCGATAATAAAATTCCTATGCCATAAGTTACATTAAGTGTTTTAATGGTAAGTCCATTGATATTCATGTTATCAGTACCATTCAACATTAATATAAAGCAATTGCTAGCATCCGGATTTGCTTGCAGTATATTTCCATTTCCATTTATTGTTATTTTATTTGTAGCGGATGCTCCATTGATCACATTGAACATAATTTGTTCAGTATATGGTCCACTTCCTGGCACAACATTCACAGTTATCGGACCTGAAATTCCTCCTCTGTTGCAAGCATCTTTCAATACAGTAAACGATTGAAAGTTTGAAGAACTGGCAGCTGCACCTGCATTTAATGTATAAGTTCCTGCACTTACTGCACAAAATGAATTAATTAAATATGCGGTATCATTTGAATTATTAGGATCGGTTGTCGTATTAGGATTAGTCGTCCATGCTGTGATATTAACAGGAACACCTGTTGTATAATTTACCGTTCCCAATAAAATGTTTGAAGAAACTCCTGCTGCACTAAGTGAGCCAATCCAAGAGAATGGTGTTTGAGGAACTCCATTAAAAGTCCAGTTAACAGTTGCAGATGTTATTGTTGTTAATCCCGAATTTCTGATTGTAACATTAATTGGAATTACACCTGCTGCAAATGGTGCAACTGGAATTACAACTGAGTTAACTCCTGCATCCACACTAATAGTTGGAGTAAATTCGTATGCTCCCGGATCAGGTGTTGTTGTTCTTGTAGCACCAATAAAATCAATTCCAACTATTGATGATAAGTTTGCTCCTTTATTATTGATAAATCCTTCTTGTGGTGTAAGGTCACCTGTAGAAGGACTCAAGAAATTTGGAAAAATATTCATCGATGCTGCATCAAATATTCCGCTATTTGCAGATCTCCAATCTAAAAATGTTTGATAATTACTTAAGTAATATCCAACGTATGAATTTGCACCAGAAACATTGTAAACGTTATTATTAAAATTGTACAAGGTTCCTGCTACTGATAAATTTACAGCATATTTAAAACTCGTACCACCTCTTGTAATATTAAAGATATTGTTTCGCACATCTAAACCATTTCCGCTTATCAAACCATTATGAAATAATGCTACTGTTTGATATGCATTTGTAACAGCTGATGCTGCATGATCAAAGCAAAACGAATTATGATAAATTTTAAAATTAGTTGAAGAACTAATATAAAAACCATAAACACTGCCACTGGATTGAATGTTGTAAAACTTATTATTGGCCATTACAAAATCACTACCAACAGGTGTATTCGTTGATGCAGCATATACACCATAATAAGTATTGGTTGTAGTTGTTACACCACCATAAGGGTTTGTAAAAGTGTTTCCCCATAATGTATCTTTCTGACTTCCATTCACAGCATATATATTATATACAGTAGTAACAGAAGTTCGAGTTGGATTTCTGAAAATATTATTTTTTAAGAGCGTTCCGTTTGTGTAGTACATATACAATCCGTACACGTAAACATTCTCGATTATATTATTGATTAATTTATTGTTTGAAACAGTAGCTGCACTTGCTTGCGGACACAAAGTAATACCATAATAAGGACCACCAGTTGTTGGATGTCCTTTTACATAACAATTGATAATGGTATCATATTTACCATTAGCACCTGTTGTTGTTGCAGATGATAGAGAGTTACTAAAGACAATTCCTGCTGTGGATGTTGCAGTTCCCGTAACAAGTGCAAAATCAATTGTACATCCGTTAAATGTATTGTAATCGGCATTGGTATAAAAATGAATTCCCCAAGCATAAGTTGCATTTAATGGCTTAATGGTTAAATTATTAAATTTATAATAAGTACCTGCTTGTAATCTAATAACCGAATAGTTTGCTGCATCGCAATTATATTGTATGGTACTTCCATTACCATTAAAAGTAATTGTATTGGTAGCTGAAGCCCCTGTAATTGCAGGAAAAATTAAACGCTCTGTGTAAGTTGAGTTTGTAACATTAAACACAACTGGACCGGAAATTCCACAAGACATCATTGCTGAATCGGCAGCACCAAATGTTGAAAAATTAGTTGTTCCCGAACCTGCTAGATTGATTGTATACGTTCCACTTAAAGGTCCAGAACAATACACCTGAAAACTTCTACATGTTGTATCATTTGAAGGAGAAACTGAACCAAATCCATTTGGATTTGTTGACCAAGCCCTCATACTATAAGCACCAGTTGCAGGAATAGCTAATAAAGTAGTAAATGTTGCATTGTATGTTGCACCAGGTGCAACTGATAATCCGGTTAAAGATTGATAAACCGGTGTATTGGATCCTAGCTGGTATCCGATATCTATTGATGTTAATGTTACAGAAGAAAAATTCTTAATTGCAATGCCGATAGTGTTATTTCCAGAAATAAAACTTGCCGGAGATGAAAATCCGGTACTCATGGTTTCGATAGTTGGAGAAGGCACCAATAAAGTGTAATCTTCGAACTCCGCAGAATACACGGTTGGACCACATGGTGTTGGAATGTTTGTTAATCCATCACTTGCAATTCTAATTCTGTATATTCCTGCAGCTTGACCAACTGGTATTGTAAAAGTTCCTGTAACAATTGTATTTACAGCCAATCCTGTTGTTGAAGTATAAACCAATTCTGGAGCAGTGGTTGCAAATGTTCCATCATTATTGTAGTCTATATAAATCCTAAAAGTGGTTGAGTTTCCAGCACCTACTTTTATCGAATAATTTACTACAACACCAGCACCTGCTGTTAACACCTGACTAGTATAATCAAAATAAATTGGTGAACCCGTTCCACTCCCTGTTGTATTATTAATTTGCGTAGGAGCAGCAACTGTATTTAAGGTAACATTTTGAATACCCATACTATAACTACCAATGTTTGTTGCAGTGGGCAAACAGTATGTAGGTGCCGAATAGCACTGAGCATTACTCACGTTAACATTTACAAAAAGTAAAGAGAATAAAATTAAAAAGGATAGTTTGTTGAGTTTGGTAGAAATAGAATTACCAGTTAGAGTATCATTTTGCCTTTCCATAAATTTAGGTTTAGTTTAGAAGTCCAAATTACATTAAAAAAGCATTAAAAGCAAGCAGCTTATATTGTCGGCAGATGAGCGAAATGGATAGAGCTATTAAGCATCAAGCCAATTTTTAAATTCAGATGCCCTTTCTCTGCTCACAAATATTTCATCATCAATGTTTGGAAGCAAACTTACTTTCAGTTTACCATTGAAAGATTGATGTATCGACTGTATTGATTTTATGGATGAGATGTATTGACGATTTAATTGAAAAAAATCAATAGGGTCGAGCATCTTTATTAATTTATCAATTGAAAAATCGGTAATGTATTTACGCTCATCATGTGTTACCAAGTAGACTGCCTTTTCTTGTGCAAAGAAATACGCTATTTCATTTGTTAAAATCGACAATAATTTGGTTCCAGATTTAATCAAAAACCTTTTTTTATATTTCGCTTCTGTTTGATTAACCGCATTTAAAAAATCATCAATTTTAGTTGCATAATTTATGCTTGTTGTAGTAATTGATTTTAATTTATAAAATGCATTTTTGAGTTCATCTTTATCTATTGGTTTTAGCAAATAATCAATACTATTTACTTTAAAAGCTTTCAAAGCAAATTCATCGTATGCTGTAGTAAAAATTATTGGGCAATTAACTTTCACATGATTAAAAATTTCAAAACTCTGCCCATCGGCAAGTTCGATATCCATTAAAGCTAAATCAATCTTTTTATGTTTTGAAAATAATTCGATTGCTGATTCAATACTATCAGCTGTGCCAATAATTTCAGCTATTGGCTCAACTTCCATTACCATTTTTTTTATCCTGTTCAATGCAGGTGTTTCATCTTCTATTATTGCAATTTTCATGTTATATCATCGGAATTTTTACAATAAATGCTAAACCGTTTTCAATCACTTCAACTTCTTCTTTACCCAATAATTTATACCTATGAATAATGTTACTCAAACCTATTCCATTACTTTCACTATTACCCATTTTAGGTTGAAGATTATTTTTAACAACAACAAAATCTCCTTCAATTCCTATTTCAATTTGTAAGGGTTTATTTTGTGAAATCACATTGTGTTTAATACAATTTTCAATCAGCATTTGTAAAGTTAGTGTTGCCATTTTATTTTCTAAATATCTATCTGCCACATCAATTTTACAAGTAAGATTTTCTCCAAATCTTATCTTGTTCAAATACAAATACGACTCTATAAAATTCAACTCTTCTCTCAAACTTACTGTTTCTTTATCTTTCTGAGTGAGCACATACCTATATACACTCGAAAGTTTCTGAACAAACTCGTTTGCTGTTTTTGGATTTTCATCTATCAAACTTGAAAGTGTATTTAATGAATTAAATAAAAAATGCGGATTGATTTGATTTTTCAGTGTTTCGAATTCGGCCGAAATTGAATTGCGTTTCAATTCCTCTTTTTCAAGTAACGATTTTTTCCAAAACTGAAAAAATTCGATTGCAACAAAAATACTATTAACCAACAATGTGATAGAAACCGACACAATTAAGTAAGATAGATTTTCCTTTGAACCTAGTTGACATGCAGAATCTTTGACAATTGGAAAAACAGCTAAACTAAAAAGTATATGAACACAAACAGGTAAGCAAATGGCAACAATTGAATTTACAAATAATTTAAAGCGCAAATGTTTATTCCACTCAAATTTCCTGTCGAACAAAAACATGAATAATAAATTTACATTCCAGATGACAGAGATGTAAATGAAATTTATAAGTAAAGAATGTAAGAAAACAGTTTCAGGATTTTGATCAACTCTTGGGAATATACTTAGATAACCAAATAATATTGACATCAGCAAGATTATGCTATGTCGAATAACGATATCTTTTTTATTGGTAAACCTGTTTCTCATTTTAAATATTCAAACAAATTTTATTTAAAAATAAATGCGATACAATGGTACAGGAAACAATCCGATTTGATAAACATTTTGCATCGTTCCTGTTTGTGGATTGAATTGTTGTGTCAAAATATTTTGTCTGTCAGTTACATTTTGTATATCAAGTGCCCATTCTTGGGTAACTTTTTTTCCATTTAATTTATACGAAATACGAATATCGGTTCTAAAAAAATCGGGCAATCTGTTTTGAAATGCATGTGTATTATCGTATACCGCAAAACCAGCGAGTTTTGATTGTGCTTCATCAACAGGAATAATTCTTCTTCCACCTGCCGAAGTAACTTTTAAACTTGCAATAAATGTTCCTGATTTTCCCATTTTCCATTCTTTACCGGCTAAAACATTTACCACATAATTTCCGTTGAAAGCTGTATTTCTCCAAACACCATCGCTTGCTTTGTATTCCGATTGATATAATGATGTTGTGAGCAAATAATAATACCCTTTGCTGAAAAACCTTTCCAATGTAAATTCAATTCCATAGTTGTGTCCAATTCCATTATTCACTAAACTATCAACTCGTGCAGGTATAAAATCGGCACCTGTATTTACACTTGAATATACTCCCGAATTTTGATTGATTGGTACATTAAATAAATATTGATAATACGCTTCAACTTTAAACCTTACCTCGTTGCTCAACATTTTTTCATATCCTAAAACATAGTGTTGGCTCTTAGTCATTCCAAGATTTTGATTTGATTTTACATACGTATGATTTAATGTATCTAACAACGAAATTTGATTGTAAACATACAATGGTTGCATTTGCGAATGCAAACCATAACCAAAACTAAAAGTGTGTCCGCTATTTGATTGCCATCTGATACTTGTTCTTGGTTCAAGTGAATTCGAATTATTTAAAAACAATTGATTGTAATGCAATCCGGCATTGAAGGTTAGATTATTAGTAATACGATAATTCCAATTTGCATAAGCTTGACCAAGATATGTGTAATCATTAAAACTCAATAATTGTCTGAATCCATTTAATGCGCTTACATAAAAACTATCATAATTCGAACCATATAATCTGCTTGCGATAACACCAAATTTTATGCTGTGCTGTGCATTAAATTTATAAGAATAAAAACTATGAACAGCTAATTTTCCATACACTGCATTGGAGTTAAAACTAAAAAATTTGGCATTTACAGGTGTTAATGAATCTACCTTCGTGAGGTTTCCTTCTCCCGATGCACTTATCATCGTTTTGAGATACGAATTTTTATTCAACTGATAACTGTGTGTTATCCCAACAGCTCCCATTTTGCTTGCAAACTCCACATCTTGCGGGTAAATAAGCTTTGCTCTTTCTGCAGGAGTTTTGTCACTGTTAATTAATTTAGTTGTACTAATTCCTCCTAATCCCCATATCGAAAATGTTCCGAATTTTGTTGATGGGAAATTAAATTTAAACGACACATCTTGATAATATGGAATTCCAGATTCGCCAAATTTAATTCCCAATTTATCAAAAAATGAAAGCGTTGAATAACGATAACTGATGAGGTATGAAGCACCACCTTTTTTAATCGGACCTTCTGCTAAAAGTTCCAATCCATTAAAACCCATCTGACTTAAAAATTCATGTTTCTCATTATTTCCATTTCTTATTTTCAAATCAAAAACACCCGAATTTCCATTGCCATATTCTGCAGGAAATGCTCCAGTTAAGAAATCGGAATTTGCCAGCGTGTTATTATTTAATATACTTACCGGACCACCATTTGCACCTTGATTTGAAAAATGATTTGGATTAGGAATATCAGCACCTTCCAATCTCCACAATAATCCCATTGGCGAATTTCCTCTGATGATAATATCATTTCGCTGGTCGTTTCCACCTCCTGCAACACCTGCAAAATTTGCAGCCATTCGAGATGGATCAGTTAGTGAACCTGCATATCGATTTGTTTGATCTATGGTAAATGATCTGCCGCTGATTAATACAAGATCATTATTGGTTTGCGACTTGTTAACTTTAGCAGTTACGGTTACCTCTTTTGCTTTAATAACCTTTTCCTGCATTTCAATATTTAATACAACTTCCTTTGCTGAGTTGAGAATAATATCATTCATTACTACATCATTATAACTAACGTAAGTAATCTTGATAGCCCTTCTTCCAACAGGTACATTATTTATTCTAAAATTTCCATTAACATCAGATACTGCACCTAAAATGGGGTCTGAACCAACTATAATAATATTGGCTCCTATGATGTGTTGTTTCGATTCCTTGTCAATCACATTTCCTCGAATAACATTGGTAAAATTTTGACCAAAATTGCTGCCGAGAAATAAAATTGAAAACAAGATGAATAGGTTGATGCGTTTCATGATTTTTAGTAATTATGAAACAAAAATGTGAACATAAATGGAGATAATAAAATAAAAAACGACAGAGTATAATATTTACTCCCTGAAATGTTTAAATAATGGGATGAAACGAAATCAATTTACAGCAACAACGCTTTTTATTTGTGGAATAGCACTCATCAAACCGCTTTCTATACAGGCCTTCATGGTCATGTGGCTCATTTCGCAATTGCAACAATTACCCAATAATCTCAAATGAACTTCCATATCGCTTGTAACATTTACTAATTCTACATCACCACCATCTGCTATCAAAAATGGTCTTATTGAATTTAGTGCAATTTCTATTTTCTCTTTTATTTCTGTCACCCGTTATTAATTATTTTCCTTTTGCGATTTTATTGAATTGATGATTGCAAGTTGTTGTGCAACACTTTCAACAACATTCATAAATGCTGCTCTTACAGGTGTATTTTCATCCAATACTGCAGGCACACCAGAATCTCCTCCTTCACGAATACTTTGGTAAATAGGAATTGCCCCTAAAAATGGAACATCTAATTCTTGAGCCATTTTCTCTCCTCCTCCTTTACCAAAAATATAATATTTATTTTCAGGCAATTCAGCCGGAGTGAAATAGGCCATATTTTCAACGATACCTAAAATTGGAATTTTTGTTGGAGTCATACTAAACATTGTTGCAGCTTTGTATGCATCAGCCAATGCAACTGCCTGAGGAGTTGTAACCATTACCACACCTGAAACAGGTACAACTTGTATCATCGTAAGATGAATATCTCCAGTGCCTGGAGGTAAATCCAAAATTAAATAATCTAATTCGCCCCAATCGCAATCGTTTATAAATTGTGTGAGTGCCGATGATACCATTGGTCCACGCCAAGCAACTGCTTGTTCGGGTTTTATCAAAAAACCTATTGATAATAATTTTACACCAAACTTTTCTATCGGAACCATCAACTCTTTTCCATTTACTTCCCGCATTTGTGGTTGACTATTCATTTCTCCATACATCATTGGAACAGAAGGTCCGTATATATCGGCATCAAGTAAACCAACTTTTGCACCTTTTATAGAAAGAGCCAATGCAAGATTAGAAGCAACAGTAGATTTTCCTACTCCACCTTTTCCTGATGCAACAGCAATAATATTTTTAACCCCAGGAAGAACTAATTTGTCCTGCCTATTGGTGGTAACATTTGCGGTCATCTCCACTTTTACTATGGCATCTTTCGAAACATGTTCATGAATCGCATCGATACAATCCTTTTCTATTTTTTCTTTGAGCGGACAAGCCGGTGTTGTAAGTACAACTTTAAATGAAACATTATTTTCATTGATAACAATATCCTGAATCATTTTTAATGTAACCAAATCTTTATGTAAATCGGGTTCCATTACAGTTGATAATGCTTTTAATATTGCTGCTTCTGTTATTGACATATATTATATAGGTATAAATTAATTACAATCGGGGAGCAATTTAGTTTTGCAATTCATGGTTTAACATGAGCGAGGTCATAAAAAAAGCTCACTGAATCAGTGAGCTTCTTTTTTGCTTTAGCAAAATCTAATTACTTAACTTTTGCTTGTAAGCCTGAACCTGCTTTAAATTTAACAACCTTTTTTGCAGGGATGTTAATTTCTTTTCCGGTTTGTGGGTTACGTCCTTTACGTGCAGCACGTTTAGTAACAGAGAAAGTTCCGAAGCCTACTAAAATAACTTTGTCACCTTTCTTAAGAGCTGTTTGTGTAGAGCTCATGAAAGAATCTAAAGCTGCTGAAGCTTGTACTTTAGTGATTTTGGCAGCGTTTGCCATGTTGTCGATTAAGTTAGACTTGTTCATAAATGTTATGAATTAAATTTAAAAGGTTGATAATTACTCTAACAAACTTAATGATTGAATTAAACAAGCGCCAACAAAGGTTTTTTTTAAGATATGCGGAAAAACATTTTCACACGTTTTCAACATTGTCGGGGTATGAGGGTGTTTCATGCAAATTTATCACATGTGTTAATTCTGCAAGAGTATTGATTTAACAATGCTTTCGGCTGATGACGAAGGTATTTCGAAAACGTAATCTGATTGAAGATAAAAAGGTTCGCGTTCGACCATTTTTTGTAAAATATAACTGCTAATTTCATGCTCACTCTTACCTTTTAGCAGTGGTCTTTTATTTGGATACTTAATTATTCGCTGAAAAATCAGCTTTGAATTTGCTTTTAAATAAATACTTATACCACTCTTCTTTATATAATGTATGTTATTGTAAAAGCAGGGTGTGCCACCTCCGGTAGCGATTATAGTTTTGGCATCATTAATCGTTTTCAAAATTTCCGATTCTATTTGCCTGAAATAATCTTCGCCTAATAATTCAAATATTTGGGCAATTGTTTTTTCTTCTTTTTTTTCAATCAATTTATCTAAATCGATAAACTGATAACCCAAAATTGAAGCCATTTTTTTCCCAATGGTTGATTTGCCAACACCCATCATACCTAATAAATAAATTCGGGAATTTTTATTCGAAAGATGATGATTAGCAAGAGGCAATTTGATTTCGCTCAAAATTATTTCATGTATTTTTCAACGATCTCGTAAACTGGAATATTGAATGCACTCCATTTTTTTACAACCACAGTTCCATGCATTAATATCAAACCTGGATTACTTCTCACAATAGACTTAAGTGGCGTGGCATCCATATTATAATAAGGAAAAGCAAGTTGATGCTCGTGGCGATAAATTTCAACTTCATTTAAAGGACTCGCTGTAAGTGCCCAGAATTTTTTACCAGACAGCTGCCATTTTTCGGCAAGCATGGCAACAATTGGTTCCATGTTTTTTCGCGAATCATTAATGTCTTTTTGTACAAAAATTAATTGGTAATCTTTATCATTTAATAAACTATCCGTGTATTCAATTCCTCCTGCATCGTATATTTTAAAACCTGTAATTGGTGGACGATATCCCTCTCTAATAACTTTATCTTTTCGATCAATAAATTTATAGGTGCTATCTACTTTGCCAATATCATTCATTGCAATTTCTATTTGCTTTCCATCTTTTTCATAAATAAAAACCATCTCTACTGAATCACGCAAAGCACCTTCAGGATATTCCATCATTTTACGAATGTCGTTTCCAACTTTGTATGGCAAGAAATCAATACGCGGTAAAAACATGTAAGTATAAAAAGTGAAAAATGTGGTTACAATTAATGCAACAAACAATGCAAGATTTTGATACACTTTATTTCCAAAAATATCTTTGATATGTTTGTGTCCAATAAAAATAAAAACACTAAAAAACATCAACACCACATCTTTCATAAACGAACCAAATGGAGTAAATTTTATGGCATCGCCAAAGCAACCACAATCAGTAACTTTATGAGTAATGGCAGAGTATGCGGTAAGGATAGTGAAGAAAACCATCATCAGTAAAAGCAACCAAGCATTGAGTCTTGAATATGCACCAAGTAACAATGCAACACCAACCATAATTTCGAAAATGCAAATAAACATACTTAAACCTGCAGCATGATGACTAAAACTCATCCAATCAAGAAACAGAAATTTAGGTAATGGAAATTCTTTCTGAAATATTTCAAAATATTCTTCGAGCTTATACGAAAAACCAAGTGTATCATTTGCTTTAATAAAACCAGAAATGATGAATAATACGCCTACAAAAATTCTGCTGAACTGAGTTAATATTTTCATAACATTTTTTATTGCCGAACGAAATTTCGTTCTTAATTATTTCTTACTATTTTTCTGTTCGTCCAATTGTATCAATGCAAACACAGAGTAATTTATCATATCCTGTAAGTTAGCATCCACCCCTTCGCTCATAATTGTTTTGCCTTTGCTGTCTTCAATTTGTTTGATTCGGAGTAAACGCATCAAAATCATATCGGTAAAAGTACTCACACGCATATCTCGCCATGCTTCACCATAATCGTGGTTTTTTTCTTCCATCAATTTTTTTGTACTCACAATATATTGATCATACAAAACCGAAAGCTCCTTAATATTCAAATCCATTTCAGTAGACTCCTTCAATTCCATTTGAATTAATCCAATCAAACAATAATTAATAATACCGATGTATTCAGAAATTTCATCGTCACCAATTTTTTGTTCACCTTTCAGTTCAATTGTTTTTAATCGTTGTGCTTTAATAAAAATTTGATCTGTAATTGAAGATAGTCGCATCACCCTCCACGATGTTCCGTAGTCGTTGTTTTTTTTGATAAAAATTTCGCGGCACTTATTAATTGCCTGGTCGTATTGTATTGAAGTTTGATTAATCAAGTGAGTGTTGTTTATTTGTTCTACAAAAATAACAGCGTAAATCAATTTGCAAACCCTCTTTAAAAAAATAACTCTAAATTGTTGCGGCCGTATCCTTTCGCTTGAAAAGCCTGTGGTTATGGGCATCCTCAACTTAACTCCCGACTCTTTTTATGACGGAGGTCAACATTTTGGAATAGAAACTGCGATAAAACATGTCGAAAAAATGCTTATTGATGGTGCTTCAATAATCGATATCGGAGGATACTCGACCCGACCAGGTGCCGATGAAATTTCGGTTGATGAAGAATTAAAAAGAATCATTCCTGTTATCAAAAACATTTCAAAAGAGTTTCCAGAAGCATTTCTTTCGGTTGATACATTCAGATCAAAAGTTGCTTTCGAATCAATTCATGCCGGAGCACATATTGTAAATGATATTTCGAGCGGAGATGATGACACTGAAATGATGAGCATAGTTGCAAAACTTGGCACACCTTATATAATGATGCATAAAAAAGGTTCATCAAAAAATATGCAACACAATCCTCAATACGAAAATGTTGTGCTCGAAGTGCTGAATTATTTTACTGCAAAAATTGCCGAAGCTAAAAATGCCGGAATAGTAGATTTAATTATTGACCCCGGTTTTGGCTTCGGAAAAAACACACAGCACAATTATCAATTATTAAATGCCCTTGATGATTTTCAAATTTTCGGATTACCTTTACTTGTTGGTGTATCTCGAAAAAAGATGATTCAAGCCATTACTGGTAATGATTCGGCAAACGCTTTGAACGGCACAACAGCAGCCAACACGATTGCCCTTTTTAAAGGTGCAAACATTTTACGTGTACACGATGTGAAACAAGCAGTTGAATGTATTAACATTATGAATGCAACACATGGAATTATTTGAATTTTATAATTGGAAATTTACATTCGTCAACATTATTGATATCATGTTGGTTGGTGCAATTTTGTATCAATTTTACCGATTACTTAAAGGAAGCCTTGCTTTCAATATGCTTATTGGGCTCATTACGATTTATATTTTTTGGCTGGTTGTACGCTATTTTAAAATGCCTTTGCTCGAGTGGACATTGGGTGAATTTACCAAAGTTGGTTTCATTGCTATTCTAATCGTGTTTCAACAAGAAATACGAAAGTTCTTGCTCATTGTTGGTAAACGAAGTTTTTTGGCTGAAAAAAAATCCATCTTTCGGTTTTTACCTTGGAACTGGAAAATAGAAAAAACGTTTCATACCAATTTTGAAGAAATTGTTGATGCTTGCGAATATTTGGCACAAACAAGACAAGGTGCAATAATTGTTTTTCCAAAAACATCTGAAATGAAATTTATTGGAACCAGTGGTGAACAAATTGATGCACATATTACCAAGCGTTTATTGATGAGTATTTTTAATAAATTTAGTCCGTTGCACGATGGAGCTGTAATTATTGCCAACAGCAAAATAAAATCGGCAAATGTAGTATTACCTGTTAGCGACAATCCCGATATTCAAAACAAATATGGCCTCCGACACCTATCAGCAATCGGAATTACCGAACAAACTGATGCAATTGTTTTGGTGGTAAGTGAAGAAAAAGGGACATTAGCCGTTGCTAAAGAAGGCAAACTTATTGAACATTTGAACCGTCAGCAAATCATCTATTTTTTAAATAAAGAATTTGCAAATGAGATGGTACGATTAAGTGAATAATATTTTCAGCATTTCTGGTTTCATAAAAACAATTTCACTTTACGATTGTATTAATTAAATATATTCGCAAAAAAATAATTTAATATGTATTCATTATTAATTACCATTCACGGCATACTTCGTTGGGGAGTTTTAGTAGGAGGTTTAGTGGCTATCAGCAAATCAGCAGCAGGATTGATGTACAAAAAAGAGTATACCGCATCTCAAAATCGTTCCCATTTAAGTTTCCTCATTTTTTGCCACACACAATTGTTGGTTGGATTGATTTTATATTTTATCAGTCCTGCAGTTACACAAGCATTTGCTTCGGGCGAACTAATGAAAAATGCCGAATATCGTTTTGTTGGAGTTGAACATATTGCAGTGATGATTATCGCAATTGGCTTAATTCAGGCAGGAAGAACAATTTCTAAAAAAGCTGTTGATTCAGCATCCAAACACCGCAAGTCACTCATCTTTTTCTCGATAGGATTGCTGCTCATATTATCTCGTATACCGTGGCATAAGGCTTTGCTTCCTGGAATGTAATAAAGTTTTATTTCATAGAAACTTCTTTAATCCACCCTGCAATATCATCAGCAACATAATCGGGAACATGGTTTCGTTTATCATATTCTTTAGAACTAATTGCACCTTCACCTTCCATAAAATGATGGTTCAATTTTGGATATAATTTAAATGTTCGATTGCGTTCTGAAAGTTCATTTTTCCAAATTTCGAAATCTTTCAAACCAACATGATAATCTCGTTCTCCTTGCAAAACATAAATAGGTTGATTTAAATTCTTAGCTATTTCAATTTGGTGATAATTGTTAACCGAAATCCAATAAGAAGCAGTTGCCCCTGGCATTGAATCTTCGGGTTCAGATGGTTTCAATTTTGGATTTTTTGATTTGACTGCTAGTTGTTTTGTTTTGATATAAAAAGATTTCTGAACCGAATTGTAATCAGGCTCATTAATTAAAAAATCAATCTGATCTGTCATCACATCTTGTGTAGGTCGGGCATTTGCAGCCATCATAATTACGCCTGCAATTTTTTTATTTTGCTTTGCAATAAGCGGTGCCATCATACCACCTTGGTCATGTCCTATTAAGAAAATGTTTTTCGAATCTACTTTGCCTGAATTTAAAATGTACTCAATCGCAAATTTTGCATCATCCAAATATTCTTCTTTCAATGTTAATTGCTTACCTGCATATTTATCAGTGAGTATTTGCGAACCAAGATTGAATGTTCGTTTATCGTAACGAAAAACAGCAATACCCTTGCAAGCTAATTCCCATGCCAAATCCTTATACATTTTATTATCTCCATAAGTCATGTCCATATCGTTTGGACCCGAACTTCCAATAATAATTACACATGGAGGATTTTTAATATCATTCGGAATAGTTAACATTCCTGTAATGATATATGGGGCTTTTCCGAAAAATATTTTATGCTCAGTAAACTTTAAAGTGTTTACGATAACCGGTGGAATGTATTGATAATTCTTTCTAAAATCGAAAACTGAAATCTTCAAATCATTGTCGAATGAAATGAATAATGCAATTTTTGTATGTCTAAATTTAAACAAGGTTGTTGTTGTATAAAATCCAGGCAAAGTATCAACATCTGTTTTTTCAATACTATCAAATTTGCCAAATTGATATGGAAGTAATTTCCATGTTTCTGCAAGTTTTTCAGTTGATAATTGATTTTTTAAAAAAGGAGAAAAGCATTTTGTTACACTGTCGAACTGATTGGTTTCAATATAATTATTTTGCTTCAAAGCGATTGCATAAACCATTTCCTTTTTGCTTTGCGCAAACGATAGGACTGTATAGAATAAAAAAACACAAAAGAGAATATTCTTCATCATCATACAAATATGATAAAACGAGTTGAGGTTTTTATCCCAATCAAGTTCAGTTCTTCACAATTTAAGATTTCTCACTACCTTTGGGCGCTATAATCATTTATAACCAATGCCAAAAATATCGATAAAAGGTGCGTCAATGCCAGCATCGCCAATAAGAAAACTAGTTCCATTTGCTGAAGCAGCAAAAAAAGCCGGTCGTAAAATTTATCATTTAAATATTGGTCAGCCCGATATTGAAACACCAAAAGTGATGATGGATGCTATTAAAAATACTGATATAAAAGTTTTGGAATATTCGCATTCTGCAGGCTTCGAATCGTATCGCAAAAAATTGGCTGGCTATTATAAAACCTATAATATTAATGTAACCGAAAATGAGATGATTATTACAACTGGAGGATCGGAAGCAATACAAATAGCCTTAATGACTTGCTTTAATCCAGGTGATGAGATAATCATTCCTGAGCCATTTTATGCAAATTACAATGGCTTTTCGTGTGCATCCGGAGTTTTAGTAAAACCTGTGAAATCTTTTATTGAAACAGGATTTGCATTACCACCAATTTCAGAATTTGAAAAACTCATTACTCCCAAAACAAAAGGGATCATGATTTGCAATCCGGGCAACCCAACCGGTTATTTATATTCGAGAGAGGAACTTGAACTTCTTAAAAATTTAGTCTTAAAATATGATTTATTTTTATTGAGTGATGAAGTGTATCGTGAATTTTGTTATGATGGAAAAGAATATATTTCTGTAATGCACCTCGAAGGAATTGACAACAATATTATTTTACTCGATTCAATATCTAAAAGATATAGCGCTTGCGGAGCCAGAATTGGTGCTCTTATTTCAAAAAACAAAGAGATTATGGCTTCGGCATTAAGATTTGCACAAGCTCGTTTGAGTCCTCCAACTTTCGGTCAAATTGGTGCAGAGGCTGCGCTCGAAACACCAGCTGAATATTTTGAAAATGTAAAAAAAGAATATACCGATAGAAGAAATTTTATTGTTGAGGCTTTAAATAAAATGGAAGGTGTATTCTGTCCAAAACCAAGTGGTGCATTTTATTGTATAGCAAAATTACCTATTGATAATGCAGATAAATTTTGTCAGTGGTTGCTAGAAGAGTTTGAACTCAATGGCGAAACTGTTATGCTTGCTCCTGCTTCAGGATTTTACTCAACACCAGGCTCTGGAACAGATGAAGTTCGTTTGGCGTATGTACTGAATATTGACGCCATGAAAAATGCAATGAATTGCCTTGACGAAGCTTTAAGGGTATATCCGGGAAGAACTTTGTAAAATAAAATTAATCGTTGTTTAATGGATTCCTTACTGGCGAAACAGGTTCAGGAGGTGTTGCCAATACGGTTCCTTTGATTGTTAAATCAACTTCGCCCGAAGCAGCATTCGATTTTACATAAATATATTTCTGAAATGTACCTGGTCTACCGTAAGAATTATAAACAGCTTTAATCTTGCCCTTAGCTCCAGGAGCAATGGGTTCACGGCTCCATTCTGGTGAAGTACATCCACAAGATGGCTGAACATTACTCAATACCAAAGGAACTTTACCAGTATTGGTAAAAATAAATTCATGCGCTGCAAGTGTTCCTTCTTTAATATTTCCAAAGTCAAATGAGGTAGCCTCGAAATTTATTTCTGCTTTAGGTTCATTGTTATTTGTGGGAGGAACTTGTTG
>Ga0194060_10000896_pt1 | contig 21801 bp, 20 predicted proteins | sample SepL225m_MetaG_FD_163427 | JGI IMG/M metagenome (GOLD analysis project Ga0194060, IMG submission 163427) | Anoxic zone freshwater microbial communities from boreal shield lake in IISD Experimental Lakes Area, Ontario, Canada - Sep2016-L222-5m | ecosystem: Environmental > Aquatic > Freshwater >... | reverse complement strand
GTGTGAGGCGGGAGGCGGGAGGCGGGAGGTGGGAGGCATGATCGAGTACTCCTCACACCTCCGTGTCAAGCACCTGAGTGCGCGGGCCGCCACACACAGAAGGTCGCAATCAATGCCGCTGTTCTGGTATAACCAGGGCAGCGGTATTTTCTTCTCTGTGACTTGGAGCCACCCATGGCGACACTACGCGCACCACACATTCTGCTCAGCACCGCCCTGCTGCTCGGCATCTGCGCAGATTTGTTCTTCTACGGACACAGCATCGGCATCTCCGCGCCATGCTTTGTGGCCCTCGGCCTCTTCGCCCTGTCCATCGTCAGCAAAACCGAGGGCTGCCCCGGCACGGCCAACAGTTGGCTCGGCGTCGCCGCCCTCAGTTTCGCGGTCTGGCTGGCCGTGCGCGATGAGCCGATGCTCGTCGTCCTCAACCTGCTCGCCATGATCGGCCTGCTCCTGCTGCTCGCCGTCAGCTTCCGCAGCGAAGCTCTGCACCGCCTGCCCCCCGTCCGTCTGATCAAGCGGGCCTTTCTGGCCTTTTTTGAGATCGGCATCCACCCGGTAATCCTGGCCTTCACCCAGATCAGGGGGCTACGGATCGGCGGTGACCAGGTGCGCGCCATGGCCCCGGTGGTTCGCGGGATCATGCTGGCCACGCCGCTGCTGCTGATCTTTGCCGGTCTGCTCACCGCCGCCGACAGCATCTTCGCCAGCTATGTGATCCAGGTACTGAGCCTCCAGTTGCCCTTCAATTTCTGGACAGCCTTCGCCCACACGATCATCGTCGGCTGCTTCGCCTGGCTCACGGCGGGCGGCCTGATGATCGCGATGGCCGAGGGCATACCGGCCATGTCCGAACTTCCCGCCGAGGGCGAGACCGAGCGTTTGGATCGCAGCGGCCTGGCCTGGCGCTTCCTCGGCAGCACCGAGGCGATCACCGTGCTGCTGTTGCTGGATCTGCTCTTCGCTGGATTTATGTTCATCCAGGGTGCCTACCTCTTCGGCGGGCTCGATAGCCTGACCCGCAGCGGCATGACCTACGCCGAGTACGCTCGGCACGGCTTCTTCGAACTGCTCACCGTGGCGTGTCTGGCCCTCGGCCTGCTCTGCACCCTGGCCCTGGTGACGCGCCGCGAGAGCGCGGCCCGCCGACTGGCCTTCAACCTATCCAACTCGGCCATGGTGCTGCTGGTACTCGGCATCCTGACCTCGGCCTTCCAGCGCATGTGGCTCTACGAACTGGCCTACGGCTTCACCCGCCTGCGCATCTACACCCACAGCTTTATGATCTGGCTGGCCGTGGTACTGCTGATCTTTGTGGTCGCCCTGATCAGTGCCCGCCCGCAGATCTTCCTGTTCGGCGGATTCATCTCCGCCCTGATCGTCCTGACCATCCTCAACATCATCAGCCCCGACGCCCTGATCGTCCGCGAGAATATCGCCCGCTATCAGGCCAACCCCTCCGCCCTGACCCGCAGTTCTGGCAGCGGTCGGTATGGCAGCGAGGAGGTTGACCTGAGCTATCTGCTCGCGCTCTCGAATGACGCCGTGCCTACGGTTATCAACGCCATGCCAATCCTCAACCCAGCGCAGCGCGAGCAGGTGATACGCCACATGACGATCAGGCAGCAGCAGCTACGCAGCTTAGATAATGGCTGGCAGAGCTGGCACCTGGGCCGCCGCAAGGCTAACGCGGCGATCTTGCGGGTGATCTCGCCTTAGAAAAGGTTTCAGGTATCAGGTATCAGGTTTCAGCTTTACAGTGTGGCGATGAGGCGAGGAGGCGACGAGGCGATGCTATCGCATCCTCGCCTCATCGCGTCCCCGCCACACTGTAAAGCTGTTCTGAACCATGTCTTAGATAATTTTAGATTGCAGATTTGCCACGTCGTGTGCCGTATCTTCCCACCTCCTCACAGCGGTACACATGCGAGTCGCGTTCGCAGAGCCGAAGAGGAGTCGGACATGCTCGCAAAAGTTTACAGCTGCGCCCTGATTGGACTGGAGGGCGTGCTTGTCGAGGTAGAGGTCGATATCGCCGGTGGGATGCCCGCCTTCACTGTGGTTGGCCTGGGCGACGCGGCGGTGCAGGAGAGCCGCGAGCGGGTGCGCTCGGCCATCCGTAACTCGGGTATGACCTTCCCGCTCAAGCGTCTGACTGTCAACCTGGCCCCGGCCGACCTGCGCAAGGTTGGGCCATCGTACGACCTGCCGATTGCCGTGGGCTTGCTGCTGGCCGCTCAGCAGGTGGAAGGCGACGCCAGTCACGCGGTGTTTATCGGCGAACTGGGGCTTGATGGTGGCCTGCGCCACACCGACGGTGTCCTCTCAATGGCCGCCGTGGCCCGTTCGCGTGGGGTGAAGACGATCTACCTGCCCGCTGAGGACGCCGCCGAGGCCGCGCTGATCGAGGGGCCAGCGATCATCCCGGTCCGCACCCTGATTGAACTGGCCGACCATCTGGCGGGTTCACAGATCATCGCCCCGCACCTGACGAATGTTCGCTTTGAGGATGGCGAGCTGAGCTATCCGGTGGACTTTCAGGACGTGCGCGGCCAAGAACACGTGAAACGCTCGTTGGAGGTGGCCGCAGCCGGTGGGCACAACCTGCTTATGAACGGTACGCCCGGCTCAGGTAAGACCATGATGGCTCGTGCGCTGCTCTCCATCCTGCCGCCCCTGGCGCTAGAGGAAGCCCTAGAGGTTACCAAGATCTACAGCGTGAGCGGCCAACTCCCGCGTGACACGCCCCTAATTCGACGGCGGCCCTTCTGCTCACCGCACTACACCACCTCGCAGCCAGGGCTAGTCGGCGGCGGGGCTGGTCGCGTCAAGCCGGGTATGGTCTCGATGGCGCACCGGGGCGTCCTCTTTCTCGACGAACTGCCCGAGTTCGGCCAGAAGCTGGAAGTGCTGCGTCAGCCGATGGAGGATCGCGTGGTGACGCTGAGCCGGGCGATTGGCAGCGTCACCTTCCCGGCCAACTTCATGCTGATTGGTGCGATGAACCCCTGCCCGTGTGGTTGGTACGGCGACTCTGATCGCCAGTGTACCTGCTCACCGGCCCTAGTGAGCCGCTACCAGAAGAAGATCAGCGGGCCGCTGCTCGACCGGATCGACATCCACGTCGAGGTGCCCAGGGTGAACTACGAGAAGCTGAGCAGCGACCGGCTGGGCGAGCCGAGCGCGGCTATCCGCTCACGGGTGGTGACCGCCCGCGAGCGGCAGTTCCGGCGCTTCCGCAGCCACCCGCGCTGCCTGAGCAACGCCGACATGGGCGCTGGCGAGATCCGCGAGTATTGTCAGCTCGACGCGGCGGGCCAGAGCTTGATGAAGGCCGCCGTGCGTCAACTCAACCTGTCGGCCCGTGGCTACCACCGTGTCCTGAAGCTGGCCCGCTCCATCGCCGACCTGGCAGGCAACGACTCCATTGGCGCAGCGCACCTGGCCGAAGCCATTCAGTACCGACCCAGACGCATGGAGTGAGGAAAACTAGTACAACTTCCCGGAAGTCCGCATCAAGTTACACGTCCTGAGAGCGCGGGCGTCTCGCCCGCATCCGGGCCAGGGCGGGCGGGACGCCCGCGCTCCGACGACGCCGAAGTGCTGATCAAATTCCACGGCAGCTACCAGCAGGAGGATCGCGACCAGCGCCAGGAGCGCAAGCGGGACGGCGAGGCGTTGGGCGACTGGGCCACCCGCAGGGTTGGGCCAGAGTTGGCACCGATCTGATGCGTGACCGGTCACGCATCACGTATCACGGCCTTGAAAGAGAGTACTAAAAAATCGGGGGGATGGGTACGAAACGATATGAAGGTAATTCGCCCCCATCAGGTTCTTGCCGACCGCTATCCGGTCGAAGTCTATCGGGGCGAACCATAACATGGGTGCGACACTCCAGCGCATCCTGATAGGTGGTTCCGTACGCACGGATTTCCTTCCGCTTGGCGGCGACCGCCTTCTCGTTTTTTTTGGGGATTGCGGGCACGGTACTGCGCGAATCCGCCCATCGCCGCCGTAGGCGCAGTGGTGGAGCATCATTAACTCGGCAGGAATCACTGCTATCATGCGGGAGACGTTCGACCCTGAAGGCTACTGGTGGAGGGGTACTCATGTGGAGTCAACCGTTTGTGATCCCCGCCGGGATCTTCCTCGTCCTAACGCTGCCCTTGATCCTGGGGCGCATCCCTCCGAATCGCGGCTATGGCATCCGCACCCCAGCGACCCTCGCCGATCCCCAGTCCTGGTATCGGGCGAATCGTGTTGGCGGCGCAGCGCTGTGTATAGAGATAAAATGCCCCACCCATGAGAAAACAAGAGATCATGCGAAACCAGGGATAAAGTTGATAATGAACCACGCTCACCTCAGCCACGCTTTCGGGCAATGATCACCAGTGTCGCGCAGGAGAGCTCGTCGCGAGTGTAGGCGCTCAGCTCGGCCTCCAGGGCCGGAGTCAGCCACTGTTCGCCCTCACGCAGGCCGCAGTAGTGGGCCAGCACCTCGAAATGTTCGGCGAAGGCGGCGAGGTACTGGTCTTTGCGCCAGCGGTTGAGTGGCACACTGAAAGGCCGCCGCTGTGCGCGCAGATGATCCCACGGCTCAGCACCGGGGGGCAGACTGCGCAGCGGATACTGGGTGAAACTCACGTTGTGCCCGCCCGAGGGACTGGTAAAGAGGTGAACCCCGGCCCAGATCACCCCGCCCGGTCTGAGCACCCGCTGGAGATCGGCCAGCACCGCCGGGACATCGAGGAAGTGCTCGAATGCCGCGTTGGAGATCGCCAAGTCGAAGCTGCTGTTGGCGAAGGGCAGGACGCCGACATTGCCGCCGACAAGGCCCTGCGGGTTCATCGTCGCGCCTGGGAGTCTCAACTGAAGCGCGTAGAGCTGCCGCATGACGTTGTAGGCGCTGCGCCTCCAGCCCGTGCCTGGCCGGTTGACGAAGTCGATGCCCACAACCCGATGGCCTGCCCCACGCAGCAGGGCGTACTGCGGGCGCAGGCTGCCGTTTCCCACATCAAGGATGGCGCGAGGCTGCGTCAGATCGAGCCACGGGGCCAAGTCGCGCACCCGCTGCGCCGCGAGGCCAGACTCCATCTTCGCCCGCACCCCCACGAGCAGGTGCCAGGCATAGCGCGGGTAGTCGCTGAGTAGGGAGCTCACGGGACACCTCCTTAATCTTGGTGGATCACTGCCCTAACAGCCACGCCCACAGGAAGAGATACTCGCGCGCATACGTGCGCTTGCCAAGCAGAGCCTCGCTGATCAGCATCACGCATCCGCGTAGGAAGTAGTTCAGCATGGTGCAGCACCACAGCAGCCTGCGCTGGCCCTGAGAGAGATTATCATATGTGCTGAAGTAATGTAGTGCGCTGCGATACTCGCTTCGCTTCGCCCAGACCTTCACGTTCGCGAGTGACTGGTCGCCCAGGTGCGTAATCTGCGCCTCCGCGACGTATCCGATGCCCCGCCCATGCCGCCGGAAGCGATGACACCACTCGACATCCTCATAGTAGAAATCAAATTGCTCGTCGAGCAGACCCACCGTCTCCAGGTCGGCCCGGGCAATCAGCATGCACGCACCGCTGATGCACGGAACCGGGCCGCTGGGGCGTCGCGCGGCGCGCCAGGTCAGAAAACGTTGCCACAGTCGCCCCGGCGGAAGCCCGGCGTCGAGCAGCAGTTGTGCGACAAGGTATCCCACGAAGGTCGGCAGCGATCGGGCGCAGTCGCTCTGGATGATCCCGCGACGCCCGACGAGCTTGGGGCCGACCACGCCGTACTCCGGGTGCGTGCGCAGAGCGCCGAGCATTGTGTCCAGGGCCCCTTCGTGTATAAGCGTATCATTATTCAGCACCAGCACGACATCGCCGTGTGTCGCACGGATGCCCTGGTTGTAGTTCTTCGCAAAGCCCTGCCGATGTGGCGCCGAGAAGGTACGCACCTGCGGGTAACGCTCCCGGATCACCGGCAGGGCCGGCTCACGTGAGCAATTATCCACCAGGACGATCTCAAAGGGGCAGTGCGGCGGGTGACGGGAGATCGACTCAAAGCACGCCAGCGTATCGCGCAGACCGTCGCTGTTGACGATGACGATGGAGAGTTCTGGCAGACTGGCGATGGCTGACACAGGCGCTCCTCTACCCATCCAGCAGCTCATCAAAGCAGCGCGCCAGCTCCGCCGTCAGGCGTGGTCGGCTAAAGCGCGTGACCCGTGGGTCATGCCGCGTGGGCAGGTCATCGGCCCGCCAGCGCCGGTGCAGCTCGCCCAGCGCATTGGCGATACCCGGCACATCATCAGGGTCCACAACCACCCCGGCATCCATGTCGCGGATGATCTCCGCCGCAGGCGAGCGACCGGTGAGGCCGAGGATCGGTCGCCCGCTGGCTAGGTACTCAAAGAGCTTACTTGTAGTCACGCTTGTTGCATTACGAGCAGTAACAAGGAGTAAGGCGTCCGCATCGAGCTGGTGCTGTAAAGCTTCGGGGTAGGGCACTTTCCCTGTACACGCGAAATATGGCTCCAGACCGGCCTTACGGATAGCCTCTTGTTCTTTGATCGTTACGTTACCGACGAGCATAATCTGGAGATGCCGCATCACCATCTGGCCTTCATCACGCATAGACCGAAGTGCGGTCAGGAAGCCTCCGATTGATCGGCTATTTTCACTCAACGAGAGTGAGCCAGTATAGACCAGGCGAAAGCGATCATCATCACGCTGCTTACGTTCCATCGGGGCAAAGTCAGCAGGATCATACCCGTTGGTGATCACTACGATACGGCTTGCCGATGTCGGGTAGCGTCGGGCCAAGTCATCGGCAATCGTCTGGTTCACCGTGACGATTCGGTCGGCGCTCAGCACAACCCGTCGCTCCATGGCATACTCGATCCCCGTGCGTATGCGGCTGTTAAACGGCACCGGGTTCGGCGGCTCAAACATCCAGCCGTCGCGGAAGTCAGCCACCCATGGGAGGCCGGTCAGGCGCTTGAGCCGCAACGCCACGAGGTGGCTGGTTGCGGGCGGCGATGAACTGAACAGCAGCTTGATCGGGCGGCTACGCAGGAGGTGTAGGCCCTGCCGCACGGCGAGGGGGTACCAGGTTACGTGAAGATCGGGGATCAGGCACGCCATCAGCATACGTGAGACCCAGCTATCGGCCGACACGGCTGCGGCATTGGCCCGCTGCTGCTGCGGCACACGCCGCAGGCGTAGCGCCCGGTATGGTCGGGCCAGCAGGCTGGAGATCTCACCAGCGCGGAAGATGTACTGTGCGGCATCGGATGGCGTGCGGCCACGGATGTTCGTTGTAAGAATGATCGGCCTGTAGCCTGCCTCGGGCAGATACCTGGCGAATGCAGTCATACGGCGCGTACCGGCGTGGTCGGCAGGCGGGTAGTGATAGGGGAGCATCAATAGCTCGCGATTGCCCCGGTCGGGTGCGCCAGAATCTGTCGTATCAGTCATGCCTTGTCCCATACCTTCAGCCACAGCTCCAGACGCTAGAGCGATGCAAGGTGTTCAAGCGTCTGCTCATACGTGTCAACCCAGGGACGCCAGTCACCACACAGTGAGGAGTTGTGCCACAACAAGGTAAAAACTCCCTCGACCTGGCGACACCTCTGGGCCAACTCCAGCATGCGGGCCTGGCCTTGCTGTGGCTCCAAGTGTCGGTAGCGATACAACGTGCCGTCCATGACAATAAGTGGCCACTCCTCTAGGTGTAGCTCGCGGTTCAGCGTCGTATCAAAAGGGTGGAACGGATGGCATGTTCCGCAGCGAAACCCCTCATAATCAGCATACCCAAGCGTCGAGTCGTATGTTAGGCCAACTTGCTCCCAGTGCTGCCATGTGAATGGTGCCTCAAACCGCAGAAAATGCTGACGCCCCCCGTAGCGAGTCGAGCCGAGTAGTGCGTCAAGCCGAGCTTTTTCGGCGGCGAGCCGGGCCGGATTGTTGAGCGTATAGTAGCTGGGATGAAACCCGATCTCAAAGCCTCGCCACTGAAGATCAGCGATGCAGCGTCGCACCAGCGGCGAGTCCAGATCGTAGTCATTGTCGGGGACGCCGGGTGCCGCCGTCATAATGTAGAATGCGCTTTCCATACCATACTTGCGGGTCAGTCCTGCCAACTGGTAGACGCCCAGGAGGTACGGCGACGTTCGTTCGCCCATCACGTCGAGGATATAGTCGAGACCGGCGCTCTTGATCCAGGTCGTATCATGCCGAGCTCGGATGTCAGCGAGGAGTCGCTTGATCGTCAATCGCGGGCTAGGGCGGCTACGCAGCATGTCAATATCGTGGCTCAGCTTCACCGCGAAGTGCCTACGTTGTGGGTGCCACCCTGGAACGAGTACCTGAATCCAGGCTCTCAGAATTAGCGCGTACAGATCGACCACTGGCCAGTCGAGAAAGCCCTGCCGGTGGGATAGGCTTGCTGTGGCCGGGAATCGCACGTGAGCATCGCGAGTGGGAACGACCGACTCCTCCCAGCGCGTGAGCATAAAGAATGTTGCCGCGATGATGTCGGCGTAGAATACAACTGGGCCATCAGCGGTGACTGTGGCGAAGGGCGATTGGTTTGGGTCGGCGTCAGAACTCCAAAAAATCACTGGGATTGCCACACCAGACAACACGTGTACACCGGGGGGCAGCGCATCTGATGCGGCAACCCAGCGCAAGCTCAACGGCGCGGATGTGAGAAGATCTCCCCACGCAGTCGCAGCGCAAGGGTGTATACACAGCTCAACCGCCGATCCCGGCCCCTGGCTCGCCGCATAGACCAGCCGTAGCGGCGGATCGTTCGGGTCGGCGCCGGCGCGTAGTAGTAGCTGTCGCCACGTATACGCAATCGCTTCACGGGTCAGCGGGCTATCGATGTCCATGGCTACCCTTCCCCTTCGGCCTCATCATCGCAATGATCTCGCGAGTGGCCTGATAGGCAATGGCGAGTGGCGAGTTGACTTTGGAGATAGCGAAATAGGGGCAGGGCCTTGCGCCAAAGCTGCGGAAGAAGCGCTCAACCGGCTCGATCATCGACCCCTCAAAATCAAAGGCGTTGGTTACGGTCGCGGCGAACTGGATCGCCTCCCATAAGACCAGCGAGGCGGCCCCGCTCGTTCTGAGCAGCGGGTTAGCGCCGCCCATCACATAGTAGGCCGAGTTGCGATCCCAGATGATATAGGCGCCTGCGTGGATCTTGCCCTCACTGTCTCGGCCAACAAAGATTCGGCGTGACCCATGTTGCCGACAGGCTGCATCAATACGCTGCACGAGATCGAATGTGTAGGGCACGGGTAGGTTCTGCCGCTCAAACGTCATCCGATGGACATCCCAAAATAGCCTTAGATCATCCACACATTCGACTGAGACGCCCTCACGCTTGGCCTTGCGTATATCGGTACGAATGTTGTCGCGCAGCCCACCCCAGAGCGCGGTGACATCCGCGAGATCTTCAAGCACGTACGTGTAGCGGGTTGTCTGGGCGAAGCCCTTCCAGTACAGCGGCAGCCAGTATGTGAAGCCGCGATGAAACCGTACGTGAAGCGATTGAAACCGGGGCAACTGCGCGACGAGTGCCTCAGCAAGATCCTTCTCGTCCTTGAGTCGGTTTGCCACGTTCGTGTTCCCCACTGGCCGAAACAGTATCCCGAGCCAGGGAGTCAGCGGCGGCATCCCGATCCGCAGACCGCGCAGCCTATCCGTTGTCTTTATGATTGGCCAGGCTGCGACAAGCTCCGAACCTTTGCGGACAGTCAGAATCTCATACGACTCGGGGGCTACAGCATCAAGCCACCATGTTGTACCAAAGATCGTCCCCGCTGGAGATCGCGCCACGAAGGCATTGTACTCGTCCTGGTTAGTGATCATCAGGCTCGTTCTTCTGGAGAAGGGCGTGGAAACGATATTCGTAGCTCGCTGATGAGAAAGTACGGCACGAGAATCCGTTGCGCAGCGCGATGTCGTGAACGGTACGGCGTGTGTGCCAGTAGCCGATACCGTCATCTCTTTTTAGGAGAAAGACCTCGCTGATTCGGCGTGCAAAGCTAAGCCATGACATGCGGATGTCGGGTCGAAGGAGCCCGGCGTAGTGAAATAATCTCAGGTGGCGATCCGGGATGTTCCCGATCAGGTATGTCCCGCCACCCTCAAGCAGATGGTAGACCTGAGACATATGTTCGCTCAGCGCATCTTCCGAGAGGTACTGGCACACCTGATTGGAAAAGCAGAAATCGTACTGTCCGGCATCTGTCCTTATTGGCAGATCCGCGATGTCGCCACAGATCAGGCGAACCTGCGGCCAGGCTAATGAAAACTCGCGCAGCATGGACGGTGAGAAATCAATACCGACGTACGATGCAAAGTGATCGCTCATAGCCGCATAGAGCGTCCCGGTTCCGCAACCCAGATCAATCACCCGCGTCTTATGCAGAGGGAAATAGAGCATCAGTTCGTGGGCGTAAAACTCCACCCAGGAGCGCTCATTGTGGCGGTGACCCGCATCGTGGAGATTGTTCCAGTGCGTCCTCCAGTATGTTCTCGAAGGGTTCATAGACCTAGCTCCCGGCGCATATGCGCGACCGCCCCTGATCGAAAATAGCTGTTGCCGATATGCTCAGGCACGACGAGTGTGGCAAGATGACGTACGGCTTCCACTAAGGCTTGGGGGCTGTCGAGCAGGATCGCGTGACCCTCGTGGTAGAGGTGTAAGACCGCCTCATGGGTGGTGAACGGCAAAATCGCCGTCGGCGTTCGCAGCCCGAGCGCCTCATAGTGGCAGGTGGACGAGATGCTTATATGCAGATGCGAGCGGGCGATAAGCTCAAAGGTAGAGGGCTCCTCCGCACTGAACAGAACACGTACATTTTTTTCGTTGGCAAACGCGATCGTAAAAAGATCCTTATTATGTTCGGCAGGGTGAAGTTTGATATAAACGTGCAGGTTCATGGTTCCCCGCACCAATGCAAGAAACTCGGCAAGAAACGCGCTGATTTTCTCGTCGTCAACGCGCTGATTGGTGATCACGATGGTTGGGCACGTGTACTTCTCATGACAAGCCGACCGGTACTGATCGATACGCAGGCTGCCGACCGAGCGAAGCGCGTCGCCCCAGAAGCCATACGGCTCTAATTGACTCTTCCAGTAGTCGCCATACAAAAAAATACGATCTGGAATCGGCATCTTCGCTCGATAGGGCAGCGCATACGCCGACCAGGTGTAGCCCGTGTGGTAACGATCTAAAAAGCCATGCTGAAATTCAATCACATCGACACGTGACTCCTTTGCGGCGGCGATGAGTGCCCAATCGCAATAGGCCGTTACAATCAACAGATACCTGGGACTCATCTGCTGGAATAGCCAGCGAAACAGCATTTTACTCCAGTAAAATAAGGTCAATTGCCTGATAATACTGATCTCGCTTAATGATTCATCTCCTAACGCCTCACGTAAGCAACGACTCATCTTCTGCCCCGTGAGAATCACATCCGGCGGGCTGTAGATCCTCGCAAGCATTTTGGCGAGCACCAGGAAGGGTGACGAGATCATATCACTCCTGATCAGCGCCTGCTTGCCCCGCGCTGCAAAGGTGCGGTTATCCATATGCTCGATCTTGAAACAGTCAGGAAGATCGATTAAGAGGTCATCAAAAAAAATATCTTTGTATCGCCCTTTGACCTTCTCTGAGCGGTTCGATGCATGGACAACCGCTACATAGGTTGATCTGCGCAGCTTGAGGAACCCTGGCACATGCCTCAGTGCAGAGAGCACCTGTCGAAATTGGTTTGGCTGCCCCTTTTGGAGCGTGGTGTGTAGTCGTTGCAACTGTAGAGCCAGCACAAAGCGTAAGGTTGGCCACACACACCAGCCATCAACCTCATACTGCAGGAGGTCGTAGCGTGTCTCTAGATCCCGGATACATACGTCAACATCTGCACCTGTCCGCGAACCGTCCGTCGCTGATAAATACAGGCGCTGTGGTAGATCAGTCATATATTCCTATGGGTAGCAACGAGACGTGCGAGCGATGCTTGCACCATCTGTAGCTCTTCACGATGAAAGAACTTTGTGAGGAGCAGCCCCACCGGGAAGCATGCCAGGAGTGCCACCTTGATCAGTAGGTCGCCCCAGAACGACATGCTGGTGAGCGAAAGGCCCGCAAAGAGCAGCATTCCGGTTATCGCCAGCAGCCGTGCGATTCGCCCATACTCGAAGTGCATTGGGTAGACCTTGTGGGAGAGGTACCAGGTGAGGAGAAATGAGCTAAGCTGAGCGATAAACATGGCCCACGCTGCACCCAGCATCCCGTAGGTGGGGATCCAGAGGTAGTTCAGCAGGAGTTGTAGGATGCCCGATCCAAAGGTTGCCAGGGGCAGAAAGCGAGTCTGCTTCATAAAAAAGAGCTGGTTCACCACAGCATAGTACATACCGTTAAACACCCATCCGAAGGTCAGCATCGGCACCACTGTGTACGCCTGCTGATACTGGGGCGATGCCATCAGGGTTAAGATTTCGCGTGCCAGCAGCGAGAGCGCCAGCCCAGCAAAGAAGATGGCAGTCAGATAGTACGTTGTCAGCCGGGCAAGAACGCCGTCTGCCTCCCGCCCCTGCTCCTTTGCGGTCGCCATAAAGAAGGGAACCCATGCGGCATTGTACGACGAGGTCGCCACATTCATCACATCGCTCAGCTTCGATCCCAGCGAGTAGACCCCGACCGACGAGAGGCCGGTATAGCGATTCAGAAACAGACGGTCAATGGCGATTAAGATCCAGCCCGAGAGGGCGTGCGGGATCAGTGGTAGCCCAAACCGGATCGATGTCCGTAAGAGCTTGAGGTCAAAGCGTGGAACAAGCAGATCTCGGAGGAGGACAAGTGCGAGGACGGAGAACCCGACCGACGTAATGAAACGCGCCCAGGTATTCCCCAGGGCACCATCACCACGGACGACGACAAAATAGATGACCAGCAGCAAGTTGATAATGAAGTAGAGAAGATTGATCAGGGCACCCTTCGCGGCCTGCTCGCGAACCTGATAGATGCTCTGTATGATCGAGAAGATCATTTCGCAGAAGGCGATACCAAGGGCAAGGTAGACATATGGGCTAAAGGGTATTCCCTCTAACAGGGGTTGGAGCACGGGCTTGCCGAGGAGCACGATCACGCCCATCAGCAGGAGCGAGTAGGGGATGAGGAACAGGATGATCGTGCTGACATACGTCCTGAGCTGCTCCCTGTTCTGGTGATAGTCGAAATAGAACGTTCCCAGTGCCCCGCGTAGCCCAATCTGCATGAAGATCGAAAAAATCGACACGAGGGCCGTGACGATGGTGATAATGCCATAGTCCCCAGGAACCAGCACCCGCGTGTACAGCGGGATCAGAAAGAAGCCGATCGCGCTGGTGAGAATCTGGCCCAAGAAGTAGAGCGAGCTATTTTTGCCTATCCGCCGGATGTTCGCCAGCATTATCGGTCACCGTGGCGCTGTGACGCCGTCACCAGGCTGATTACCCGCTGTTGCTCGGCGTCAGTCAGAGTGACCGAGCAGGGCAGGCTGAGCCCGTCACGGTTCAACTGCTCGGCCACCTCACAGGTTGGTGCGGCAATACCAGCATAGGCCAGGCTGCGGTGGATCGGCTGCCACAGGGGGCGGGTCTGGATGCCGGCTTGCCCCAACTGGCGCAGCAGTGCCCGACTGTCCATCCCATACAGCAGAGGATCAACCATGATGGTGTACATCCAATAGACGCTTGTCGCCCACGACGCCTCGCGCATGCAGGTGATCCCCGCAACCTTCCCTAGCGCCTCCGCGTAGCGCGCCGCAATAAGACGCTTGGCCGTGATGTACTGCTCAATCTGCTCAAGTTGCGCACACCCCATGGCCGCCTGGATATTGGTCAGACGGTAGTTATAGCCGATCTCTCCGTGGATAAACTCGACCGAATCGTCTTTGGCCTGGGTTGTGAGGTAGCGCACCCGGCGCGCCAGCGCCTCATCATCCGTCACCACCATGCCGCCGCCGCCCGTAGTGATGAGCTTGTTGCCATTGAAGCTGAAGCAGCCGAGCGCCCCTATCGTGCCAACCTTGCGCCCCCGGTAGCTGGCCCCCAAGCTCTCAGTCGCATCCTCGATGATCGGTAACCCAAAGCGCGCGGCAAGATCGCTGATCGGGCTCATGTCTACCGGGTGGCCCAGGATATGCACGGGCAGGATCGCCCGCACGCGCCGCCCCGTTGTGCGGTTGTAGAGCGCTCCGTCGCGCCACTGGCAGCTCTGGGTCAGGAAATCCTCGATCCGCTGCGCATCCATCTGCCAGTAGTCCGGCTCGGCGTCAATAAAGACCGGCCACGCGCCCAGGTAGCGGATGGCATTCACTGGCGCAATAAAGGTCAGGGTCGAGACAAGCACCTCATCGTCTGCCGTCACCCCGGCGACCTGGAGCGCAACATGGAGGGCTGCGGTACCGCTGGTGGTCGCAACGGCGTATGTTGCCCCAACATAGTCCGCGAGATTCTGCTCGAAACGATCAACAAATGCCCCGACCGACGAGACCCATCCGGTATCGAGGCACGCCTTGAGGTACTGCCACTCGTTGCCCTGGATCGCTGGGATGCACAGGGGGATACCGTTCTGAGGTTCGTGAGCATCTCGCTCAGCGGATGTAGACACCGGGTCGATACCTCTCTAGATGCTGACGCATCCATTCCAGCGTATGCCCCAGCCCTTCCTCTAAGCTCACCGTCGGCTCCCAGCCGAGCAGCCTACGGGCCAGCGTATTATCGGCGAGCAGACGTTCAACTTCGCTCTTCTCGGGGCGGAGGCGCTGCTGTTCGCTCTGGATGCTGATCGTGCGCCCGACCAACTGGGCGATAAGCTGCGCAAGGTCGCCCATTGCAATCTCGCGGCCAGATCCAAGATTCAGCGTCTGCCCAATCGCCGCTGGCGCTGTTGCCGCGAGCAGAAAGCCGGAGACGGTGTTGGCGACATAGTTGAGGTCGCGGGTTGGGCTCAGGTTTCCCATCTGTACAACATCGCCCACCAAACACTGGGTCATAATGGTTGGGATCACTGCCCGCGCCGACTGGCGCGGCCCGAAGGTGTTGAACGGGCGCACCGTTACTACCGGAAGATCAAACGAGCGATGGAACGCCTCAGCCAGCTTATCGGCACCGATCTTACTGGCCGAGTAGGGCGACTGGCCTTGCAGCGGGTGATCTTCGTCAATGGGCACGTAGCGTGCTGTTCCGTAGACCTCACTGGTTGATGTATGCACAACCCGTTCGGTCCCCAGGTCGCGGGCCGCCTGGAGGACGTTGAGCGTGCCCTCGATATTTGTTCGCACATACGAGGCTGGTGCCTGATACGAGTACGGGATGGCGATCAGCGCGGCGAGGTGGAAGACCACATCAACACCGCGTACCGCCTGGCGCACGCTATCGCTGTCGCAGATGTCGCCGGTCAATATCTCGACGTCTTCTCGTATGGGCGAGCTATCGAGCCAGCCCCACGTGCCGAGGGCATTGTAATGAACCAGCGCACGCACCCGTGCGCCAGCCTCAACCAGCCGCTCCGTCAGGTGGCTGCCGATGAAACCGCCTGCGCCCGTTACTAACACTCGTCGCTCTTGCCAGTTCATGGGTTGGCCTTCGCTTGCGCAGCCTGTACCTGCGCATAATCGGCGCGCACGCCTGTTGTATTGGTGCGCTCAGATGGCTGCGTGCTACAGTTGGCGGAACCCGCGAAAATTCGCATTCCCCCCAAGGTACAGGTCGGCGGCCTGATTGATCACCGCCTCTGCCTTTTTGCGAAAGTAGTTCTGGATCAGTCGCGTGTTGGCATCGAACAGCGCACGATGGAACTCTTCGTCGGTCATATCGGTGAAGTTGATGCTGAGCAGATCTGAGTTCAGATGTTTCCGCTCATAGAAGTCCTCACAGTCGCGTAGCAACCCGTGCTCGATCGCGTAGTCATACAGCGGCGAGCCAGGATAGGGAGTGACTGGTCGAATCGTTCGCATCTGTGCGCCATCATCGTATTTGAGCAGAAACTCGACCCCCTTGTTCAGAGTCTCGCGATTCTCGCCGATATTGCCGAAGATGATATTAAAGCCGGGGCTGATATCTGCCGCCAGGGTCGCCTCTATCCCTCGGATGATAACATCGGTTGTCAGCGCCTTGTGCATATTCTTGAGGATCTGGTCATCCATCGCCTCAATGCCATAGTTGATGAAGACACAGCCCGCCCGCCGCATAAGCGCAAGCAGATCAGGCTTCGCATAGTTGAGTCGACCGTTACAGTCCCACTTGAGCTGGATTCCAGAACGAAGAAACGCCTCGCACAGCTCGGTTGTGCGCTGGACTGATGACATCAGCAGCTCATCACCGAACATGACGCTCGTGATGCCATAGTTGGCCTGGAGGAAGCGGATCTCTTCAATAATGCTGTCAACGCTGCGGGGGCGAAAGCCGCTATCCATGCGGTAGCAAAAGTTGCACTGGAAGGTACAGCCACGCCCAGAGAGCATTGGGATGGTAAAGTCAGTACTAGCCGCATGCGGCATACGCAGCAGACGGTAATAGTCCATCGGAAAAAGCTCGTAGGCGGGGAACGGGATTGAGTCAACGTCGGCGATCAGTGGTCGGCGCTCATTCACGATCACCTGATCGTCCTGACGCCAAGCGATCCCCAACACCTGTGCCAAGCGCGCCGGAGTTCCCAGCGCGTCGAGCAGTTCCAGCACGGTAGCCTCACCCTCGCCAAGCACCACCACATCAGCCCCGGTCTTTCTTAGGAAGTAAGCGGGTTCAGGGGCTGGGCCATGGCCCCCGATCACAAACGCGGGCCGGTTGTGCGCCGCATTGATCGCCGCCGCAATCGAGAGCAACTTCCGATACTGGTAGTAGCCGCCAACCACGCTCACCCCAACCATATCGAAGTGATGTGCATCGAGATACGCGGTCAGGTGCGCCTCGGGGTAGTGCTCCTTATCCTGCGAGTAGATCGTGACCTTGTGGCCCGCGCGTTGAAGCACCGCCGCAATATATGCCAAGCCCTGAGGGAACCAGTGAATATAGGAACCATTGTCATAGACAACCAGCAGGATCTGCATCGCGGACTCCTTTCGCCATACATATGGTCACAGGTTGGCCTTTGTTTGCTGGGCATGCTCCTGTGCCTGCGCATAGTCGGCGTGCTGGCCAATATCGAGCCAGTACTCGATAATCGGGAAGCTGACCACGGGCTGGCCCATATCGAGCAGGAGCTGGATCAGATCCGTCATGTCGAAGCGCTGATCCGCCGGGATATGCTGATGGACTCCTGGCTCCAGCAGGTAGATACCCGCGTTGACGAAGAAGCTCAGGCGCGGCTTCTCTTTGATCCCGCTGACAAAGATGCCGCTGCTCTCAATGACACCATAGGGCACGCTCATCTCGAACTTCCGCACACCAACGGTCAGGGCCGCCTGATGCTCCTGATGATAGGCGTGCATCGCACGGAAGTCTACATCCGTCATGATATCGCCATTAATGACAAGCAACGTCTCCTGCGGCTGCGGGAGGAGCGCCAGCGCTCCAGCGGTTCCGCGTGGGAAATCCTCTGCCACATAGCTCAGGTCAACACCAAAGGTGTGACCATCGCCAAAGTGCTCAACGATCTTCTCGCCCATATAACAGGTCGCGATGCTGACCTGCCGGATGCCAGCGTGGCGCAGCTTCTCGACCATGCGCTCCATCAGCGGGCGGTCGCCGATAGGCAGCATTGGCTTTGGCATCGTCTCAGTCAAGGGGCGCAGGCGCATCCCCAGTCCCCCGGCCATAATCATGGCTTGCAGTGGGGGCGTATGATTTGGCATCAAATCATCGAGCATCACCAAATCAGCGATGTGCTTATCATCGTTTAACAACGGCATCTGGCGCACTCGGCGCTCCTGCATCAGGCGCAGAAGGTTGACCCGATCCGTGCCAACAGGTGCGGTGACAGGTGAGCCGGTACGCTCGATCAGGAGAACCTTTACCGGCTCTTCGATCAGCGTTCCTGCCAGAATTGCGCGCCGGATGTCGCCGTCAGTTATGGTGCCCAGTAGCCGTCGCTCGGCATCAACAACCAGCACAATACCCTTCTCGTTACGGTCGATGAGGGAGAGCGCCTCGCGGATCGACTGATCCGGTGTGATACAGAGGTTCTGTAATTGTGTGCCTATCATGGACGTCCCCTCGATTGAGGCCCTAGTCCTGCACCATATGCCGAAGCTTCCATGTGTCCCCAGCTTTTTCCCATAGATGTGGAGATCGAAAGCTGTCACACAAAGCCATGAACGCCTCAGGGTCCATGTCGATGTACTCCATCACATCACGGAAGTAGTGCGCGGGGAACTCACCGTCGAAGCGGCGCACGAGCGCCACCCCTTCTTCACGGGACAGATGGTTGTTACGAATTTCCTGTGCGGCATCGTAGGATGCGCGGCCCAGGCCAAATTTGACATAGGTTGTGTAGTAGTGCAAGTCGTCGATCTTATCGTCGATACTGTTGTACTTGCTGTAGGTGCCCTCGCTGCGGAATGGGCGCGCTTGGAAGTCGGTGTGCTCCACAGCGTAGTAGTACGCCTCTTGTGGCGTCCACTTGATATAGTAGCCCAGGTAATGGACATCAATGCTTGCCTGATCGAGCAGTCGGTAGTCGGCTGGTAGGTACGCTGCCAGATCATTGAGCGATAGGCCGTAGCGATCTTTTAGCTCGGGGACGGACACCCCGCCCAGGTAGATCTCCGCAAGATTCTGCATGGTGTAGTAGGACTTATCGCGTAGCGAGGATTGTGTCTCAGCGATAGGATTGCCGTACTCCGCCTCCGACTCACCATAGAAGACGAGGGGAATGTTATAGTGCGCGGCGATCTTTGGGGCCAGGTTCTTCTGACCGAGAATAAAGGTCTGGAATGGGTGCAGCAGGTTGGTGATCGAGAGCTTCGTCAGCAGCTTGTGTACTCGGCCACTTGGCTTAAAGGTGATATTGTCGAACCCGCCGATCTCAAGCCAGTTGCGGTAGTTCTGGTAGCCGTAGTCGGTGTAGAGGGTCGGCGGCCAGGTGACCGTCAGCGGATGCATGCCGTACTTATACTTTAGGAGGTGCGCGGCATAGACGCTGTCTTTGCCCCCGCTGCCTGGGACAACACAGTCATAGCCGCCATCGTCGCGCCGAAAGCGATCAAGCAACTGGTGTAGCTCACGTTCACGCTGCTCCCAATCAATTTGCGGCTTATTCTCCGCATAGCGGCAGGCATCGCAGATTCCATCCTCATTGATGTGCAGGGTCGGCGTTTTACGGTTCGGCGTGTGCTTGAACTCCGGGTAGGAAGAAGGCCGTTGGTTCGACATCACACAGCGCTTGCAGAACCGAACATCAGCAGGGAGTCCAAAATATGTTTCGGTCACATCAGACATAAAGAGTCTCCTTTAGCGCTTGCGCTCTGAAATAATGCCAGCCAAGGAGCGGTAGATCTGAATCCCCCGCTCCCCGCTGCGCTCAGGGTGAAACTGGAATGCAAAGACATTTCCTCTACGCAGCGCCGAGCAGAACTCGACATCCCCGTAGCGTGAGGTTGTGAGCACAACGGTAGGATCCCTTGGCTGGGCGTAGAACGAATGGACGAAGTACATGAAGCTGCCATCGGGAAGCCCGGCGAGGGGAGAGCCCTCCCAGTGATCTTGGGGTGATCCCTGGGTGCCACCAGCCTGATCTGGTTTGAAGACTCGATTCCAGCCCACCTGGGGTACTTTCAGCACACCGGATGGATCGCGCGGCTGCGCGAAATGCACTACTGAGCCCGTGAAGATGCCGAGGCCCTGGTGGTGGCCAAATTCATAGCTCTCGCTCATCAACAGCTGGAGTCCCAGACAGACGCCAATCAAAATCTGGTCACTGGCAGCGATCTCACGCAGCAAGTTCACGAGGCCGAGGCGATGGAGCGCTGTCATCGCATCGCCGAATGCGCCCACGCCCGGTAGGATCACTGCGTCGGCTGCCTGAATGTCCTGATGTGACGCGGTGATACTGGCCTGCATGCCGACATATTCGCACGCACGCTGGACGCTGAACAAATTGCCTAGGCCGTAGTCCACAACTGCGACAGTAAGCGGTGCAGCCATTGGTGACTCCTGCTACTCAGTACGACAGGCGATGCTATGGCGCTGAAGGAATGCTTTGATCTCGGGCAAGCGCACATCCTGAAGCATTGAGGAGTTCTGTCCATTGCGCAAAAACTCAGTGTTGCCCTCTTGATGGAACTCGCCGCCAGCACCTGCGCCGACCCGCACAGCGCTGTAATGTAGGAGCGAGGCAATCGCAACGGCATTGGCTTTACCCTCCGCGATAACCGCCTGAATATGGTCAAGCTGTCCGGCCCCGCCAGCGGCGATAACCGGCACTGGCACTGCGGTGGCAATCATGCGAGTCAGCTCAAGATCAAACCCGCGCCCGGTACCTTCGCGGTTGATTGATGTGACGATAAGTTCGCCTGCGCCAAGCTCCACAGCCTGTAACGCCCACGATACAGCATCGATCCCGGTACGTTGGCGTCCATAGTCCACATATGCCTCATAGCTGCCATCCGGCTTCCGAATGGCCTCAATTGAGACAACGATTGTTGACGAGCCAAAGCACTGGGATGCCTCACGAATCAACTGCGGACGCTGGATGGCTGCGGTGTTGATCGAGACCTTATCCGCGCCGGCCCGCAGCACCGCCCGAATGTCATCAACGCTCCGCAGCCCGCCGCCAACCGTCAGCGGGATAAAAATCTCACGCGAGGTTCGCTCGACAATGTCAAGCAGGCTGTTGCGCCCGTACAGGCTGGCCACCACATCCATGTACATCAATTCGTCGGCACCCTGCTCGTAGTAGTAGCGTGCGAACTGCTCGGGCTTACCTAGGACGCGAAGCCCCTCGAAGTGAATGCCCTTGACCAAGTTCGGCCCTTTAATATCGAGCCGGGGGATAATGCGTATACTCAATGGCCCACATCCTCTCCATAAGGCATATGAAGAGCATCAAGAGTCCTGCGAATCGGTCTGGCTGGTACCCCGGCAACAACCGTGTACGGTGGCACCTCGTGGATGACCACTGCACCAGCGCCAATGACTGCCCCCTCGCCAATGATCAGACCCTGGCGCACGACGGCACCCGCCCCAACACATGCGCCGGTAGCAACGCTCACACCTCCGGCCAGGGCCGCTCTGGTGGCGATGTGGACATGGTCACCGATGACGCAGTCGTGTTCTACGATTGCACCGCAGTTGATGATGACATTTTTGCCGAGCTGTGCTCCAGCGTTGACGATCCCACCCGCCATAATTTGCACGCCTGCGCCAATGCCTGCTCGCGGTGAGCAGAAGGCTCGCGGGTGTACAACGACGAGCGGTGGCAGATACGCGACAGCGAGGTGAAAGAGGGTCTGGCGTACGCGATTACTGCCTGTTGAACCGACGCCGATCAGAAAACAATCAGCGCCGAGTTGGGACAACTCAGGGAGCAAGCCATCGTTACCGATAATCGGTATGCCGAACACGTGGCTGCCGTGGCGCTGTGGATCTGGATCAAGGAGTGCCCAAGGTCGTGTACCGATCTGCTCCATACAATCAATGAGGCTGCGGGCATGCCCACCGCTGCCCAGGATCACGCACCGTGAATACGCATTGTGACTCATTAGTCGTGTACCTCCACACTTGTGAGAGGCACTGCGCTCGTCAGATCATAGAAGTGTTTAGTGGTCAGTCGCTGATCCAGAGCTACGGTCTTGAGCCGCTGGACGATGCG
>Ga0194060_10000894_pt1 | contig 21815 bp, 12 predicted proteins | sample SepL225m_MetaG_FD_163427 | JGI IMG/M metagenome (GOLD analysis project Ga0194060, IMG submission 163427) | Anoxic zone freshwater microbial communities from boreal shield lake in IISD Experimental Lakes Area, Ontario, Canada - Sep2016-L222-5m | ecosystem: Environmental > Aquatic > Freshwater >... | reverse complement strand
CAAAAAATACTCGCGTCCCCTTTGAAAGGTGCTTCACTATTCTTGAGTGATCGCCTAATTCTTTAACAGTTACGCGCATGTATTGATCTGTTGGTGCCGCGGATAATGAGTAAGGATGAGAAATCCACCATTGTCCTTTTTGCATAAAACGCCAACCAAAGAATTGTCCGCCTTGGGCGCCAAGTTTGTCGAGCTTTCGCCCCTTCATAATTATTGATGTGACGCCAGGGCCTTCATTTACTATTTTTTCAATTCTAAGGTTGTGATACAGCGAACGACTTGTTGGAATAACTAGGCGCCAGATAACGATTATCGCAATTGAATAAATATATAGAAACTCCCAGTACGCCTTATTTAGCGGGTGCCCAATAAACATTGGTCCAGAGAGAATCTGATGCATGAATGAGAGCACAATTGCTAAATAGGTATAGAGATGAATCGTCCACCAAGTTTCATATGACATCTTGGCGCGAGCCTTCTTGTAAGAAGTTATCCCGGCAGCGGCAAAGAATAGAAATGCAATTACGGCGGGGAGCATCCAAGGAAAGCGCAAGATCATGTGCCATAACTCGACTGCTAGTGGAATTTGATCGACGCCGGCATAACCCAAAATAACAAAGAGAACATGTGCGGTTATTAAATAAAGAGAGTAAGGCCCAAGTTTGCGATGCCAAATAACTAGACGATCGTGGCCGACAGAAGTTTCTACCCAAGATATTCTGGAAACTAAAACTAAACCTACGAGCGCTAAATAAGATCCAACCAGCGCTGCAATTCGAGAAAATGAAGTTACAACCGCGTAGAGAGAATTCCAATCCGAAAGTGTGGTTGTTTCAACATATATTGCGACTGTTAATCCGAGACCCAGACCGAGAACAATTGATGCCCAATCAGCGTTATGTCTTTTGCCGATTGACTGTGTGCTCATCTGCCTATTAAACGCCTAAAACCTGAGAACTACCTAAATGCTGGTTGAGCGCGCCCTGAAAAGCTCTTTTTATTCATTAATCCAGTCGTATAGGGCTTTAACAATTACTGCCGTAACAGTTGTGTGTTGCGCCTTCGCCTTAGCTTTTGCTTTCTTCCAAAGTACATCAGGAATTCTCACTGATCTTGGTGGGGTGATTGCCATAGGTTGGACAGTACACCTTTAATTTTACTAATGCACAATGAAAATACTTTTTATTAAAAAGTTTTAATTGATGTAAATACGCGGTATTAACATTCTAATTACAATTCCCGATAAATATGAGCGTGCAAGTTATTCATTTTTTCTATGGTAAAGAATTCTTGAGCGTGTAGCACTGCATTTGCTCCGAAATTATTCCGTAACTCTTCGTCACTCATTAGTCTGGACAAACTATTACAAATCTCTTGAATATCTTTTGAAACTACAAAACCAGTTGTGCCGTCTAAAATTACTTCTGAAGTAGAACCAACATCTGTTGCAACAACTGGAAGTCCGGCAAGTTGCGCTTCGATTAAAGCAATCGGCATACCTTCATTATCACTCGTGGATAAAACAACATCCACGGCAGACCACATAAGCGCAGCATCTGCCCAACCAATTACTCTCACATTTGATCCGGCGCTTCGCTCAATTTCTGGGAGTAGATCACCGCCGCCAGCAATTACAAAGTTAGTTTCGGGAAAGTGTTTGGCAACTTCAGTCGCCAACTTTGGATTTTTTACTGACGTTACTCGGGCCATCCAACCAATTAGTAAGCCATCGAGTTGCAGATTTAACTCTGCTCGCGCTTGGCTTTTGGGAAATTGCTTTAACTTCTTAACGCCAGGTGGAATTGAAATCCAAATTTTCATCGGTCCAATACCAAGTGCGCGAAGTTCCACACCTACTCGGTCACCTACCGAAATTAATCGATCAGTTCGATTACTCAAGATTTTTTCCGATAATAGAATGAAAAACTTTGCAATCGAGTTAAATGATTGATCTTCAAATAAATGTCCGTGAAAGGTATGAACTCGTTTGAAGCCGCCAGGAATAAGTCGTGCGATAAGCCCAGCCTTGAAGGTATGCGAATGAATTACATCAGGCTTAATCAATTTAACTAATTTCCTCAACTCAAAATATGCTCTGAAGTCCGCGATTGGCGCTATAGATCGGCCTAGATGCGCTATCCGGTGGGCTGGAAGTGAAAGCATGCAATCATCTTCGACTTCGCCACCCTGGACATGTCCTGTTGCAAGTTCCGCAAAATATCCGTGTGCAGGTGCACTTCTGATTAGTTCATCAACATATCGCGCAGTACCGCCAACATTCATGCGGGCAATTACATGTAAAACTTTCATATTATTTCTTTAAATCGGATTTGTATTTAGCTATTACCATTTCTGAGCTGCCTTGGGCCTTAATCTTCCCGGCTTCTAAGTAGATTGCCCGATCCGAATATTCTGATATCGAAGCTAAATTATGGGTGACCATGATTACGGCACAACCTGAATTCATTAGCTCAAGGGTGCGCTCTTTTGATTTAACTTGAAAAGATTCGTCGCCTACCGAAAGAATTTCATCAATCAATAGCAGATCTGGAGTTTTATCGGTCGCAGTTGCAAAGGCGAGGCGAGCAACCATTCCCGATGAATATGCACGGAGCGGTACATCCAAATGTTCGGTTAAGCCAGCCCACTCCGCAATCGGTTCGATTCGCGCTCGAAGTTCTTTAATTGGTCGACCAAGCAACGAACCGTAAAGCAAAATATTTTCCACACCAGTAAGTTCCGGATTAAATCCGGCTCCGAGTTCAATCATCGGAGCCACGTTCCCACGGATAATTACGCGCCCTTTGGTTGGTGGCAAGACTCTTGCAACAACGCGAAGCAGAGTTGATTTACCAGCACCATTGCGCCCCAATACTGCAAGAGTTTCCCCGCGCCTTACTTGAATCGAAATGTCATCAAGTGCGTAAAAATGTTCGTAATTCAACCGCCGCTTAACAGTTGCGATTGCTGTTTGCTTCAGTGATGAACTTCTATGCCGTGTTCTGCGATAGCGCATTGCAACGTGTTCCAAATCAACAATGACTTCACCAGGCGGTATCTTGGTCATAATTTAGCCACTGCTTTTGGCCAAGCCCGGATGAAGAACCAGAGACCTAAAATAAAAATCGTAAATGAAGAGCCAACCATATAAGCCCACATATGCCATCCAGTTGAACCATTGCCACCATAAATACTTCGGAAGTTAATCAGCATAGAGGTCAATGGATTTAACTTGATGATGCGCAAAGTGTTGGGGCCAAGGACAGAAATTGGGTAGAAGACCGGAGTCATGTACTGAACCATCATAAGAACGATTGTGATTATCGATCTTGAATCATCAAAATTTATAAATGCGATTGCGACAAAGAGCGCAAGCCCCATGATCAGAAAGATCATAGATAAAATAATAATAAGTACCAGGATCGAATTGAAGCTTGGATGTTGGCCATTTATTAATAGGACTGCCGTTAGTGGAATCAACCCAATCGAGAAATTTATCGCACCAGATAGCGTTGACGACATAGCAAATATTTCAGGCCGAACATATACCTTGGTAAGAATTCCGGCGCCATGTGCAATTGAGTCCGCCGCTGTTATAAGTGATTGGTTGAAGAAAGTAACAATCAATACCCCTGACAAGAGGTACGGCAAGAAACTTGTGTTATCCGGCATCCGCGCTCTAAAGACGGTATTGAATACATAAAAAAGTACACCAGTAGTTACGATTGGATTTAGAAGTGACCACCAAATACCAAGTACTGATCGCTTGTAACGAACAGTCATATCTCTTGTCACTAATATTTTTAAAAGATTTCGTGCCTTGTAAATCGCCTTAATCTGCGAGATTACCGGACTCTGTTTTACGGCAGAGTCGTAGATTTCCATGGCGTTATTATTTCTTAACTTCTAAGAATTCTTCATAAAAGCAGCGATATCTTCGATTATTTGGGTCAAATCACGCTTTGGACTCCACCCGAGAACCTCTTTTGCCTTCGAAATATCAGGTACCCGTCGATGAAGCTCTTCAAAGCCTTCTCCGTATGCATCTTCATAACTCTTTAGAACTATTGGACTCTCTGACTTGGTGACTTCAACAATCTTCTTCGCTAAATCTCCAATATTAATCTCAGAGTTATTACCAATATTAAATACTTCTCCGACTGCTTTCGGCGAATCAATTACAAGTAATAGCGCCTCCACTACATCTGCGATGTGGCAGAAAGCGCGGGATTGTTTACCATCTCCATAGACTTCAATTGGGGCGCCTTTAATTGCTGCGCTCACAAATCTAGGAACAACCATTCCGTAGTGGCCGATCTGCCGTGGGCCGACCGTATTGAAGAATCGGACGATTCGTACCGGTAACTTACTTTCAAGATGTGTGAAATAGGCAAGTGACTCATCAATTGCTTTCGCTTCAGAGTACGACCAACGTGACTTAAGCGGAGAGCCGATAATTCGATCTGAGTTTTCATTTAGCGGAACATTGGTATTTTTCCCATAAATTTCGCTGGTTGATGCGAGAAGAAATGCTTTCTGGTGCTTCTTGCAAGCATTTAATACAGTCTCAGTTCCCTTAATATTTGTTTCCAACGAGGCAAGTGGGCTATCCACAATCATGAAGACTCCAACTGCGGCTGCCAAGTGAATTACCTGATCAACCTTGGCTACAAGTGAACCAACTAAATCAGCGTCAAGTATCGAACCAGAAACAATCTCAAGGTTGGGATTGGCTGAAAGCGCAGCGAGGTTTGCGGTATTTCCAGTAGCCAAATTATCCAGAACAATTACTTTATCTCCGCGGCCGACAAGTGCATCAGTCAGATGCGACCCAATAAAACCAGCGCCGCCTGTAATTAAAAACTTCACTTATGACCCCCGAAGGTATTCAAAACTGGAACGTTTCCAATTTTTGTTAAATCTAACTCCATACTTGCATTGACCAGAATTACCAGATCAAAGGCCTCGGAGAGAGGTATAGAACTCTCACCCTTCCACTGCCCGACTATTTCATCGTGCCAACTAACATCTGCCCCTGCTTTACGTAGCAAAAGCAGCAGTTTTTCAGCTGCGCTCTCTCTAACATCTGCTACTCCTGATTTGTATGCCAAACCGATAAGTAAAATTCGCTTCTTACTTAAGTTCCCAATCGCCTCAACTGCGCGCGCAAGGTAAAAACTCGGCATCGCTTCATTTATCTCGTGGGCCAATTCAATTGAACGAATTGGTGATCCAACTTCGCGGGCCTTATTCGCTAAATACATCGGATCGATTGGGATGCAATGTCCACCGACGCCAGCGCTGGGATAGAAGGGCATAAAACCATATGGCTTAGTTGCGGCCGCTGAAATTACCTCTAAGACATCTACTCCAAGAGTGGCGCATAAAATTGATAGCTCATTTATAAATGAAATATTTACCAATCTAAAGGAATTTTCCAATAACTTTGCAGTCTCAATTACTTCAATTGAAGAGTACGAATGAACCTGCGAAACAAATTTCTCATAAAATTCTTTTGCTCTGGTAGTGGCACTCTCGTTCAAGCCCGCGACCAATTTCGGCGTATTTGTGATATTCCATTTTGGATTATTTGGATCGATTCGCTCAGGTGAATACGCCAACTCAAAATTAGTATGGCCAGCACTTTTCGCCAGAAGCGGATAAATCTCATCTCGCATAGTCCCTGGTTGAATTGTTGATTCAACGATAACTAGCGCGCCTTCTTTTAAATACGGACCGGCTTGACTAATTGCGCCAAGCAAGATTCCTAAATCTGGTTTATCACTTGAATCTAGGGGAGTTGGTAAGCAGAAAATAAGTGCATCGCAACCAGCAATATCTGAAATTGCAGAAGAGGCGGTATAACCGCTCGAAGCTGCCTTAGCAATTACTTCAGAGGCCACATCTTCAATCGGTGATTGACCTGCGTTTAAAGCGCTAAGGCGAGCTGGATCAGATTCAATGGCCTTAACCAAATAACCTGCGCCACATGCAGCCATTGCGAGAGGTAAGCCCACATACCCTTGCCCAACAATGGCAACGCTTTCGATGGCTATAGGCATTGCCCTAGATTAATGCTTTAAGCCAGGAATTCAGATTTCGCAGATTTATATTCCGGTGAATCTGGTGCATATGCCCCAATTCGTTCCGCAATCTTGCGAGCTCCTGCCAAATCGCCGGTCTCTTTGAGATCTCGACCCAAGTGCAACAAAGTGACCTGATTAAATGGATCTAACCTTGCTAAATCCAAACGAATTGGCAGCGCCTTATCGAATTGGTGAAGTTGTTCATAATAATCAGCCAGGACATTTCGAGATTCGGTATTCCGCGCATCTTGCGCAACTACTAACTCTAACTGGGCAACTGCTTGCGGATACATCTTCGCTTTGAAGAAGCTCATAGCCGCCAAGAATCTAAATTTAGGTTCTACCGGTTTAGTGTTCAAGGGCTTAGTCACAAAATCTGAATACTGGGTCTGTTGGCCGGCACCTGTTGGACTCGCAAATTTACCAACATCATGTTGTGCATGTTCTGCAGTTGCAAATAAACCTGAAACGGTAATTGCAATCATTACAAGTGCCAAACTTGAAACTAGCCCAAGGAAAGATGAAGATGAGCGGCCCGCAAGCTTCACTTGCCGTCCTCCGCCAGGAACAGCTTTTGTCTCACTCTCCTTCGTTAGATCAATAGAGAATGCGACAACAATTCCCCCAAGAGTCCAACCCCAAATTGCAATACCGATATTGTCGATAGAAATAATGGATTGCGCTACATAGGTAAGCCAAGCAGCGAAGAACGTTGTAACAACAATTTGCTTCGGGCCTGTGGTACTTCTAATTCCAACAAACCCACGCCAGACGATAAAAGCGATCACTGCAATATAAGCAATCAGAACAAAGACTCCACCGGTCGCAGCCAATTGAATATAGACATTATGGGCCGCATTAGAGAATACGTTTGGCCCTCTACGAAGCACCTGGGTTGTATCGCGATACTCCGTAAAGTAAGCGCCATATCTATCTAGGCCAACACCAAACCATGGGTGATCTTTAAACATCTTAATTCCAGCACGCCAATAATCTCCACGATATGCAACTGATTCTTTATAAAGAAAGGTGAGTGGACCCTTTCGAAAAATTCCGGCTAGTGCAGCAAGTCCGCCCACAGCCCCAAGCCCCATAAAAACCCAACCAATTACTCTGTTCTTCTGGCTGACCCAGACCACGGTAATGACCCCTAAACCAACGGCAGCTGCCAAGAAACCTTGAAGCGAATCAGAGAAGTAAATAGTTGCGATTGATAAACCTGAAATTAAGATTCCTAGAACACGAACAAACTTCGGAAGTTCAGCCGTAAGTGCGGCACCAAAGAGAGCAACTGAGAAAATTGCCATAATCGCAGCCGCAAAGTTGGGATTTCCAACCGTTGAGAGCACCGAGTTATAAGGGTTATTCCACTTAACAAAGTCCATTCCTAGGTGCTGCAACATTCCATATCCAGTCACCGCAAAAGCGATGGCAAATACCCAGTATGTAATCCGTTTTGAATCTGAAAGTTTTATCTCAAGAACTGAAATAACAAAGAAGACAACCAGAAATAGATAAGTTAAAAAGCCAGTTCGCCGCTGATACTCACCAAAAAATCCGACATACTTAAAATCGGTATTTATTAGGGCAAGGAAATTGGCAAAAATAAATACCAGAGCCAATATTAGGGTCGTCCGCTTAATTCCATTTAGACCACCGGCCTTGTAGGTGGTGTAGGTATTACCAATAATCTGACCAAGTAACCAAGCCCCAAAAATTATCAGCGCCCACTGCTTCGGTGCGTTAATAGGGTCATGGGAGCCAGTATCGAAGATCAGAGTCACTGCGGCCAAGCCTGCAAGAATCCAATTAATCGTAGACGCCTTTATCGAGCTCTGTTTTTTTGCCATATTCAATAATATCAATATTAGTATTCGATAATGGGATTACTGGGTGGAAAACTTCAATTTATAGAAGGCGCCCCTTGGGTTGATGTTTTATTGGCTACCTATAATGGCGAAAAATTCCTGCCAGAATTATTGGATTCACTAATCGCTCAAACCAATGTGAATATTTCATTAATTGTTAGCGACGACGGCTCAACTGACAAAACGATTCAAATCATCGAACAATATGCAACCCAATTCTTAGAGTTCAAACTCGTCACCGGCCCAAAGAATGGCCCATCAAAGAATTTCTTCAGTCTGCTAAAACTATCAACTAAAGAATATGCCGCCCTCGCAGACCATGATGATATTTGGGATCCCGACCATCTATCCAATTCCATAAACAGAATCAAAGCGAATTCAACAATTCCCGCAATCTCCTACACATCAGTCCGAGAGTTGAATAACAAGACTGGGGCAATCACAAGAATCTGGCCAGAGAAGAACTACATAAAGGATTTAAATTCCATAATCGTAAAGAATGTTGCTCGCGGATGCACAATTGTCTTAAACAGAGAAGCTGTAGAACTTATAAACACCAAAACTCCCAATTCTGAAGTTATGCATGACTGGTGGATTCTCCTAGTCATTGCCACTCATGGAGTTGTAGAATTTGGTCCTAATCCAGAAATTACCTATCGCCTCCACGAAAGCAATCACGTCGGCATTCCCAGAAGATCTAGAGCGCTCATCTCATATGCAAAAACATTAAGACACATTCAAACTGGCAAGTGGGAACCCTTTGGCCAAGCTCTTGAACTATCAAGGCTTTACGGCACTTCAATCCAGAACAAAGACCGGCAAGACCTAGCCCTATTCCTTAAACTACAAAAGCCAACCCCTAGTAACCTTAAATACATCTGCAGCAAAAGAACTTTTAGAAATGCAATCCGCGAAGAGTTAAGCCTGCGAGTCATCTTTATCCTGGCTCCACTTATGACCCGCAACTGGAAATAACTTTTAGAAAGCCAGAAGCCCGGCTCCCTTTCGGGGGCCGGGCTTCTGTAGTGCTTAGATCAACTCCGAAGAGTTAATTTAGGCTCTATTTACTTCTTCATCTTTGCAACAGCTGCAGTTAGCTTCTTAACGCTTGCGATAAGAGACTTAACTTGCTTTGCAAGATCTGATACAGCTGTAAGTGCATCAGTTGCTGCTTGTGTTGCATTTTGTGCTTCTGAGTATGCATCGTTAGCAGCATCAGTTGCAGCGTAAGCTGCAGCTTCTGCTAGACCAGCAGCATCAACAGCAGCAGATGTTACTGCAGCTGTAGTAGTAACTGCTGTTCCACGAAGTGCGGCTGCAAGATCTGCGCCTGTTCCAAGAGTTCCAGCGAATGTTACATCTCCTGGTGTTGTTGGTGCGAAGAAGCTATATGTAGCTACTCCTGATGTTGTTGTAACGGCTGTACCAACAGTTACGGCACCAGCGTTACTTGCATTTAGTACCAAAACGTTTGACTTTATTGGAGCCAAAGCGTCATCGTTGATTGTGTAAGCACCGTCTCCGACAGGATTTCCATCTGAGTCTTTCAGAGTGAAAGTAAGCTTTCCTGCTTCGCCAGTTGCATATGTTGTGGCACTTAGAGCCATAACCATTGAAGCGGCTGAAGATCCAGTTACTTGTACATCTGCTGTTTGGGTAACAGTTGGAGCTGTTAGAGAATCAGTAACTGTGAAGGTTACCTTACCCTTTGCATGAGCAGTAACAGCTGATGAATAGGTTCCAATAGCTGCCCAGTCTGCCAATGTACAAGCAATTCTTGAAGCGCCTATTGGGCAGGTAGAAATTGTTGAAGGGGTTGCATTGTCAACAGAAGCTGTTGCTGCAGATGATGACTTAACGTTCAAAGATGCACCTGGAACTACTGTACCGAGTGAATCTTTTGCTGTTGTCTTGAATGTGCTGTAAGCAGCTGCAGTTGTCTTGATGTATGCATGAGTTACAGAAGTTGTGTATGCAGAAGCAGCACCGTAGAAAGTAATAGCGAATGAATCTGTTGCTACGCCACCAACTGAGATTGTTACATTTGCAACGCCTGCACGGCCATCTGCATATACTTTAAATGTTGCACTGTTTGCAGATTTTGCTGGAACTGCTTGGTATGGAGCAACTGGAAGTGATCCACCATTTACTGAAAGTGTTCCAACGCCAGAGATTGTTGCAACGACTGCCTTTGTGTAGTCAGTTCCCATTGAAACTCCTGCAGCATCTTGTTGGTCAACAACAATAGTTGCAACTTTGCTTGTTAGATCAGAAGCATCTGCAGTGATTGAAATTTTGCCATCTGTATCTGTGTAGGCAAAAGTTCCGGTACCTGTAGATTGAGGAGAAATTGTGTTGTCTGTGCTTGCATAGATAGTTCCTGTTGCAGCACCCCAAGTGATTGTCAAAGTAATTGTACCTGAAACGTCACCTGTGAATGTAACAACCTGTGTTCCAGCTACTGCTGAAAATGCAGATAGAATTAAGTTTGATGAAGCTGTTGTGCCATCAAAAGTCTTTGATCCTGGTGGGTTTGTTCCACTGTTTGATGCATACCAAAATGCATTTGATGAACCAGCGCTTGTTGAAATTACAGAGTTAGCTGGGCTAGCTGGGTAATACAATGAACCAACACCTGTAGATGCGATTGAGATTGTATGATCAGTTGCGCCATCAACAGTAATTTGTGGGTATGTGCCAGTAACTGCAGCAAGTGTGTAGTTATCGGTTGTACCAATTTGGACTAGACCTGTAACTGCGATTGTGTGTGTTGCAGCAGCATTAGCTGAAACGGCAGAGAATCCACCGAGAGCCAACGCAGCAGCAGCAACAAGAGCAATACGCTTAATTGTTGTCTTTGTAGACATTTGTTTCCTTTCGTTTGTCGAGGACTGGACTATCCAGTTCTCGGCTTTGAGATGAGTCGCACGTGCTGACGCATCTCTTTTCTGATGCAGTATCCGGACTGCAGCAGAAACCTTTTTTGTTACTCCGTTAGGCCACATAGATAGCCTGCCCAAGGACTTGAGTCTTACCTGGGTTTAGTAGGAGAACGGTTGTGATCTGAGAAGGGGCGGACTTACTGTCAACGCCACGACTCGCAGGCATAATTATATCTGCACTTGAGGTCTTACCTACGCTTATAACGGCGGTTAGCAGGTAATTTCCATCAGAATTACGCTCAAAAGTAGAGGAAATGTTGGTTATGTTGAGGCCGACCCAGTTGCCATCTATGGTGATTGAGGCATCGGCATCATATGAAGTTCCGCTGCCACCAACGATGATGTCCTGAGAGAGAAGGATGTTGATCGCATTGTTATCGGTGGTCATCGTGTTGCTGTGAAGAACTAGGCCTTCGTTTGTCATGGTCGGGATTGATTTAGAAACATTGATTGTTCCGTTTTGGCCAGCGGTATTTGCAACAGTGAAACCTGTTGGGGCGCCATTTGAATCAAGGCCTTCGAAGGTAAGTTTCTTTGTTGAAGATTTAATGTCGATGCTCTGACCGCTTGATGCAGTGGCAGATTGCTTTGTGCTTGTTGAAGAGTTTGTCTGCGCTGGTGTTGCCTTTGAAGATGGTGCAGCAGACTTTGTGGTTGCTGGAACATCTTGGATTGTGGTTGCTGAATTTACAATTGAAGCAACATTGTCTTGGCCGGTTACTGAGTTAAAGCCAAGGAATGCAACAAGAACGATAAGTAGGGAGAGTGCAACCTTTGAAGATTTCTGCGCAAGTTCTGCAGCCTTCTTGTATTGGGTAGAAAGAGCTTCGAGAGCAGTCGTGCCGGTTGCTTCATCGATAACCCATTCGGTAAGAACGCGAACAAGTGAGGTGCGAGCGCGGCCAACAACGTGGCGCACATTCTCTGGCTTTGTGCCAAGAGCCTTTGCGATCTCTTCGGTAGAACGGCCTTCCATTTCCCACATAACAAGTGCGGTGCGTTGGTCGGCTGAAAGTCGTGAAAGTGCTTCGCGGATGATTGATGCATCTTCGGCGGCAGCAAGTGTTTCATCAAATGGGATGTGTGCTTCTGCTGAGATTTCTGAAAGGCGCTCTTGCGTTGTTTCAGAATCAATCGCGACCAGGTTTGGACGTGATCCAGTTGCGCGAATTTGGTTTAAGCAGAGGTTGTTAACTGTGGTGCGAAGGTATGCAAGTGCGCGATCAGCGGTGTCTAATTCAGGAGCAGCAAGGATGAACTTGAGGAAAGCCTCTTGAACGATTTCAGCTGCATCGGCTTCAGAACGCAGAATGCGGCGAGCTTGACCGATAAGTGATGAGCGATTTTCTGCATATAGTGCGGAGAGATCGGCAACAGACCAGTCAGAGACGGTTGCTGGTGTAGCGGCAACGCCTTCTGTGGTGTTCTTCTTGCGAAGTGCCATTTGGGTTAATCTCCGGATTTCTTACTCGAGTGGCCATTGCTGGCCGGTCTTGCAGATGACAACGTCTTGCCCTCTACTATGTAAGACACCCCTGGGGCCTAAATGTTGCCCCCATTTGGAGAAAATTTAGAGAAAATTTAGAGATATTTTCCTGGGATTCTGGGGTTGAGCGTGGGACTTTGGGTTAATTACCCCTCAACCCAGTAGATATTTACTGTGGCTGTATTGGCAGGGTTGGTGCCTACCTTGCCCAGGGCTGAGCCCTTGAGCTTGTACTTTCCATAGAGGCCATAGGCCTTCATAAAGGCTGAGATGGCCTTGGTTCTAGCCAATGAGGCGGTCTTCTCGGCGGCCGGCGACTTGGCGGACTTGATATAGCCCGTAATTTCGATCCGGATGTCGGTGATGTTATCTGAGACCTTGAGCAATTTTGCAGTGATCTGCTTCTTGGCAATTGGAGAGAGGGTTGAGGAAAGCGGAGCGAAGGCGACCCGAAGCTTTAATTGTGGCGTCGCGGTTGGGGTTGGCGTCGCGGTTGGGGTCGCTCTTGGAGTGGCTGAAGGCGTTGGGCTTGGTGATGGGATTGGTGCCACCTTTGGGATAACCGCAGCACTGGCAGGTGATGAGGTGGATGTTCCAGAGCTATTGATCGCCTTGGCTGTGAATGTGTATGAAGTTCCATTAACAAGATTTGTTACAACGCAAGAACCTGAAGCACCTGTGATGGTGCAAGTCTTTGCAGATGGTGATGAAGTGACTAAGAATGAAGTCGCGGCACCGGTTGAAAGTGCGGCGACAGAAACTGTTACCTCTTTATTACCCGCAACGACTGTTGGGGCAGCTGGCGCAACTGGTATTCCAGATGGTCTTACCGCAGCGCTCTGTGGCGATGAGGCAGAGTTTCCGATTGCATTTGTAGCGGTTACGGCGAATGTGTAAGAAGTTCCATTTACTAGGTTATTTATTACGCAGGAATTCAATGTTGCTGCGATGGTGCAGGTGAAATTTCCTGGGGTTGAGCGAACCGTGTAACTTGTCGGAGAACCACCAGTGGTTGGAGCAACGATAGTAATAGTTGCTTTTCCATCACCTGCAACCGCAGTTGGGGTTCCTGGAGTTCCTGGGGCTGCTGAGGTTCCAATCGTTACTGGAAGTGATGCAACTGATCCTGCTGAAGACCCAGATGTGTTCTGCGCATAAGCGGTAAATGTATAAATTGCGCCATTTGTTAGACCAGTAATTGTGCAATATCCACCAGAAATATAAATCTGGCAATTACCTGGGCCGGGACTTGCAAGAACCGTAAATGAAGTTGGGGTTCCACCAAGACCGCTATCGTAGACCGTAATGGTTGCTTGGTTAGCGCCAGCTGTAACAAGTGGTCTACTTGGTGCCGCTGGGGCGAAAAGTGAACCTTTAAATATATTTATAACGTAAGTCTTCGTAGTTGTTCCATCTTGCGCCGTAACGGTAATTGTTAGCACATTCAAACCAGTGGTCGGAGCAAAATACTTTGCATTACCCGTGGCGGGAGTCGGTGTAGTTACCCCAGCAGCACCTAGTACAGACATCGAAATAGTTGCATTTGCTTGACTTAACGCTGGAGTAATTAGAACTGATGTAACAGAATTCAAAATAGTTGTCGTATATGTAAGCGATTCCGAAGCAAAAACTGGAGACAGGATTGCGTTAGAGAGCGTTAGTCCTGAAAGTAACGCATCAGAAGAAGGAGCGGTGACAGTAACGGTGTAGGTATCTAGCGATCCATCTTGAGCAGTAACTACATAGGTGACAGGAGCACTGAAATTTCGTGCTGTACCAGTAGTCGGTGAGATCGAGGAGAAAGGTGAAGTTGTAATCGTTGGAGTCAGACTGGTTAGGCTCGTACCGAATGGAACTTTGACCGTAATATTCTTTCCACTTATCACACCGGTTGCTGCAGGTGCGTCAATCGAGAAACCCGTGATTAATTTGGCTGATGAAGCCGCAGCTTTCGTGACTGTAACAACATATGTTTGTTGGGAGCCATCCTCCGCGGTGACCGTATAAGTGACTGGGTTTGTGAAATCTTGCAAGGCCAAAGAGGCAGGTGAAACAGTTGCTAGCGGCGATATAGAAATCGTTGGAGTTAACGCCGCAACGTTCGAAGTGAATGGCACTGTGATCGCAATAGTTTTCGCACTCTCATTAACCGCTCCATTTGCGGCGCCAATGGAGAAAGTTGTGATTGCCTTGATGGTTTTAGCTGGAGCTACGGTTACAGTAACTGTGTAAACATGTGGGGTACCGTCTTCTGCTAAAACCGTGATAGCAACTGGTGATACAAAGCTAATTGGATTTCCCGAAGTTACGTCGACTGTTGCAGAATCTGAAATTGTAAATGTGGGAACCATGGCAGTTAGGACAGTTCCGTATGGCACTGTGACTGTGATGGCATTTGCACCAATCTGACCGGCAGCAGTAACAGGAGAGGTTATGGAGAACCCAGTAATCAGATTGGCGCTTGATAGGGCTGATGCAGTCTCTGCAGACGAGAGCCCAAGGAGTGCCGTAACCAACATTAAGAAGGTCGAGAATCCGGCTATAACCTTTGGCTTTGCAATCATTTAATTCTCCTCATGCTTACTAAATTCAACTCGGGAAAGTGTCTCACTTTTTGCTGGAAAATGAAGAACGGCCCGGTTAATTGTAGTTAAACAATAGCCGAGCCGTTCTGTACTTCTAGTTTTTAACTATTCAACAGAGACGATTGCGCACTTATTCAGTGACTTCTTGCACGCCTTGTTGATAGTGGATCCCTTAGCAATAATTGTGATTGTTGCATCTGGGTATAGTGCCAAGATTTGGGCCTTAACTGCATTCGCGCGTGCGCGAGATAGTTTAAGGTCTGCTGCCTTGTTACCTGAAGGTTGGGCATAACCAACAATCGTGATAACTGCATCTATATTGTCAAGAGCCGCTTCTGTAATCTTTGCAAGATCAGCAGCTGAAATCTTCGCTGATGACAACTTGAAAGAAAGAACAAGGTTCTTGAGTACAGGTGCTGGTGCTGGATCTGGTGTTGGTTCGACAGCAGTTGCGGTAACGCTTAATACAACTGAAGCTGAAGCGTTATTCCAGTTAGTTGAATCTGTTGGATTCAAAGTTACTGAGAGAGTATTTGAACCAACTGAAGGTGTGTAACCAGCAGCAGGTGAATATGTAAGTGTTCCTGGAACACTTCCAACAGCGTTTAGCTGAGCTCCTGAAAGCGTTGTTCCTTCTTCAACTGAAGCTGGTGAGCTCCAGGCGATTGTAGGAGTTGCCTTATTGATAACAAGAGTTCCAGTCGCAGTACCGGTGTAACCGGCTGATGTGATTGTTGCAACCACTGCGTATGTACCAGCATTTGTTGGTTGAGTTGTTGAACCATTGTAAGTAATAGTTACAGCCAAGCCTGCTGGGCTAGTCGTAGCTGTTACGCCATGTGAAGCACCGTTGTAGGTAACTGTTGAGCTATTTACTGAAACAGTCGCAACTACATTTGCCGGTGGTACGTAACTGCTACCTGTGTTAGTCCACTTAGCGTAAATGGTTGTGCTTGAAGTTGGGGTCCAAGTTTCGCCAGAATTTCCAAGGAAGTTAGTTAGACCGGCATTGCTATACCAACCGTTAAATGTGTAGTTAGCACGTGAATCTGGTGTTGGAAGAGTCAGAGTTCCTGATCCAACTGTGAATGTTTCGTAAGCTGCTGGAGTACCGGATCCACCGTTGTAGTCATAAGTAACGGTGTACACGTTTGATGACCAGTGACCGTAAAGGTGCTTAGTGGTGCCACCTGTGTTAGACCAAGAATCACCGACTGTGTAGGTCTCGGAATTGAGGAACCAGTAGTCGAATGTGTGTGATGCGGCGTATGAGGTAAAGCCTAATCCCATATCAAGTGGATCAAGGACTGGCCAAGTAGCTGCTGTACCTGTTTCTAGGTAAGTGGTTGAAGATTCTGATCCGTTATTTACATGGTATGTAATGCTGTATGGCCATGTAGTAATTGGAGTTTCAAGAATTTCGACAGAAGCTGTTTCACTGTGACTATAACCCCAGTGACTTGTTCCGTAGTAAGTAGCTTGAATTGTGTGTGTTCCTGTTTCAACACCATCTGGAGTTGTAAGGTCGATATCACAGCGGTTAGTGAAATCACCGATTAGTTGGCAATAGCCAGCTATTGGACTTCCATCCCATGAGAATACAACTGGAGATGTAGGAAGAATTGTAGGGAGCGTGAATGGTCCACTTGCTCCTGGGCACAATCCTGATTCGTCTGGATGAGCATTAGCACCGGCGCAAACAATCGCGTGTAGGTGAATTGTTCCGCCTTGATAAATCGAAGTTGAACCCGCTTCTACAAAGAGGTTTGTAGTAGTTGGGAATTCAGCAGGTGCTTGAACTGAGACCGCTGTTCCGGTTTCGTAAACCGCAACATAGTCATTCGCGCTCAATCCACCACACGAAATTGCAAATATTGAATTAGCGGCAGATTCAGGTGTGTAACCAGAGCTGCAAGAAGGCGCTATGTAATTCATTGCGTCGAATTGGGTTTCGCCATTGACGAAGCCTTCAACACCGTATGGATAGATGACATCGAGTGATCCGCGAGGAACTGTGATGTTGTTTGTTGAGTAAACAGTAAGTGTTTCTGGATTTACCAGGTAAGCACCCTCATGAAGAGTGATTGCGTAGTTAGTCGCAGTAGCTTCACAGTTGATTGCTGCATCAGCGTAACCAGCTTCTCCAACGTGAGTCAGGTTGCTGTAGTCAGAACTACAAGCAAATGTTGAAAGATTGTCTACATTTTCATCATTCTTGAATCCAACAAAGACTGTATCTTCTTCAAGAGTCGTGAAATCTAGAGCATCCTCTGAATAAGTAACTGTGTAAGGAGAGTAATCAACGCTGTTATCTGCAGGAGTTGTCTCGTCATAGTTGTACTTAGGTGCGTAGATATCCAGTGGCGCCCTTGTAATTGTGAGAGTCGCCTCATTGCTTGCATCAACATCGTAATTACCGTTTACGCCAGATTCTGCACAAGTAATTGTTATGTCGCCAACAGTTGTTGATTCGGTGTATTCAGATCCGCAAACAGCTGCTGGATCTAAAACACTCTCGTCTTCACCGTAATAGAATCCGCTGTAATTCAATGTATAGAAGCTGTCACTTGGAACAGGATCTCCGTATTCAATTGTTTGATTATCTGGAGTAACTGTCAGTGGAGCTGGATTCACATCGAAAGCTGGATCACCGTAATCAGCATCGTATGTGTAGTCATAATTTTCAGCACCTGCGGTATCGCAAGTAACTTCATATGTATCTACGGTGCCTGACTCGGATGAATGTTGATAGATAGATGTACATTCTGGAAGAGTTACATATCCCCAGCCGGTGCCATTAAATACCCAGTTGTTGGCTTCTGTAGTTCCGTACTCATAGCCTGTGACGGTAGAACCGACTTCTTCGGCGTAATCAGGAACATCGGCACCATACAAAATGTTTGATGGGTTTGAAGGTGCAAAATCAAGAACTGCCTTTTCAACTGTCAGATCAACATAAGGAAGTTCTGAAACTTCAAAGTTTCTTGGTCCATCAGACCAACTTGTCTGATAAGAACGGAAGCCTTCATTCATATCATCGACATATTTGGCGACAATATGGTGAGTTCCTGTGTGGAATTTTCCGTGACTGCCATCATTCGGGAATGCGTATTGGCAACCACCTGACCAAATGTCTGGATAATCTGCAAACGCAGGTCCAACGAGTCCGCCTATTCCGCCTTCTTGGACTTCACAAGATCCAATAGCCGTTGCAGTATCTCCGCCGGTAATTGTTTCACCAGTGTTTGTAAATTTACCGTCACCAAGATCATAAAAATAAATATGACCTGTGTTTACCGCAGTATCAGTTTCAGCGCGCATCCAACCTGAAAGCGTAACTTCATCGCCATAAGTTGTTGATGACTCATCAATTGAAACATAAGTATTTGAAAGTTGTAAAAATGATTTGTGCATCCAGAATTGCTGTCCGGTGTCGTAATAGGCAACGCTAGGATCGAAACGAAGTTCAAACTTTGCACGAGCTTGAGTATCGGTTAATGGATAACTCGAAGGGATTCCGTTATAACCAGTGATTGAAATCGTGCACGCGTTTGCTGTAACAATACAAGTGCCAACAGCGACTTCAGTAGCAAATGTTCCTGAGTAATAAGAACCTGTTTCAACTTGAACGTAATACGTTCCAGTCTCTCCATTTGCAGGACCAGATGCCCATGTAGCAGTAATATCAAATCCACCTGCAGTGGCGCTCTCTGTGTAACTTTGACTTGCGATTGCAACACCACTTGGTGGTGCGAAACCAACGGCCCCAGCTTGTGTTGGCAGAACTGCGCCTGCGAAAACAGTTCCTAATAACAAAGTTATAGATAGGAACACACGATTAAAATGACGCATTGAAGCCTCCTGTAGGGATAAAACTATGGGCGAATACTAACATAATGTGGATAAAATCAAACTTTTTGCCTAGCCCGTCACTTTGACGATTAGACATTGATTCTGGGTTTTCGAACAAGCTGCGACTCTGGTTGAGCCACCGCTCTTCGCCTTGAAGGCGATATCTGAGAATTGGCTGGATAGTTTTGCCTTCAATGCGTTTGATCGAGCAAGGGCAGTGGCAATATCTGCTGATTTATTGCCGGTTGCCTTGGTGTAACCCACGATTGAGACTGATTTAGCACCATCGAAGATTGAATTCATAGAATCCATCTGAGCTGGGTCTAATAGATATGTATTTGGAAGAACCAAGAAGGTATCCACGGCCAGGCCGACTTCGATCTGGGCTGAGGTGAATACTGAATCAAAGTTCTTGGTATCTGCTGGAACGAATTTCACCAGAATTCCATTTATTCCTTCTGGCAATACAGTTCCAAGCTTGGTGCTGTAAGTGAACTTCCCAGCGGTACTTGCAGAAGCGCTTAGATGTTGAGCGGTTAGTGCAACACCCTTGCGCAAAGTCTTAACGGCATTCCAGGTAATAACTGGTTTTGCCTTTGAAATTGTGAGGGATGTCTTAACGGCATCGAATCTTGCTGGTGACCCAACAGGAGTTACTTCGACGTTGTAAGTTCCAGCTTCCTTTGGTGCAACTTCTGATCCGTTGTATGTGATCCGATATGCACTTGAAGCAAGGGAGGTGCTTACTGAAGCCTGCTTTGCACTTCCATCATAAACAAACTGTCCGCTACTTACAGTTAATGAGACTTTGGTTGACGCAGGTACAACGATTAACTTAATTGTCTTGGTCACCGCATCATAAGTTGTCTGATCTTTTGGAATAAAGGAGACAGTCAAAGTTTGCTCACCAAGAGATAACTTACTTCCTGATTGCAAGTTGTAGAAGAAACTTCCGCTCAGTGCAGCAGGTGAAGTCACCTTTGCAGTAAATACGTTTGAATCTCCAATAATTGTTTCATCAGAAATTTCAGAAGTAATACTCCAGTCAATTACAGGTGTCACGCGAGCAGCTGGTGCAGGCATCACGAAACCGCTGCCACCACTTCCGCCACCACTTCCGCCAGATGCTGCTGAGGTTGTCACTGATACCGATGAAGCCGAAGAAATGATCGAATCTTTCTTGGCTGTTACATAAAATGTATAAAGAGTTCCTGCGGTTAATCCAGTGAACGTACATGTATGTGGCGCTGCTGCTGCAATATCTAAACAAGGAGTAGCAGTTGGGACAGCTGTCACACTGAATGAAGTAGGTGTTACAGCACCTGAATATGTGAAAGTGACTGTAGCTGTTGTCGCTGTGTAAGTCTCAACAACCGGCGTATTTGGAATCGAGATTCCAGAGCACGCTGTAGGAGCATCCGCAATTGCACAGGAAGTATCCTTGAAGGCAATTATGTTGATATTTCTTAAAATATCTACGCTTCCATCTAAGTTGGTGGTGACTCGATAAATTGGATTGCCTTGAGGAGTCACGCCAGTAGTTGTTTCAACTGTGTAGTTCGCAGAATCAAGCAAGTAATAAACGGTATCTGTTGCATTGTCTGCGCTATCAAGAATTTCGCGGACGATACTTAATTGTGAAGGATTCAAGACACGATTTTCTAGTGGAACGGCGAGTTTGCTCATTGAAGAGAACCCATTGCTGCTGCCACAAACTACGTCGGCATAAGTCGTGAATGCGCCCGCATCAGCAGAGATACAAGTGTGAAGGTATGACTTGCCATCAACAATGTTTGATCCACCAGAAAGCGTAAATTTATCCGCACCGGCACCACCAAGAATGATGTTTCCACCAGACCATTGTGTTACTGGAGTGAAAATTATTGTGTAGGTTGCATTTGGAGGAACTGCACCGGCAAAGTTAAGCGCCATTACATTTCCATAATTAGATGCAACTGTTGCGGTTTCTGATCTTCCGCTAAATGAGACAACTGATCCCGCAGTAATAGAGGTATCAGAACCTGAAGATAGCTTTAAGAAATGACCTGAAACGGTTCCACTTCGCGTAACCAGTGAAGTTGATAGAACGCCATTATCGGTAACGGTTTTATTAAGTCCTGGGGTTCCTGCCACGACTTCTGCTAAACCAGTGACAAGTGATGGGTCGCGTAATGGGTCAGTCATAAATTTAACTGTGCCATTTACATTGGCAATTAAATCTGTATCAAGGTCTACGACCTTTAGATTCTTGCTGACCGCAATAACTTGAGTATGTGGAGCGATTCCTGGACCAGAAACCATCATTCCCATTTCGATTTTTATATCTAAATCAGTAAGTAAGAGCGAGCGCAAACCTTTTGTTCCGACCACGCCATTGACGTAGTGATCCGTTGATGGGCTTGCAAAGAAGTCATCAGCGCGTGGGCTTCCAGATATTGCTTCAAAGTCAAAGTATCCGTCTACGTTCGCTGGGGTTGTTTGTGCAGATCCACTGAAGTCAACATAAGCAGCGCGATTTGCATATTCATAATTGACCCAGTCAAAACCAGTTCCTGCAGTGAGCAGATCGAAACCATCACCGGCAAGGATGATGTCATCTCCACCACCAGCGTTTACTAAGTCATTTCCTGCTTGACCATTGATTACGTCATTTCCACCCTTAAGAGTTTCACCGCCACCACCATTTAGTCCGCTGTCGCCATTAAGTCCGTCGATGTCAGCAAGACCTTCAACCCAGTCATTACCTTCGCCACCGAAGACAAGTAAGTCGCTACCAGCGCCCGCTTGTATAAAGTCATTTCCTGATTCACCAAGGAAGTTATCAAGACCTAAGTTGTTTGAAGAGTGAATGAAGTCGCTTCCAGCACCACCGTCAGCGATGTCGCCAATTTGGCTATCACCAGCGTTAATGACGTCATTTCCTTGACCACCCTTAAGTAAATCTTCACCAAAGAGTCCGAGAATTACATCGTCACCACGACCACCATCAATTAGAT
>Ga0194060_10000893_pt1 | contig 21817 bp, 21 predicted proteins | sample SepL225m_MetaG_FD_163427 | JGI IMG/M metagenome (GOLD analysis project Ga0194060, IMG submission 163427) | Anoxic zone freshwater microbial communities from boreal shield lake in IISD Experimental Lakes Area, Ontario, Canada - Sep2016-L222-5m | ecosystem: Environmental > Aquatic > Freshwater >... | reverse complement strand
ATTATGAAGCTATTGGTGGATTAACTAACGCATTGTCACGTCATGCCGATGAAGTGTATGACCAGCTCACAAAAGAGCAACAACGCATTGCTGAAATTATGTTTCGTAGTTTGACAGAACGCGGTGATGCTCAACGCGACACCCGCCGCCCAACTCCATTGGCTGAAATTATTAAAGTAACAGGTGCATCTTTTACCGATGTCGTTGTCGTTATTAATGCGTTTCGACAGACGGGTCGCTGTTTTTTAATGCCACCTATCAATGTTGTCTTAAGTGATAACAGTATTATTGATATTTCCCACGAAAGTTTGATTCGCCAATGGCAACGCTTGAAAGATTGGACTGCGGATGAAGCAGGAAGCGCGAAAATGTATCAGCGGTTAGAAGATAGAATGATTGAGTGGCAAAAACACAAAGCGGGTTTATTACAATCGCCAGAATTAGAGATTTGTCAGCAATGGTGGCAAGACAAACAGCCAACGGTATTTTGGGCTAATCGTTATGGTGAGTATTTTGAATTGGTGGAAATTTTTTTAATTGACAGCCATTTTGGGTATTATAAACGACAACAAAATGCAGAACATCAAGTTGCATTAACCTTACAAGCAATTAGTAGCTTAACTTACGATTTTATAGATGACTTAACAAAACGTACTGGCGCGGGGGCTAGAATTAAAAAAATTATTCAAATGAATATTAATTTGTTAGAAACAATTGATACTTTCGAAGCGATAAGAGAAAAAAGTGTTAGTTTTAATAATAAATTAGCTGATCTGCATTTGCAGCTAGGCGATACGCAAAAAGCTTTAGAATACTATCAACAAGCCTCAACTATCAGAGAGCAACTTGTTCAGCAAAACCCGCAAAATAAACTAGCGCAACTAGATTTGTCGATAAGTTTTAATAACTTAGCTAATGTTAATTTACAATTAGGCAACCCGCAAAAAGCATTAGTTTACTACCAAAAAACCTTGGCAATTAGTGAGCAACTCGTTCAGCAAGACCCACAAAGTAAACTAGCACAACGGGATTTATCAGTGATTTTTAACAAATTAGCTGATGTGTATTTACAATTAGGTGACACGCAAAAAGCATTAGCCTACTATCAACAAGCCTTAATAATCAGTGAACAACTCGCTCAGCAAGACCCACAAAGTAGACTAGCACAACGAGATTTGTCAGTAATTTTTAATAAGTTAGCTAATGTGTATTTGTAATTAGGCATTTCCGACCAACTATTATGCAAATTACCACGCTTTGTCGGAAACGTCCGCCCTGAGCTATCGCTTGGGAGGGTATCCCAGACTACTTAACCAACACACTCAATAAGGAAAAATCCATGTCCATCACCCACAGCACAGAAATAATTAACGGCGAAGAAATCACCATTTTGATAGAAACATCTGACTCACTAGACAGCACTGCCCAAACGTCTGAACGTCTGCGGTCAACTACACAGGGTGTGACAAAGGATGTTTTGCGACACGCACAAAATGTGTTTGGCAATGGGGTTGATTTAGTCAGACATTGCGCCACACAAATGGTCATAGGGGTGCAGAACCTTGATGACAGTCTAAAACCTGATAGCTTAGAAGTGCAGTTAGCCATTAAACTAACTTCAGAGATGGGTGCGGTATTAGCCAAGGTGAGTGGTGAAGCGCAAATGCAGGTGAAGCTCACATGGAAACTGAAAAATACGCCGAGCCAATGAATTTTATGCACTCCCAAGTAACAATACTTCGGACAGTTTTTAATCTCAAATTCAGAGTACAATGTAGTTTCCGACAAACAGCGACCAATGAAGAGAAGATTTCCATGCAACGACTAGAAACGATTTTAGAATTGTGTCCAGTGTTCTTAATGGCTTCAAATAGTTTTGTCTATTTTACTGCTGACCTTGATGAGCTTTCGAGGCAGAGCGACTTATGTGAATCTGAGTCGCTACAGTGAGTTAAATGAAAAAAACTATCGGCGATGGTTTGGAAAACGATTGGATTTTATCGAGTTCAACCAAGTTGGTATCAGCGAAATATAGCAAACAGGGTTTTACTCATGGCGTACTGTGGTTATCACCAAATCGGTAAACTGCGCGGTAATGCCAATCTGCGCTATCTCTACACGGGCGAACAAAAAGCCAAAGGCAGGCGCAAACGCTATGACGGCAAAATGGTTGTCGGTGACATTAGTCGCTTGGTATTCATCGGTGAACAAACAGTTTACAGGGCTTTGTGATTGCCAAGCTCGTTCAGAATCCGCTTTACACAGCCATTTCAACGCCTGTTTCACCGCACTGAATCTAATCAAGTGGCATGACAGACAACACGCACCCTCCCGAAAACCCATCTCTGTCTCTAGCTGGAAAAATAGATTTTTCAATCAGTTACTCATCGATCGTATTTATCTAAACTCTGCAATCCTACTTATCCCGCAATGGCACACGGTGTGCCGATTGGTGTTTGTACAGTATAATGCCCTGATTATATCAGGACGACAAACGCTATGACTTTTACAACCAATCGCTTGACTTCACTTCTAACATCCAATAACCCGCCACCTTTGTGCGGTGGCTTAAAAGGTCTTGAAAAAGAAAGCTTACGCATTGCCCAAAACGGTTTGATTTCACAAGTTCAACATCCGCAAGCCTTGGGGTCTGCTTTAACGCATTCTGCGATTACCACTGATTATTCGGAAGCTCTGATTGAGTTGATTACCCCGCCATTTGCTGATATTACCGAGACGCTGGCTTATTTACGCACGGTTCATCAATTTGTTTACGCACATTTGGATAATGAATTTCTGCTCGGTACCAGTATGCCCTGTGGTATTGATGGCGATGACAGTATTCGTATTGCTGAATACGGTTCATCGAATGTTGGGCGTATGAAACACATTTATCGTCATGGTTTATGGCATCGTTATGGTCGAACTATGCAGGCGATTGCAGGTATTCATTTTAATTATTCCGCGCCTGAGGCGTTGTGGATCGCGCTACATCAACACGAAAATAGCCCGCTGGATTTGCAACAATTCACTAATGACGGTTATTTTGGTTTGGTGCGTAATTTTCAGCGGGTGGGTTGGATAATTTTGTATTTATTCGGTGCGTCTCCTGCGATTTGTAAAAACTTTTTCAAAGGTCGCGAGGAGTTAATGGCGCAGTTTGACGAATTTGATGAGGATACTTTGTACCATCCTTATGCCACGTCATTACGCATGAGCGATATAGGCTATAAAAGCAAAAATCAGGCGAATCTTAATATCGATTACAACTCAGTTGATGGCTATGTGTCCAGCTTATGCAAAGCGATTGCCACGCCTTATGCTGAATATGAACAAATCGGTACGCTGGTAAACGGTGAATATCGACAACTCAGCAGCAATATTTTACAAATTGAAAACGAGTTTTATAGCATTATTCGTCCCAAACAAATTGCCAAGTCCTGTGAAAAACCCAGTCGTGCCTTGAAGAAACGCGGTGTACGTTATATCGAAATGCGTTCTTTGGATTTGGATATATTCAATCCTGTCGGTGTTGATGAATCCAAACTGCGTTTTATTGAGGCTCTATTGTTGACCTGTTTATTAGCCGATAGTCCTGCAATGTCAGACTATGACCACAAAATCAATAACGCCAATCAACTTGCGGTAGCCAATGAAGGTAGAAAACCCGATTTAACCCTGAATAAAAACGGCGAAACCGTTGCATTACAAGACTGGGCGCAGGAAATTTTGCAAGCCATGCAGCCTGTGTGTGCCATTCTCGATAACAATGACGCTGATAAACCTTATAGCGCGGCGTTAGCGGAACAACAGCGAGTAGTAGAAAATCCAGCGTTGACCGCTTCTGCGCGGATGTTAGCCAGTATGCGTGAACAATCACAACCGCTTGCAAAGTTCGCACTAAGCATCTCTGATAAACACGCGCATTTTTTCCGTCGTCAAAAGCTAGACGAACAAACCAACGCACAATTTATTGAGATGGCTGCCCAATCTCATGCGAAACAACGCGACATTGAAAGCCAAGCACAACTGCCTTTCGATGAATTTTTAGAAAAATATTTTAGCCAATCCTGTTATTAATTATGACTGACATCCTAGCCTTACAAACTGAGTTAGCGGGTAAAAATCCACGCACTATTCTGAAAAAAGCCTTAGAGCTGTTTGATAATATCGCCATTTCTTTTAGCGGTGCAGAAGACGTAATATTGATTGATCTGGCGTTAGCTATTCGACCAGACATACAAATATTTTCATTGGATACAGGACGCTTACATCCTGAAACCTACCGCACTATTGAAAAAGTCAGAAAACATTACGGCATCGATATTGAGCTATTAACGCCAGACCGTGATGTACTCGATAGCTTCGTCAAACAAAAAGGCTTGTTCAGTTTTTATGAAGACGGACATAGTGAATGCTGCGGCATTCGTAAAGTTGAACCTTTGAAACGCAAACTGGCGCAGGTTGATGCGTGGATTACGGGGCAACGTAAAGATCAAAGTGTGGACACGCGATCTGACATCCCCGAAGTTCAAATCGATACCGCTTTTTCTACCGATACCCATTCCTTGATTAAGTTTAATCCGCTGCTCAATTGGAAATCGTCACAAGTCTGGGATTACATCGAAGCCTATCAAGTCCCCTATAACGATCTCCATCAACACGGCTATATTAGCATCGGCTGTGAACCTTGCACTCGTCCCGTATTACCCAATCAACATGAACGTGCAGGACGTTGGTGGTGGGAAGACAGTACCAAAAAAGAATGTGGATTACACGCGGGGAATTTAAAAGCCAAAAATTAACAATCTGTCTGTTAACACAGCAGATAAATAGCAAAACGCTTTGTCAAAATCTTATTAAGTGCTTAACGCCTTATGAAATATAATGACGGTTTTTAGCAAAACTGGAGTTGACTTTGAAACCGGTAAAAGTAGGTGTATTAGGATTAGGTACTGTCGGTGGCGGTACAGTCAATGTATTAAAACGTAATGCCGCAGAGATTGCGCGACGTGCAGGGCGAGAAATTATCATCACTCGTGCCTCAGCAAAGGATTTAAGCAAAGCGCGTTTGTGTGACACGCAAGGCATTCACTTAACTGACAATCCGCTGGACATTATCAACGATCCAGACATCGACATCGTATTGGAACTCATCGGCGGCGCGGGTATTGTTAAAGACTACGTCTTAAAAGCCATAGAAAACGGCAAGCACGTTGTTACCGCGAATAAATCACTCATCGCCCTACACGGTAACGAAATTTTTGCTAAAGCCAGTGAAAAAGGCGTAATTGTCGCGTTTGAAGCGGCAGTTGCAGGTGGAATTCCTATTATCAAAGCAATACGCGAAGGCTTAAGCGGCAATCAAATTCAATGGTTAGCAGGAATTATCAACGGCACGGGTAATTTTATTTTGACCGAAATGCGCGACAAAGGGCGTGATTTTGCCGATGTGTTAGCCGAAGCCCAAGCCCTAGGATATGCCGAAGCCGATCCTACTTTTGATGTTGAAGGCATAGATGCAGGGCATAAACTCACTATTCTTGCCTCTATCGCGTTTGGTATTCCATTACAGTTCGACAAAGTCTATACCGAAGGCATTACCAAAATCACCCGCACCGATGTCGAATACGCTGAACAATTGGGCTATCGCATAAAACATTTAGGCATCGCCAGAAAAACTCCCGAAGGAATTGAACTGCGTGTGCATCCAACGCTCATTCCAAAACGTCGCCTAATTGCTAATGTTGACGGCGTGATGAATGCGGTATTAGTCCAAGGCGATGCAGTGGGCGCAACTTTATATTACGGTAGAGGTGCGGGTGCAGAACCCACTGGTTCAGCGGTAGTTGCCGATGTGATTGATGTGGTCAGAGCCTTAACCACCGACCCAGAAAACCGCGTCCCCCATTTAGCCTTTCAAGCCGAATCGATAGCCGACATTCCCGTGTTATCAGCCGACAGCTTTAAAACCGCCTACTATTTACGCCTACACGCCGAAGATAAATCGGGCGTATTAGCCGATGTGACCCGCATCCTAGCCGACCACGACATCAGCATCGAAGCCATCACCCAAAAAGAACCCCCCAAAGGCGAAACCTCCGTCCACATTATTATGTTGACGCAAATCACCCAAGAAAAACGCATGAACGCAGCGATTGCCAAGATTGAAGCTTTGCCAACAGTGAGCGGCAAAGTAAATCGGATTCGTTTGGAAACCTTGGGTTAATATTATCGTTTTTTTGTAGGTTACGGTTCGTAAACTTACTGCAACTTACAAGATCATTAAAAACTATCACTTCATGAAAATACAAGCATTTGACCGAAATGAGCATATCTATAAAAACGATGCGTTTGCCGAATTGGTCAAGGATGCCGTAAGATTTTTTAACGGTACACCTATTCATAGTCTGCCACCACCAGAATCATTTTTAGGTACTGGTGTTTACGCACTTTATTACATTGGCAGTAATCCTTTATACCAGCAATACGCTGAACTTAATCGATTGGCTTATAACTATCCAATTTACATAGGCAAAGCAGTGCCAAAAGGTTGGCGACAAGCACGTTCGTCGGACAGTACTTTAAGCCAATCTCGTGAACTTTTTAGTCGTCTTCGAGAACACAGCCGAAGTATTTTGGCTGTAGATGGCTTGTCTGTTGAAGATTTCATGTGCCGTTTTGTTATTTTTGAAGCAGAAGGTTCAGATATGATTAGCACAATTGAGGCTGCTTTAATCAAGCTGAACAAACCCTTGTGGAATACTACGGTAGATGGTTTCGGTAATCATGATCCTGGAAAAGGGCGTTATGAACAGGCTAAGTCAGATTGGGATGTCATTCATCAAGGACGTGCGTGGGCGTATAAATGTAACGGCGAACATAAGCCAGAAAGTAGCATCATTTCATCCATTGAACGGCATTTACAAAATTTAATATGACCACGCTTAAATGTCTTGAGCTTTTTTCAGGTGCGGGTGGTTTAGCAAAAGGCTTAGAACTATCAGGTTTTGAACACCTTGCTTTTGTTGAAGTTAATAAACACGCCTGTGCCACGCTTAGCAAAAATTTTGACACGAAAAAAATCTTTTGTGGCGATATAAAAAATTTCGATTTGGACACGCTGGATTCTGTTGATTTGATTGCGGGTGGACCACCTTGCCAGCCTTTTTCGCTAGGTGGTAAACACCAAGCAAACCAAGACAGTCGAGATATGTTTCCTTATGCAATACAGGCTATTAATAAACTTAGACCCAAAGCATTTGTATTTGAAAATGTAAAAGGCTTGCTTCGTCCCGCTTTTGCCGATTACTTTGACTACATTATGCTCAGATTAAGTTATCCAGATTTTGTCGCTAAACCTAACACCGATTGGCGCGAACATCTTGAAAAATTGCGTAGCACTAGCAAGTTATCTTATGCGGGGAAAAAATATGATGTGCAGTTTAAGCTAATCAATGCTGCTGATTATGGTGTGCCACAAATGCGTGAACGAGTGATTATTGTTGGCATCAGATCCGACCTTGCGTTGAATTGGTCTTTTCCTACAGCCACTCATTCAGAAGATAGGCTGCTTTGGGATATGGCGATAACAGGCGATTATTGGAAACAACATCAAATAGCCAAGTCATTGCAACCAGCATTTGATGCCGCCATTAATAAAAAAATCATTCGACTTAAACAAAAATATTGTTTGTCTGAACCCACATTGAAGCCGTGGCAAACTGTTCGAGATGCCTTGAGTGATTTGCCAGACCCACGTTTGAATCATAATAAAATCGATCATGTTTTTCGTGATGGAGCGCGTAGTTATGCAGGGCATACAGGCAGTGCGATTGATTGGGCATCAAAGACTATCAAGGCAGGTGATCATGGTGTTCCAGGCGGTGAAAATATGATTCGATTCCATGATGGCAGTGTGCGTTATTTCACAGTATTGGAAGCAAAACGTATACAGACTTTTCCTGATAATTTTGTCATTAAAGGCGCGTGGGGTGAAGCGATGCGTCAAATTGGTAACGCTGTTCCTGTATTACTTGCTGAAAAAATTGGTAATCAATTGGTAACTACAATCAACGCTCGCAACAAGCCCTATCAATTTCAACAGGTAGCCATGTTGTAGCTGCGTAACTTAGGTTGGTGCTGTTCCAACCCAACAATCACCGTATTGTGTTGGGTTGCGAAAAAACGCAACCCAACCACAAAACTACATAGCCAATCTAGCGGTAGCAATCGCCGCTTTCACTGTCTCAGGTGCTGTGCCGCCGATGTGTTTACGCGCAGCAACTGAACCTTCCAACGTTAAATAATCAAACACATCCGCTGTTATCAACGTCGAGAAGCCTTGTAATTCATCCAACGATAATTCCGATAAATCACGCCCCGTTTCCACGCCTAGACGTACCGCTAAACCAACGGCTTCATGGGCATCACGAAACGCCATACCCTTGCGCACTAAATAATCAGCCAAATCGGTTGCAGTTGCAAAGCCGCGTTTCGCCGAGTTGTACATATTGTCTTTTTTAGCACGAATGTGTGGAATCATATCGGTGTATGCGCGTAAACAGTTGATAAGCGTATCGGCGGTATCAAATAGCGGCTCTTTGTCTTCTTGATTGTCTTTGTTATAGGCTAAAGGTTGCGATTTCATCAGCATGAGCAAACTCATTAAATTCCCTGTCACCCGTCCTGATTTACCGCGTACTAACTCAGGCACATCGGGGTTTTTCTTTTGCGGCATGATCGATGAACCTGTGCAGAATGCGTCAGGCATATCAATAAAATCAAACTGCGCACTTGACCACAAAATCAATTCTTCGGAAAAACGCGATAAATGAATCATGATTAAACTACCGACTGCGGTAAATTCAATGGCAAAATCTCTATCACTGACTGAATCCAAGGAATTCGCTGATGGACGGCTAAAACCCAATAACTCAGCGGTTTTATAACGATCTATCGGATAACTTGTTCCCGCTAACGCCGCCGCGCCTAATGGCAACACATTAACACGCTTCAAACAATCAGCTAAGCGTTCAGCATCACGGCTAAGCATTTCAAACCACGCCATTAAATGATGCCCAAAGGTAATCGGTTGGGCGACTTGTAAATGGGTAAAACCTGGCATGATGGTGTCAAAATGCTGTTCAGCCAAGTTTAAAATCGCGTGTTGTAAACGGGTGAGTTGTGCGCTGATTTGCTGAATTTCATGACGCATATACAAGCGTATATCGGTTGCCACTTGGTCATTACGCGAACGCCCTGTATGCAGTTTTTTCCCTGCAATGCCACACAATTCGGTCAAGCGGGCTTCGATGTTCATGTGGACATCTTCTTGCTTGATAGACCAGACAAATTCACCGCTGGCAATTTCTGCGCTAATTTGCGTTAAGCCACGAATAATATCCTCGCGCTCTTGCTCCGTGAGTATGCCGCAATGTGCCAACATAGTGGCATGAGCAATCGAGCCTTGAATATCTTGCGCCGCCATGCGTTGATCAAAATCCACCGAAGCGGTAAAGACTTCAACAAACGCATCGGTCGCTTCGGCAAAACGCGCGCTGGACAGTTTTTCAGAATTAATGTTAGTCATGATGTATGTGGGCAAATGAAAAATACAAAATTATACCGTTAAATGCCTGTGAGAGACCCGACAGGTTTTTAAATCCTAACGTTAAAAAGGTATTTTGTGTGATGATAAGATTTTTTAAGTCGCAGAAATTGGCAGAATTCATGCAAAAGCAGCGTGATTTTTGGCGAAGGTATTGTTAATCAATAGTTCGGACAGTTTTACCCAGAGACTGTCCCGAAATTACAAAGCTCCTGATAACGGGGAGAGGATTTAATCAAACTCAGGTCGAAACCAAAGTTGTAAGAAATGCGTTCAATGAATAAGGCATTGAAAAATCTAGCTTTCCAACTGACCATAGAAATGGGTTTTCGATGAGGAGATAAAAGCCTGTCTTGCCATTTGATGAGGTTCAGCGCGGTGAAACAGGCATTGAAATGACTGTGTAATGCGGGTTCGGAGCGTGCTTGACAATCATTAAGCCCCGTAAACTGTTTAGCATCACGAAATAAAAATTCTATCTGAAACCGCGCCTTGTGACCGATAAAGTGTCAGCGCGTCCAGTTCGGTATCGGTTGAAAATAACACCGCGTAGCCTGTGTTTTTGAGCAGATACACGATGCGAATAGTACGCTTGAGATTGACGCAGTTGACTATCGCCGTGTATAGCTTGACATCGTTGAGTTCGCCCACAAAGTCTAGGCGGCTGATGTCACCGATGATGAGTTTGCCATCGTAGAGTTTGTGTCTGCCTTTGGGTTTTTGTTGCCCCGTAAATAAGTAGCGCAGGTTCGCATCACAGCGCAGTTTGCCAATCTGGTGGTAGCCGCATTCCAATACGCCGTGGGTGAAGGTTTGTTTGCTGTAGTGAGCATCGGTTACCAGATAGCGCACGTCTTTGGGCAGTGCGTGACAATCTTCCTTGAAATGTCTTAAATAGTCATGCACTCGGGTTTCTTCAGACAATGTGCAAAGCGAATGATGAGGCTAAGGATTTTTTATGGAGATTTTGTGCAGAGAGAAAAGGAGTTTAAATCTTGGTTTGTAATTCGGCTAATAAAGCAGCGGGTATTAAAGAAAAACCTTTAATCGGTTTTGCCTTATGCAGTAAAAAGGCAGCCTAGGCTGCCTTTTCTGTGTCTGTCGTTATGTTAATTGTGACATTGAACAATCAACTCAGGATAAAAGAGATACTTTCTAAGCTACAATCTATATGAAGCTTAATGCTGATACAATAACTTGCCATTTTCTTTAGCTTTTTTAAACGCATCTTTAAAATCGTTAAAATCCTGTTTTACCTGATCTGCATACTTGATTGCATAGTCCAGTGTTTCTTTTTTCAAACCTGACACATCACCGTTGATAACATCAGTGATTTCTTTGTCCATGCTGTGAGGAATCAATTTGGCATCGTAATCTTTATCCGCCAAGGCGTGGTTTTTTGCCATCACTTTACCCATGTAGACCACTGCATCGTTGAACATTTTATAGTCCTTTAAATCTTTGTATTTAAAATCTGCTTGAAAGGGTGAGCGTTCGCGTAAGAAAAATGGCATATTGTTCATGGTGGTGTAACCAACTAAATCGTCAGTATTGCTCAACATGGCTTTCATGCTTTTAACAACCCGCAAGCCATTATGATTACCGTAGGTTTCGGTAGGCATATTGTTAGGTGCAGCAATGGAGACAGCACTATTGGTTTCCTGTTTCATTTCCAAAATAATATCATCATTAGTATCTGTTGATTTCCCATCAATTAACAAATAATAACGATAACGTCCTAGACTTCCTGTGCCAGCTTCTAAACGTAAGGCGGCATCTTTTAGCAGATAATAGCTTGCATTTTCAGGAGGATTTTTATTTATAGAAGCGATATAACTTGGCATGGCTGCGTTGATCGCTGCTAATGTTGTTGGATTTACACGTTGTAACTCAGTGTTAGCAATGAAAAGACGTTGACCAGACTTAGTATCGGTATATTCATCTAGCGGTGATTTGTCATCAGTTTTTTTGTTTTTGCCATCAGCTTTCTCAATGATGTCTTTAACGATACCATCAGTATTATCAGCAGTTAGACGGTAGTTTAATTCATCATCATTGTCTTTAAATTTCGCTATCTGAGTTACATAACTGTCTACAAAGTTTTCCACCAGTTTTTTACTGTCTTCACTACTTATACCTTTTTCCTCAGCGCCTAATAGGATAGAAACCGCCATACGGCGTAAATCCCAAGTATAAGACCCCCAGTAGCCTTCATCAAAGTCATTGGTATCAAATACCGCATTACCTTTGGCATCACGAAAGCCACCAATATTTTGCAGGTGCATATCACCCTGTAGCCACACTCCATTGGTGATGGCATTGGTGTAATGAGAAGCGGGCCAATCCTTCGTGTTCTTGACATCCTCATAAAACAAATGCGCTGTACCACGGTAAAAGGCAAAAGGTGTTTTGGCTATTTTTTCCATTTTAGCGTCTAATTCTTTGGGAAGATTGGCGGCAAATGGATGATTGTAGTTGTAAATTTGCTCAACTAACCAAGCTTGACGGCTAGTTGCGGCTTCGGTTTGGACAGGTATTATCGCTAAGCTAAAAGCCGTCAAAGCGAGACCTGTAAATAGTATGCGTAATTTCATGGAAATATCCTTAAAGTAAATACTGTCGAAGCTGTGAAGCATATAATTGGCTATAAAAACTACCAAACTCTAACACTAGGTTTCTGTTGATATTAATATCACCGAGGTATCCGTTTCCTAAGCTCATCAAGTTTATTGATGTCAAGTGACTTTAGAAAATCAGGATTCCGAAACCAGATTTCATTAAAGCCAAAGTCATACATTTCTAGGATTGCATTATCTGAATCCCAGTGTTGGGATAGCATTCTATAGAATGCAACACTATATCCAGTGCGATCTTTACCTTCTGCACAATGGATGAAAACTGGATAAATATCGGGGTCTTTCAATGCTCTTTCTAGTACGTTCATAAGTACAATGAGCTGCGCTTCATCTGGATCCCATGCGTGCATTGGTATGCGTATGTACTTGAGCTTTGTTCCTCCCAGTTTTGCGAAATCATAAAAGTCATCGTGTTCATCTCGAAGACTAATCACTGTTTTGACTCCTGCTTTCTCCAAGTTACGAAAACCCTCTTCAGTTGGTTGTGCGCCGCGCCAGAGTTGTGGTGTTACTTTTGCGAAATTGCCAACCCCATTGATGCAAATGTTACAAGGGTGATTCCATATCTGAGTGGGTCTCGTGGTTGGATGAAATGCACATCCAGCAAGTAAAATCGCGCTACAGATAAAAATGCGAAAACTTGTAGTAAATATGTTCATGATTTGCTCCTCTTTATAGTTTTGTCGGATTTAGACAAACTCATGAAATACAATCTCCAATAGTTCATCTTGTTCCCAAACTTTTGTTGGACATCTCGCTCCCCAACTCCAGTTTGGGAATAAGACGAGAAATATCATCGACACACTTAGTTATCTCGTTGGAAAGCACGCATTGAGTTTTTCAATGCCCCCCCATTTGGTGAATAGCTCTTCGCCTTTGCTATTTATATCTTCTAAAGATTTAGGTTTTCTATCACCAGAGTTAGGAAAAACAATATAAACAACATCATCAGATGTGCCACCTTTTTTAGGGCTTTCATTAATGCCCAATTTTTTTGCTAGAGCAATTGACCCCTCTCCAATTTTGTCCCCCGGTCCTACGTCCGCAAATATGGCATAAGATGTCTGTGCATTCTTTTTGTTCATAACCATAGCTAGGTCTCCCAAATTAATGCCACCTCCTGTTTTTACTTTGGGAGGAAGAACTATGTAGGGAATTTCTTCGGAATTTACATAGCGGGCAGGATCAGTTTCTTTTTTTGATTTGTCTTCTAATGAAGTCGTTGAAACATAAAATCCTGGGGCTGGATCATTTTGCCCTTGAATATAGTCTTTCCCTTTTACTCGAACGATGCCCCACGGATAGCCATTCGCTTTATAGTCCCGTCCATCGCCATCATTTGTTGGGTGATAGGCTTTTGGCGCACCATCGGCATCAATACCCATTCCCGATTGATAAAACACCGCAGCATTGCCTTTGTAAATTTTTTTACCTCCTACACTGGTGAGTAAAGTTCTGTCACAAGCTGTATCTGCGGCAAAACTTACTTGATATGAGTTAAACAAAAATATCAGTGATAAGCTCAAAAATAGCTTTTTCATATTCGTTTCTCCTATTTATAATTCGTAAAAATTTTCAGCCCAGCAAGTAGCCCTAGATGGAGCAAAAAGGGAATTTAAAATGGCTTAAGAAAGCCGACGACCCGCATATTTCCATCTTGTTTCATGGAGCGTTTAGTTAAATACACTCCGCCCCCATCACTTTCAATTGAACCATCGCCATTTACTCCGCTTTCAGTATTGCCTTCTATACAACGCATTTGACCACCATCTGATTCTAAGAATATACCAGTATGACCACTTGAAGTTGTACCATGTCGCCATATAATCACCGCACCTGGAAGCGGTTGAAACTTGACTCTTAAATCATCATTCGCTTGATTCCAAGCAGTCATACAATGCTCTCCTACGGGAAATCTGGACGTAATCCCTAATTTAACTTCGGAATAAGCTATCAGTGTTTGTACAAAAGAGAGACACCAACGTTCCCCACTATGTCCTCCAACAGTTTCCTGTATCAATTCAACAAGCGGTCCTTGATTATTACCACCTTTTTCTCTAATACCTACGCAAGCATGAGCAGCGCATATTAACAACAGCCTTGCATCCTTATTTTTAATTGCCTCTTGAGCAAGTCCGTTTTCTGCCAACTTACCATCAATATAAGCAACTAACTTAGATTCGATATTGCGATTCATGTATGTATCTCCTCAAAAATAAACTACAACTTGTGACTCAGATTAACGATAGCGTAATCCGACGAATGTTTGTCATTATCATGCGGCGCATACCCTACAGCTCGCACCCTACATGATGGACGGACTATGAACCTCTACCACAAACAATGCAAGTTATTCCCCAAAAACCTCCCCAAATACTTCCCAGTATGTCTCGTTCCCAAGCTCTGCTTGGGAATGCCTACCCTCAAGCTCTGCTTGATGTCTACACCACACCAAGCAGAGCTTGGTCATAGTCACTCCCAAACTAGAGAGACTGTGAAAGTATTATAAAAATTAACTAAAAAATTATTTGTCCACGAAAAACACAAAAAACACGAAACTCATAAGCTTTTAAATTCAATGAGTTATTAAAACGATTTTGTTCGTGTCTTTCGTGATTTTCGTGGACAATAATGTTTTATTGAATACTTTCACAGTCTGTAGAGTTTGGGAGCGAGATATAAAGGCTATAAACTCGCTCCTAACGACGGCTCGGTATGGTCGGGAAATTGTGACCTCAGGGTAGTTCGGGGCGGGTCGTGGTTCGATGATCCACGAGACCTGCGCTCGGCTAAACGTTACAGGTTCAACTCAGATGCTACCACTAACAATCTTGGTTTTCGTGTCGCTAGGGAGTAGTGAGTTAACTCTGGCATAATGGTATCAGCGTACTGTTCTACTAGGTTTAAAATTGCGTGTTGTAAGCGAGTCAATTGCGCGGTGATGCGCTGTATTTCACTGCGTAAATACAAGCGTATATCTGTTGCCACTTGGTCATTACGCGAACGTCCCGTGTGCAGTTTTTTTCCTGCAATGCCAATCAAATCCGTCAAGCGGGCTTCGTGTTCATGTGGACATCTTCTTGTTTAATCGACCAAACAAACTCACCGTTGGCTATTTCTGCGCTGATTTGCGTTAAGCCACGGCTAATATGTTCAGTGAGAATTCCACAGTGCGCCAACATAGTGGCATATAAGCAATTGAGCCTTGAATTCGACTAACAAATACAGCGTGGCTGTGTCATTTTTAGAGATTTACAAGGGGTCAACTGTTATAGTTTCACTTCTTCTCAATGCAATCAAAGATAGCCAAAAAAGAGGAATCCATGAAAAAAACAGTGTTTGTAATTTTGATACTTCTAGCCACCATGACGGATGTGGCATATTGCAGCACTACGCTGATTAATTTATCTACGCATGAGCGCGAACAGCGTCAGGCAGCCGATATAAAATCAGTGGACATTTATCGTGCTGGGATTTCGCGTCTCGTCAATTATGCGCAACAGCGCGTCGATTTATTCCCCATCACCAAACCACATACTGCACACCTATTGACGGAAAATGAGCGTGAAACCGTGCGTAGTTTATGGGGTGGATTGCTTGATTATTATATCCTGCTTGACTCAATCGGAAGTTTTCACGCTGACTATTATAAGCTAGCCAACAGCAATGATCGGGCGCGTTCATTTCACATTGCACGCAGTGCATTTCTAGCCCAATACCGCTTCGCACTCGACTTTATTCAACGGGTGGAAAATGATCCTAAACTTTCAATCTTGCTTAATGATTCAATGCCGATGCAAGGGCTACCTAGAAATAGTTACAATAAATTTAAATTTCGTTTTTTAAATGTCATCGCTGCGACTCAATTTGCGGCATACAACATTGTGGCAGTTACCTTGCCTAAATTATCAAACCCAACATTGGCAGTTGCAACAGCGGATGATAAAGCGCGTATCTGGCAAGCGAGTAAAGGTAAGGGCGAGCTACTCACTTTCGCCAATGCGGGAAACGTCTTGAAGAATACGGGTTTCCAGCTAATTTTTCCAGTACAGGCGGGCATATCAGAATGGATGGGCGATACCAAAATCTTGCGTCAAGATAAAGCACTGATTTCCGCAGCTCAAATCGACACCTTACGCTCACGCTTAGAGCCAGGTGATGTCATGCTAGAACAGCGCGAATGGTATATCTCGAATGTAGGACTACCTGGTTTTTGGAGTCACACAGCTCTTTATATAGGCACAGCCGAAGAACGGCGTACTTACTTCAATAGTCCTGAGGTGCATCGCTGGGTTATTGAGCAAGGTGAACCCAGTGGTGAATTTGAAGCTTTATTACGTCGAGATTCTACAGCTATCTACGACCTCAGCCTTAAGCCACAAGAGTCCGCGCATTTACCACGCGTTTTGGAGGCAATCAGTGAAGGGGTATCGTTCACCACTATTGAACACTCAGCGGCGGCGGATGCTATTGCAGTATTGCGTCCACGCATAGCTCGCGCCGAAAAAGCACAAGCACTACGTCGGGCATTTCGTTACAGTGGTCGCCCTTATGATTTTAATTTTGACTTCCAAACCGACTCATCGCTAGTCTGTACCGAACTTATCTATAAGGCGTATGAACCCGCAACTAATTTTCATGGCATACGCTTCAATTTAGAAGAAATCGTTGGTCGTACCGCCATTCCTGCTAACTCCATTGCCCATCAGTTTGACACTGAATTTGGAACGACCGCGCAACAATTTGATATGGTGGCTTTCCTCGATGGTCAAGAGTGGCATGGTATTGCGGTAGAAGAGAGCATCAACACCTTTCGCCGTAGTTGGCAACGACCTAAGTGGCGGGTATTAACGCCGAAAACTAAATAAATTATTTGGGAAGTCGTAGGGAGGGCAAACGTGCATCGTGCTGAATTAGCATAATCGGCGATGCACACAAAAAGACGCTTGTTCGCGCTACCTGACTAAAGGATAATTTGAGTGGGGTAGTTGAATTTTCTATCCCTATCTTTTAGTTTCTCGTACCAGAAAATTTTTCAGTTCCGTACTATTTTTTCAATCCAACACAGGTCTATCTAATATGAAAACTCCTAACCTTCTCGGTCTTTTGGTCTCTGTAACTGTTCTTACTGGCTGCCAAAGCGGTATGTCGTCTAACGCAATGCTTGAAACGGGTCTTGCGGCAGTAAAGATCGCTACTTTAAGCGATGCCGACGTTAAGCAAAATGCTGCGGGTGCCTGCGCAGCATCAGATGCGGAGAACAAAATAGCCCCCGCTAATAGTAAATATAGCAAACGCTTGGCTGACATCGGCAAATCACTGGGCAATCAAATCGAAGGCACAACTGTCAATTACAAAGTTTATATAACCAAGGAAGTGAACGCGTTTGCTATGGCGAATGGCTGCGTCCGTGTCTATAGCGGACTTATGGACTTAATGACTGATAACGAAGTAGAAGGCATCCTCGGTCACGAAATGGGTCATGTTGCCCTAGGACACACAAAAGAAAAGATGCAAGTAGCTTATGCTGCTGCTACCGCTAAATCTGCTGCCGCTTCGACATCGGGTGTTGGTCAAGTGCTTGCACAATCGCAATTTGGTGATTTAGCCGAAGAGTTAATCAACGCACAATTTTCCCAGTCAGAAGAGAATGATGCCGACGCTTTCTCTGTTACCTTGCTGACATCACGCAAAGTTAACCCACAGGGCTTAGCAACCTCGATGGATAAACTCGCCAAACTGGGCGGCACTCCAAAACACAGTATGTTCTCATCACATCCACCCAGTGAGGAACGCGCCCAGCATATTCGTGAACTGATCAACAGTAAGAAATAAAACCACGTCAACCATGTAGCTTGTAGTCATGTGGGGTGGCAAACAGCTCTATCGCTTGCCCACCCTAACTGACTAGCCGATGTTGTATCTACCTGTGCAGAGGTCTACAATGAAAACGTCAATATTGCACATTGACGGGTGAGCGTTTCTAAGGTCTGCATCTATGCTTCACACAGATGTATGAGAGTCTCCAAGGCGTGCTGCTATGTTTCCAACAGACGTGTGAAGCCCTCAGTAGAAAAGCTTGTAAGTCACGCCCCATAAGGCTTACAGCGATTCGTTTTTTGGTGAATACTCTGAACGGACGTTGTGATGTCTCCAATGGACGTAGCAGCACTTCCAACGGACGTGTGGCATGACTTCAGCGCGGGGCGGGTTATTCAACCCGCCCCGAACGTTTGAATTTTGACATGATGTTCAGCACAACGTCACAATCAAAACGTTACGACGGGGTAACATACCCCGTCGCGCTTTCGAACATGCCAGAACTTAGAAATAACTATTTGTAAACCACAAGGAACTATTATGACTAAGATAAATTTTATACCCGCAGCAGATCTTGAGTTTTTGGCTTGGCTAGATCATTTGATTACCCAGCTTGAGCCTGTGTTGGCTGATTATAGTTTAATAGCGGATGACTTGAATCCGCTGAAAACCTTAAGCGGCGAACTGCGTAGCAAAATGACTGCAGCCAGTGATGCCCAAGCACACGCCAAACAAGCAGTTGCTGATAAAAACGATTTCCATAGCCGTGCTGACAGCCTAGCAAGAGCCTTGGCAAAGCGTGTCAAAGCCCATCCAATTTACACGCAAGGACGCGGTGAAGGGCTAGGCATAGAAGGCTCAACTAATAGCTTCAATCTCAGCACTGCCAAGCCTGATCTAAAGGGCATTGATGCCACGGGTGGTAAGGTGACGCTGAGTTTCAGTAAATACAGCAGTGACGGTGTCAATGTTTATTGCAAGCGTGACAACGATGCGGATTGGGTTTTGCTAGGTCGCGCACTCGTTTCACCCTTTATCGATAATCGCCCTTTGTTGCAAGTCGGCAAGCCTGAATTACGCGACTATACCGCTGTCTATATGCAGAAAAACGATGAAATTAGTCAGTACAGTGATGATGTTTTTATCAATTGCGCACCATAGAGACTTGTTACGGTGAAATATTAAGGCTTTATTCGTTTTTGAAATTAAATACAGGCGTACAAATCTAGGTTTGTACGCCTTAGGCTGGCGTAAGGAAATCCGTCTTTTGCGATTGATGGACTTCGTACCTCAGCCCATCCTATAGCTCTATTTCTTGGGAAACCATGTATTCATTTTTGCCAAGAAATCGACCTTATCTTGAGGTGTCATTTTGTCAAGCGGCTTCAAACTTGTGGTCTTCTTTTGCTTCCAACGCAAGTCATTTTTGATGTCAGATGCGCTCATCCCTTGAAAGGTAGTTTTGGCATCAACTACCACATCCAAGTTTGATGATTTAAAGTCATCAAGATGACCGATAAGTAAATGATGGTTATCCGCAGGATGCCCTGCTTCATTTTCACATAAGGTAATCAGGTTACGCTGATCAAGCTCCAAATCTGGTCGCCCCAAAACAATGCAGTAGTGAAACGGAAAGATGTGATGCACTTGTGGTTTGGTTTGACTGTTAGTTCCAAGTTTGCAAGCTACGCAAAGAGGCTGAAGCTTCAGATGTTGCTTTTGAACTTGTGACCATTTCGGACTGCGTGCTATGTTATATTCGGCGGCGATCGCTGTGCCGTGATCTTGATGGGGAAGTTGAATTGTCAAGGTAAATCTCCTTTGAAAGTATTTTTGTTTTAAAGACAAAAAATCCAGCATCGCCTATTTTTCATCATCACTTTTTTTCCAATTATAATTTTGACACAGTGATTGTAAATTACTTAATTCAGTTTTACCATTTTAATAAATCTAGCCCTGCCCCACAATTTAATTCAGCCCATCCTATCTTGCTGAATTTGGAACGACCGCGCAGAGAAAACGACTCTATCGTGTGTATCACCCTGAATTGGTATAATCGGCGATGCACGCAAAAAGACGCTTGCCTACCCGACTCTACGATGCTGGTCACAGCGTTAAAATGCAAAACACAAACCAGAAGGTCACAAAATGAAGCGAAACAACTATTTAATCTTAACAACGCTGTGTGCAGCACTGGGATTCTCAGCGGTAGCAACAGCCCTTCCTGCCGAAAAAAATCAGCTACGCATTCAAACCAGCGAATCAAAAAGAAACATAGATACAGGTTTTTCAACACTGGTTTCTTGGCGCAAAGGGGCTGAAAATTTGCATCGCGTCAATGGTTTGATTTTTATCGATGGACTTGAATCGAAAAATCCTACCTCAGCCGCTGGCGTTGCACAGAAAGCAGCTAATGCACTGAATGCTGATATTAACTACGATGCCCCGATGGAACGCGGTGCGATTGCCGAATTCACCAAAGGCAAGCCCGAATTTACCATTAGCAACAAAGACGGCTTTGATTTAGCGCACATTACCACCCGCGATTACAGCAATCAAAAACTACAGTACCTCATTCCTGAACAAAGTTTTAGTTCGGCGGCGGTCAATCTGGCAATTGACTTGGTTTATGCTGCCGAAGTTGAATTTATTGAAGGTTTTTCAGCAGAGATCAACAAAAAAACAGCAGGGGGTTTCGTGTCAGTTGCCATTGACAACGAGCCTGCGATTGAAATTCAAACAGAGGGCAAAACCACCGAACAATTAGAAAAAGAATTAGTGCAACTACTTGGCGCGAAAGCAAAATTTTCAGCAACGCCGTTGTATCCCAATTATATTGAAAACGGATCAAGAAACTACAAACCGTTTGATAAAGGTGAACTTCAACTGCTTAATTTGAACGCTAAATCGATCACGATAAATGTTGCCGATTCTGGTTTAGGTGTTTTAACAAAATTTAGTTTCCCCGATGCCAATAAACCCACCGATGTCGCAAGCAAAGCCCCTTACATTGTTACTGCGCTGTTGACACTATTGTTCGGCGGTTTTTGGTATATGTGGAAAATAAAACCAAGAAAAGAAAACCTGCAATAAAGCGTTAAAAATGTGAAACTAATAGAGGGCGAGTAGCTTGGGTTGCGGCTCTTTCGCAACCCACGGCAATCCAATCTACGCAACTACCCATCTTGCCGTGCTTGTTTTGAAAATGTGTGAAATAATCAGAATCAAGCAACCGCCAACCATAACAACAAGAGGAATTTATGAATACTTGGATAGCACACTTAAACAGCCCGTTGGTGTTAATTGCGTTTATGCTGTTTGTTGTGGCAGGTGTGATTAAGTTCATGCTGAAAACTAACATTATTAAAGTCAATCAAGCCAATTCAGCCAAACTACTCAACAAAAGTTTAAATTATGTGTTTGTGTTGGCATTAATAGGCATGGTGTTTGGTTTTTTCAGTCAGAAAGACGTTTTAGACGTGGTTAAAAAGCCACCGAGTAATAACAACTCTAAGTCATCAACTAACACGATAGATCATTCGACGATTACCAACAGCACCGTTAATCAAGCTGGCGGCAATATAACCACCACTACAGAGGAAAAATAAAATGCGTAAAATAACGACTGCACTACTGGCTTTGTGTTTAAGTGGTTTTGTCTATGCCGCTGACGAGCCTAAGACGGGTAATGCCAATGAAGCGAATAACTCCAGCATTAGCAATAGCAACGTGAATCAAGCGGGGGGAGATA
>Ga0194060_10000892_pt1 | contig 21844 bp, 19 predicted proteins | sample SepL225m_MetaG_FD_163427 | JGI IMG/M metagenome (GOLD analysis project Ga0194060, IMG submission 163427) | Anoxic zone freshwater microbial communities from boreal shield lake in IISD Experimental Lakes Area, Ontario, Canada - Sep2016-L222-5m | ecosystem: Environmental > Aquatic > Freshwater >... | reverse complement strand
TGCACAGATTGTCAAATCGGTTATCGAATAAGATTTACACTGGTACCATAATGGAAGAGAGCATTCGCAGGTTACAGCAGGAGATTCTGGAGTTTGAGATTAAAGCGCAGGCCGATCTTGAAGCCTTTCGCCTCAAATACACGGTTCGGAAAGGGCTCATTGCAGCTCTTTTCGGCCAGCTCAAGTCGGTTGACCCTGCTGACAAACCGCGAATTGGTCAGTTGCTGAACCAGCTCAAGCAGACGGCTGATGCAAAGCTCACCGAAGCGGAGGAGCGGCTTGCATCAACCGAAAGCAGCAGCAGCAACAAAGGCATTGACCTCACCCTCCCCGGACGACGCTCCTTTACGGGCAGCGAACATCCGGTGCAGAAGGTGCTTGGCGAGATGAAGCAGATCTTTTCAGCGATGGGATTCGGCATTGCAACCGGCCCCGAACTGGAGCTCGACAGCTACAACTTCGACATGCTGAACTTTCCGCCCGACCACCCCGCTCGCGACATGCAGGACACCTTTTTCGTCACCAGCGGCAACCCCGGCTCCGACGTGCTCCTCAGAACCCACACCTCCCCGGTGCAGGTACGAGTCATGCTCGACCAGAAACCGCCGATACGGGTGATCTGCCCAGGAAAGGTCTACCGCAACGAAGCCATCAGCTCGCGAAGCTACTGCGTCTTCCACCAGCTCGAAGGGCTCTACATCGACAAGAAGGTCTCCTTTGCCGACCTCAAGGCCACCATCTACTCCTTCGCCAAACAGATGTTCGGCACCGACGTCAAACTCCGGTTCCGCCCAAGCTTTTTCCCCTTCACTGAACCATCAGCCGAAGTGGACGTCACCTGCTACCTCTGCGGCGGCAAGGGTTGTAAAGTCTGCAAAAAATCAGGCTGGCTCGAAATCATGGGCTGCGGTATGGTTCACCCCAACGTCATGCGCAACTGCGGCATAGACCCCGAAGAGTGGTCAGGCTACGCCTTCGGTATGGGCGTTGACCGCACGGTGTTGCTGAGGTACAAGATTGACGATATACGGTTGCTGTTTGAAAATGATTTGAGGATGTTGAGGCAGTTTGGGGCGTGAGAAAGGGGGGCAAGACATACACGGTTTTTCCACTACTTTGGCCTGTTCGCTATACCCAAGACTTAAACTATTGTGACTTTTAACGTCTAATTGCACACAATAAACAATCGGTGCAAATATTTCATATTGAGGAGGTTACAACAAACATTATTGTCTCTGTTATCGACAAGCAAAAAACATTAAAAAGTACGCATTCCCATTCAACCCCTACGAACGATTCTTACGTTTCTATATGGAGCGTTTTTAAGGCATCTAATAATGAAAGATAGGTGTAATAGCATGTAATTCACAAGCGGAAAGAATAAGAATATGGCAAAAAACTAGTTTTTTTTCACTTTACTTCGAATGATAGAAATAAGTTTTCTATTTAACATCGTCTCTAAGACTTCAGGTGATTCAGGCTTAAACTTCATAAAGGAAGTCAATGTCATCATAGAGTTTATGATGTAGCAGAACTCATAATTCATCAACGATACTAAATACAAGCAACCTTTCTTCATTTTTGGTGTATCATCATGGAAAGAAACAACCTTGCGAAAAATATCGCTATTAACATCAATTCGTACTCGCAATCCATTAGTAATATCAGAATAACATTGCATAAAAACCCAACCATCTTTACCAATACCTGAATTAGAATATTTACCAAACACAATATTAATAATTGATTGGTTATTAGATAGCGATACAAAATCTTCCAATATATTAGAATATAAAGCAGTTACTTCACTGAGGATTTCATCCCACCCTGACTCCCACTGTGATTTATCAATACTATCCATCTCTAATGCTTGTGGTTTCTTTAAAACCCCAAGTTCAATTAATTCACTATAAGTTGCATGACTTTGCACGATTTGTGAAAGCCCGACAACTCGAATACTAACCGAGTATTTCAATACATCTGAAATCGCATACTTTCGCCAACCGCCAAAACGAAGTGATTCATTTATAAAAATGGGTTGCCTGTCATCAATTAGTACTCCTCTAATCATTTTTTCCAAAGAAACGTCAGACAACTCATCATCATATAAAATGCATTTTGGTGACGAGAATATAATATCACTTACAGAATAGTCTGCTTTATCAGACATTGTTGTGGCAAACACTTTTCTATCTACTATATATCTTAGTATATTTAAAAAAACATCCAAGTCTGAATTTATTGTAGATAGAAGCTTAATCTTACTACTCAAGGTCATAATATTAGCCATAACTTGATGGCGATAATTTTCGCGAAATGAATAATCGTCTGCGCCATACCATATCATAGATCTTCGAGTTTCAATAAACTTATCTTGCTGTTCAAGTAAAGGGCCTTTGCCAAACACGTTAAGGTCTTGTATCATATTATAAAAAGCGGTATCGCGAACAACAGAGTTTCTTGAACTATTTAATAAAAGTTTATTTGAATTAACAATAATTTCATTTGCATCAAGGAAGACATGCCCACTTTCATTCTGGGGCATGTGGCCTCCAGTTGAGAATCCTGTAATAAAATGATATGCTGATTCTTCAATTATTACAGGTAGATCAAGAACATTTATGGATATCTTGTCTACAGACAACCAACGAAAAGGAGGCGCAGTTGATATTAAGAACTCATTATCACCATTAGTTGACTGGCCAAAATGCATGTGATCTGTTAATTCTTGCTTTGACCATTTTTTATCATATAAAATTCCATTAATAATTATTGGTCTCGTTGAAGCGCGAGAAATGGCTTCAAGATAACGATTAACCTGAATACTTTCAGATTGATATTTTACAGTAACTGTTGTTTCATTTTTAACAACACCATCACATTTTATGAGCGTTTTTAGTGGTTCGAAATCATGATACTTTCCGTCAGGATACTTTATTTCTAAACGCCAGTTTGATCCTTGACAAGTGAAATCTACAGTTACGCCACACGGAGTAATCGATGGCGCAAGAGTTAATATGAATCCAGTACCAAATTCCCCTCGAAGCAAAGAGTTGCTACTTTTTGTTGATTTGCCCAAGATCGTCAGCGCAGCATATTGGTCAGGGGTCAATTGACCCTTATTAGTGATTGAAAATATCCATATTCCGTCTTGATTGATATTAGAAATAACCGGCGGGTTGCTTTTATCTGATGCATCAAAAGCATTTTGAACTAGCTCCCTAGCAAATGCAGCTCCCTCAGAAAGCCCCTTTGCTAACTTAAAAAAACATTGTTCCCTGCTAATACTCACATATCTTCTACTTACCACAGCTTCTGCGTCTTGCAACCGAAACAAATTCATCATATATGATTCAACCTCTTTAAAGCATCATTAATTAATGCATCTCTACGGCCAGAATTTGAATATTGATCACGAATATATATTAATTCAAATATATGGCCAGCCAACGTATGTTCCTCGCCTTGTAATAATTCGATTACTGGAAGAATCCATTGATTATGGATATTAATATAGCACTTACGTCCTACGACATCCTTTTCCAAGGGAGGTTCATTGCAAATAGCCCCCCCCCAGTCAAGAAATATTCTTGGGAGTACTTCCAGCCCATCATCTATTGAATATTTACCACGAGATATCATGATCTGAATAGCATTATTCAGCCACATCAAATTTTCTGGTAGCAACTCAAGCCTATATTTAGATGAAACTCTTTCAAGTTGAAACAATTTTTTTAAAGCAGACCCTAAATTCAAGTTTTCATACAAAACCAACACTTTAGAAATATTTTTATTCGAGGTTGATATCCGTACTTGTTCATGCTTAAAACGAAGATCATTTTGAATATTAAGTAGATATTGTCTATCATCAATAAATTCAATACGGCCGTTTTCATTATAGAGTAACTCAAGGTCATACATAGAAATATTCCGACCATCAACAATTGGAAAAAGAGCCCATTTTTTAAATTCATTATAATATTTAGCTACCAATCCTTTAGGACGACAAATTGCTAAATAACACACTAAATCTTGCAAAAAATATTTAAGTGAACCTTGGTTAATGGGAACTGTTTTTGGACATATATTATTCAACATTGATCCTTCATATATATCCCAACCTTTTTTTGAAAAAGGCAATATTTTATTAATAAAAAAGTATTCAGAAAAAGAACGCAGTGTCTCGGTCGCATATATTTCACTACGCGAAATAGGATAGTTCATAATATCTTTTGAGTTTATTGAGATTAAACAATGATCCAGCCTCATTGAATATTCGCTATAACGCAAAAAACGATACTCATTGTAACTCTTTAAAACAGCTCCCTTTCCAGTTAAAAAGAATAAGCCAGTTTCATCTTCTTTATAGCGTGTGTCGATAATCATATCATATGAATATTTGCACGCTTCATCCTGCCATAAGGAATCTTTATCTACAATCCTAAGGTTTTCATCTGAATATATTGGCCGAGCGTTGATTCTGATGTAATTTCTTCGATCAAGCATTAGTTCATGATCAAACTTTAGATCATTATAAATAATTCGTATTTCATCATCAATGGCAAAAAAGTATTTACTTAGAATATCTAAACCCTTTTTTACCAAAATATCTAGTGTCTCAATAGATTCAAAAATGACTGCTGCTGTAGTTCCACTCTTAACATTAGCAATGTCGAGAGGTAATAAGACATTATACTGATCATTTGATATTTCAATTGTATCAAAACCAGAAGGAATAGCAAATATCTCAAAAGTCAGATCTTTTTCATATAAGCGTGCACAGTGTATCCCCGTTGACGAATATTTAGATGTTAAAAATATTAATTCCTTAATCCCTGGCATGCCAAGAACTGAAAATAATCCTATGCCAAAAATACTGATGCGTTGTCTTTTTTCAGACAAACTACTATCATCATTTTTAGAACTGAACATTTTAAATGCATAATTAGTAAGATCATCTTTTGACATACCACAACCGTTATCAGTTACTTCGATAACATACATTTTGACTGTATTGTTCATCGGAAGCTCACGAATATCTACCCATACAACACTAGCTCCTGAATCAATCGAGTTAGAAACCAGTTCTCTGATTGCATCAAAGGGATCACCATTTTGTCGCAGAAGTGTTCTCTGAATATTTATTTCATCAACATCAAACGCTTTAACTGGTGTTTCAATAGGTATTATTGTCATTCAGCCATATTTTAAAAATTTAAAAGTGCGTCTATATGCCTACTGATTACAAAATCTTTGACGGCTTCAGGCTTAAATAGACCACGATGATCTTCCGTTTGGATTGAAGATTCAGCTTCCATTTTTTGCCCATCTGGATCTAATGGGTTAAGACTTCTATATATTGAAAGATAATGGTTAGCGTGCTTAGGTCGTCCGCTATTTTGAAGAACAGTTCCCATCATCATATTAAGATCGGCGTTGTAATTATTATTAATGAGTTGCTCTCTTAAATTCTCCGCAATGCCAGAAAAATCTTTACAATAGGCTAATAAGAGGCTGTGCAATTTCGAGTCATTATTATCGTAATCACCTGTAAGGATTCTTTTTTTTAGTATTTCATTTAAATAGTCTCTATACAACAACTTTACTTCCTGTATGATTTTAAATGGATTCCGCTCTCTAATCTTAAATTTTGATAGATCCATTCCAATAGCAGCTATCAATACAATATCTACAAAACTAGCAAGCATTTGTGCATCATTCTCATTCATATGAGGGATTTTAAATACATCATAATACAGACCGTTTAACTCAATTACTTCAGGCGTGATTAGTATATATTTGACATTACTGGAACAATTACCTATTTCTAAAGAAAATATTTCATGATCAACATCTTGAAAATTATCTATTACAAAATAAGTCGGCCGACGACCAGCGTAAACTGATAATGCGCACCGACGCTCTATTGGTGTTGCCAGTTCAGCTATTCGGTGGCCTGCCATATCCGATAAAAATTCATTAAAATTTGGTTTTTTAGTCGCGGATACCCATCGAATAACTGCATCTCCCTGATATCGTTTGAAGTAATCGGCAACGTAGGTTGTTTTTCCTATTCCCTTTTCACCAATGACTTGTACGATAGGATTTTCATCTATTGTAAGTTTAAATTCAGCATCCATCTACGACCTCCTTATGTAAAATGAAGGGAGTGTTGGAATTCCATATTTATCTTCTATGTTATCATCAAATGAAGTAAGACGTTCAGCAACAATTCGAACAAATGGGTTAGGCATTGGCAAGCGCCCTATTGGATTATCAGAATTTCTCGCTTCAATTTTTAATTTTCTATAAATACGCCCAAAGCTCTCAGTACAAAACGATTCTCTATCGCAAGTAATTCCATTAAACTGTTCCAAAACTTGTATAAGTCCAATTGGATTTAAAGCTGTTAATCGTTCTTCTATTTCATAATTGTAATCATGCAAATAGAAAATCTTAAATAGAGTCTCGATAGCTAAAATAGATGACATTGAAACAAAATCACCAACGACATGAACCGTTCCCTCTATTTTATCTGATATACCTATTGTTTTATTAGACAAATCATAAAAATTGTTCATATGACGTTTAACGTCCTCGGCAACAAATTTAAGTTCCTCTGCAGGCAATGAAGGTATTTTAATCTGAACCACTTCGCTCCACCCGTCAGGTGGACATGGCTCGCGAATTATGAGTAGAAAAGGATCCCAATCGTAAACAATATCAGATAGAAAAGAATGGAGGAAAAACTGTGGACTTCTACTAGGCAATTCATGTAGCACAGCTTGTAATGAGGTAATTACCCCTACAATTTTTTTGTCCTTTCTATATTTATCAAGAACATTTCGACATTTCCGTATTTGTTGAGTAGCATCACCGGTAATGATTAATAAGTCCTTTCCGGGTAAGTTCAATTTTTTCCAATCTTCTCTCGCCCTGTCTGTTGCCTTGGAGTCAATATCTAGTAAAATGCCATAGCTAATATTTGATTTTTTTAATATTTCTATAATTTCAGCACCATCACCCCCTCCAAGGCTAAAATATGCACAAGTAGAACAATCGATATATGGCTTTTTTTTCATTATTTCCAGATTATCCAGAGCTTTATTTCGACCAGATTTTATGAAATCATTGAAATATGCATCTGTTAAATCCTTACTGATAATACGATCCCCAAAAAGTTTATTAACCGCATCTTGAAGTTTATTTTGCATTAGAATTTTCAATAAATAATTAGCCCCCATGATTATTCTGCGTAGAGAGACAAGAAATTGGCACAGACTATTAATACCATCCAATTATCAAACATGCTGTCAATATTTCACACTATTCGAGAATCGCTTCATTCCTTTTAGATAATAAATAATTATTATCGAATAATATTTAAATGCCAAACATCAAATATTTTATGCCAAGCACTTATTATTATGATTTTGTATCATGTAGCAGATTGCAGCTTTACTAAATATAGCTTACATATTAATTTATTATTTATGCTCAAAACCTATTATTAACGTGCAATTCGTAAATAATATTCTATATAATCATTTTGCAAAAAAGATTATATAGACCAGATTAGCATTATATCTTTTATCATCAAGAATAACGACATTTATATAGTAAAGCAGGTTAATTTTTTACCCCCTATACGCTATTTTACGAAATTTAAGCCAATTATTGCTTAATGAATCCCAAATCTCGTTATAATTAGCATAAAATTTATCCATCTGATCAGGTTCAATAGATGTCATCAGATCTCCTGCCATGTAAAAATCAATCTGATCTTTTAATCGATGAAGTTTATATTGAGCTTCTTCATGTTCTATCCAAAGCGACCTATAGTTGAAAAATGGCTCCAATGCATTCAGAAATGTCACTATTCCACCCATAAGAAAGGCTGCCATTCGCAGTTCAAGTTCATACTCAGGCAAGCGTAAACCTAAACATATCGTCAAACCGGCAGACAATGCTATTGCTAACATTTTGATAATTGATGCTCTATTTTGAAAGAATATCTTTTTTTTACCAATATCAGACAGTGATTCATCAATTCTGTTTAACAACCATTTCACTTGATTGTTATCATTTTGCATGTTTGAGGAATTTATGTTCATTTGCGATATTGATGACTATTACTTAACGCTAATTACGCTGATTATCAAATTTTTCGAAAGAACGGGTTTTATATACAAGAGGATGCTTAAGGCTCTGCAAAAACGTCTATAATCTTTTATTCAAATCGCTTATATGCATTATAAAAAAAATTGCAGTCTAACCTAAAATACAAATATGTGCAAATCTATACGCTTGACCTGATGAGCACACCGGAATACTCAACTGGACACTATTAACGGATTTGGTTGTTTTTTCCAAGGTGTATTTTTCAGGGCACCTCTATTTAATCTTGAGTGATATATCTTTATAAATATCATAGTGTTAGCGTCATACAATGAGGGCAATATTTCGTATATTGTGGCAATAATATCAACTTACCCTTTGTAATGAAACACATCAACCCGTTAGGCATGTTTGACGAGCATTTTTTGCTGGAAAAACTTACCAAACTCAATGATCCTCTGCTCAAACTTGAGGCACATATCGATTGGAAAATATTCGAACCTATCCTTGATATTGTCTTCAACAAGCCTCAGAAAAGCGGTCATACAGGTCGCCCCCCATTTGATCGAATTTTGATGTTTAAACTTCTTATTTTGCAGAGTCTGTATAACCTCTCGGATGACCAGATGGAATATCAGATCACTGACAGACTCACCTTCAAACGCTTTCTCGGCCTGAAATCAAGTGATAGAGTACCTGATAGCAAGACCATCTGGAAGTTTCGTGAAACACTGATCCAGGATGAGGTTATTGCACCACTCTTCTATCGTTTCAATCAAGCGCTTGATGACCAAAGTATCTTTGCCAGCACAGGCCAGATTGTTGATGCCAGCTTTGTCGAGGCTCCACGGCAACGCAATACCCGTGAGGAAAACAAAGAGATAAAAGCCGGAAAAACTCCTGAAGCCTGGAAAGAAAAACCTCATAAACTACGGCAGAAAGATGTCGATGCTCGCTGGGTCAAAAAGAACCACATCGTTTTTTATGGTTACAAAAATCATGTTAAAATCGACAGCGCAACAAAACTCATCACAACATACGCCGTAAGCAGCGCCTCACCTCATGACTCCCAAGAACTTGAAACCTTGATTGATAAAGACGATGCCGGTCAGATACTGTATGGAGACAGCGCCTATATCGGTCAGAAAGAAAGTATCGAATCGTGTGTCATGACGGACCAGATCAATGAAAAAGGTTTCAAAAACCACCCGCTGACGAATGAACAGAAAGCGTCCAACCGTCTGAAATCAAAGACAAGAGCTCGCGTTGAGCATATTTTCGGCTTTATGACGAACAGTATGGATGCCATGCATGTTCGTACAATCGGTCTTTTCAGAGCAGCAGCAAAAATTGGCTTGACCAATTTGACCTACAACATAATGCGTTGTGTACAGCTCAAGAAAACAGTCTCTGCCGTCTTTTTACATGACCAGTATGCAAAGGTCATGGGATAACTGCGCCCAGTCGAAAACAAACAAGGCATTTCTACATCAAAAATATGTCAAAGAGCAATGTTTTTGATACTATTGTGGAATAGTATATTGGTGATACTCATTTTTCAACATGTATCAAAAGACACTTTTTAGAGGTTCCCTTCATGCATTGGTCATCCAGTTTCTGATTATTCGACATCCAGAAGCAGCTATCTCAAAAGAAGAATTAAGTGAAACGTAGTTCGCGGTATCCAAGTCGCGCAATAGAATCTAATCTGCACAAACCTTCACGGTAATGCACAATCGCAGTTGAACTTCATTAAGTCTGGCAGCCATAGAGTGGCCTTTAAAAAGCACCTACAAAAATATATTTAATGCATTTTCTTATGGGCAAATAATCGGTAATTTATATATTCCCAAGTAGTTACTGCTATTCCATCTACCGAGTCCGTTACCAGTTACAGCCGAAAACTATAAATTAGCAAATCTGAGAAATTAGTAACCACCTAAGCAGCTTTATTAGACTACGTTATTTTGTAATTTTTTCCTACTACTTTTTAAAGGTCTGGGTACTCAACCATCTCAAGCAACGGCTTATGCATAGCTCACCGAACCTGAGGCATAGAGCCCGAAGAGTGGTCTGGCTACGCCTTCGGTATGGGCGTTGACCGCACGGTGCTGCTGAGGTAAAAGATTGACGATATCCGGTTGCTGTTTGAGAATGATTTGAGGATGTTGAGGCAGTTTGGGGCGTAAGAGGGAAAAGAAGTTACTCTGCCGCTTTCAAAGAAAAATCTCTTTGAGCAATTCATTGTTGTTACGCAGGGTCTCGGCGCTTCCGATAAAAGCTGTTGCACCAAGTTTAAGTGCTAAAACATTATCGGCTATCTTGAGCATCTCGTGCACGTTTTGCTCCACGACCACAATTCCGATCTTCTGCTCATATCGTAGGTTTGAAATTTTTTCAAAGACTTCGTGCAGAAGCCGAGGAGAAAGGCCTAGTGAAGGCTCATCAATGAGCAGCATTATAGGATTTGTCATAAGTGCTCGCCCAATAGCAAGCATCTGCTGTTCACCACCCGAAAGACTACCTGCCTTTTTTTGTCGCAACAGCCTAAGCTCTGGAAAAAGAATCAATACATTATCATAGTTTAACCGAAACTGTTTTTTTCCTTTGACCAAAAAGCCGCCCATCCCCAAGTTCTCTTCAACAGTCATATGCTTGAATAAACGTCTCCCTTCAGGTACCAACGTCAACCCTTTCGGTACCAATTCGTCAGCACGTAATCCGCTAATATCCAATCCATTAAAGAACATTGAGCCTCCAGTCTGCTTTCCTCCATACGCAGAAAGCGTCCCACTGAGTGCCTTCAGCACTGTTGATTTTCCGGCACCATTGGGACCAATGAGACCGATGATCTTACCTGCATCCACGGCAAAGGAAACATCCTTGACTGGTTTGGTTTGACCGTAAGCAACACACAGCCCATCCACTTTAAGAAGCATAGTTTACAAGCCCTCCAAGGTAAGCTTCGAGAACCGCTGGATCGTTAAAAACTGACTCCGGGGCCCCATCGGCAATCAATCGTCCAAAATCCAGAACAATGACCCTGTCTGCAATTCCTCTTACCACCTCCATATCATGCTCGATGAACACAACAGTTTTTTCGTTGTCACGGAGATCCTTGATTACCTTTGACATTCGCGTTGCCATGTCTGGAAATAAACCGGAAAACGGCTCATCCAGCAAGTAGACTTGAGGATCAAAGGCTCGGACACGACATATTTCAAGAAGCTTCCTCTGCCCATAAGACAAATCGCAAGCGAGTGAGTTGCGTTTGTCCGCAAGCCCCGCGTAATCAAGCAACTCAAGCGATCGTATTGTCTTAAACTTTTCAGCCTCCCGTAAACGACGACTTTGTAACAGCGCAGAAAAAAAGGTCTCGCTTCTTCTGTCGCGAATACCTAATCGCACATTGTCTATGACAGACAACTGCTCAAACACTTTGCAGTCTTGAAATGTTCTACCAACTCCAAGAGATCCAATCAAATCGGGGCGTTTACCCATTAAGTTCTTCCCTGCGACAATAACCGAGCCGCTATCCGGCTTGAGAAAACCAGAAATCAGATTAAAAATGGTTGTCTTACCCGCTCCATTCGAACCAATCAGCGCCGTGATGGAACCACGAGTCACATCAAAAGAGATAGCTGTAAGTGCTTGGAGACCATCGAAAGCAATCGACAGATTTTGAACTGAAAGATTTATCTTCCCTCCTATTTCCATCTGAACGTCCCCAGTAACCCCTGTGGACGATACAACACCAATCCAATGAGAATGCCACCATAAAGAACTTGCCTCAGCGGTGCCGCGACTTCTCCAGGGATCCCGGTAAAACGTAGCGCCTCAGGAATAACAACTAGTAGCACGGCCCCTAACACAGAACCAGAGAGACTACCCATCCCCCCAAAAACAACCATGAGTAGCATGACGAAAGATTCCATCGGGGTAAAACTGGAAGGGTCAATAAAGGTGATGTAATGAGCATACAAAGCTCCAGCAATTGCCACGCAAAGAGCAGAAAACGCAAAAATCTGTCTTTTGTATCTTAAGACATTCAATCCCAATGAAAACACCACAAGTTCGCCCTCTCGAATGCCTTGCAAAATACGACCATAAGGGGAAGAAACAATCCTCGAAGAAATGACTACCGCCATTATACAGAAACCCACCACCACTGGAAGGAATCGAAGGCTGGTATCAATCTCAATATTCCAGAATGAGAGTGATGGAATACCCGGCAGACCCATAGGCCCTCGCGTTAACTCACTCCAATTGTTTGCAATAGAATGACAGATAACCGCAAAACTGAAGGTTGCCAGTGCAAGAAAATCCCCCATAAGTCGAACCGTCAAAATACCGACGATCCAACCCACACTCCAACCCATAACACCTGATAGAAACAGCGTAAACCATGGCGATAATCCTGCCTTCAATGCCAAAAGAGCCGAAGTATAAGCACCAACAAGAAAGAACGCCGAATGCCCCATCGCAGGCAGACCAGTAAATCCAACAGCAAGATTCAGGCTTGTTGTGATCACAACATACAAGCCTGCCATAACTAAAATATGGTAAAAATACTCCAAGAGTTACACCTCCCTTTGACTCTTTTCTCCCCCAGCCATACCTCGCGGGCGCACCAAAAGAAACAGTACAAGGATGAGAAATGCCACAGTATCTTTCCAACCAGCAGAAATTCCCATGACACCAAAATTCTCGGCAAGTCCAAGAACAAGACCACCAAGAAGAGCGCCATAGATGTTCCCTAGGCCGCCTATCAGTGCAGCGACTATTCCCTTGAGTATTGCATCAAATCCCATCGCTGGATACAAATTCGTTTCGAAGCTGATCAAAACACCCGCTAGCCCAGCTAGCCCGGAACCAATGGCAAAAACTACACTGACTACTTGTCGCGAATTCACGCCCATGAGAGAAGCCGCTAAAGGATCATCCGCAACCGCACGGATTGCCCTTCCTAAATTTGTACGGGACAACCAAACTGACAAAATAAACGTCACCACGAGAGTGGTTGCGATAATAACCAACTGATGGTTTGTGACCAATGCCCCTGCAATGTTATGTCCTTCCTTGACGACGAAACCTTTGTATGCTTGTATGTCCCCGCCAAATATCAATTGAAGCAATCCAGAAAAAAAAACAAAAAGTGCAAAAGAGGCTAACAAAAAAATCAACTGTGGCGAACGCTTCATTTGCAGTGGAGCATAAACTCCAAGATAGATCCCTGACCCAAGCAACGATGCTATTAGACAACTGATGATAATGCAGAAAATAAACGGCAAGCCACTTACATGAAGAACCCAACCAACGTACGCTGCAACGGTGTAAACCGCGCCATGGGCAAAGTGAAAGAAACGAACTGTACTGTAAATCAAAGAAAATCCAATAGCAATCAAAGCATAGGCACTTCCCGCAACAATCCCATTTGCGAGGATCTGATTCATATTACACAAGCGTTCTTTCTTTCTTTCTGACATGGAACTTCAGTCACATCCTCTTCTTCTTCTGGTTCATCCCACACCGCGCCGTGCTGGTCGCCACTCAAAAAAGTCTCAATGTTGTTCAGAAGGTAGTCACCCTTGTACGTTATCGCTTCTTTTGTATACCAACCCGAACGATACGTAAAGACGTTGTCCAGTGTGCTTACACTCTTCAGCAACTTCTTCTGCGGAAGCCCCTCGTACACATCCAGGAACGCATGTATACGGCCTGTTTGGAGTTCTGCAAATAATGCTTCCTGATCAACCAACGTTCCTGCGCTGGTGTTGATAAACATTCCGCCATTTTTCATTGAACGAAGCAAGTCACAGTTAATCATACGTGGCGGCGCATAAGGCGACAGATGAATAGAGACAATATCTGAAGATGCAAATAGTTCTGAAAGAGTCACGAACTGTGCACCAAGTTCGTCCTGCTTTATATGTCGGTGTTTTGAGTAGTATTGCACCTTCATGCCAAAAGCGAGGGCAATCTGCGCCACTCTCTTACCAATCCGCCCCATACCGACGATCCCCAATGTCTTGCCAAGCAAAAGTGTCGTAGGTATATCATCAACTTTCGGAACGAATTGGCCACTCTTGAGCAGTTCGTATGGCCACTCTCCACGCAGGGTGTTCCGATGCGCTCTCAACAATTGTCGAGAAACCGCCAACATTCCCCCAAATGTCAACTCCGCGACAGAGTTTGTGCCATAGTCAGGAATCCGAGTCACATGAATACCTCGTTGGCGAGCCAGCTCAACATTAACACGATGCCCAACAAGATTGGTCCAGAACCCTATGTATCGCAATTTCGGACAACGTTTGAGCAATTCATCAGGAATTGCCGTCCAACAGGTTACCAGCGCGTCAGCATCATGAATCCGTTCATCCAACTCATCGACAGACACCTTATCCACGGCCAACTGAGTCCAGCACATGGGTTTGGCTTCATCCTCCATCTCATCATACAGTTTCTCAAGAATTGCATCGGGCGAAAGACCACCAAACTCTATAAGTTCTTGGGCAAGCCCTCTCAAACGCTGCCAATGAGATTCTGTAAGCAGAATCTTGTCAAGAACTACAATCTTATCAAATCGCGTCAAAACGAACTCCTAAACTGTTAATAAAATAAAGTCACTAATTTTTTTCGATTTACTTTCTAGAAAAGCAATCGCTTCCTGATATTTGTTGATCTCTCCCGGATCATCCTGTAGTGTTAAAATTGTAGCATCAAAGGGATAGTTAAGAGCTGCTGTGATACAAAGTCTCCAGTCAGGACTTCCATCCGAATTTTCATATCCGAAAAGATGAAACTCAGGTTCAATCTCTTTATCAGTGAAATTATTTCTAATCTGTGATGCTTCTAGTGGCGTTATTAAGCAATCATCAATTGTCGTATGTAGCTGACTTCCGAAAACCTGATATATCTTGTTCTGTGACTGTTGATAATGAAGATAATCAAGACTTCTCAACAAATGTGAACGCAATTGCTGCATTGTATCTGCACTAAGTCCGACGCATCCCGATAAATGTGCTTCAGCAGCATGAGAGTCACGAAGCCAATCCATGCACTTCTTTCCAACGTCAGAATTCAAGTCGGCTATATGTAATATTTCCTTAGCATTGGCACAGACATGCTGGACTGAATCATCTATCAATAAATTTTGTATAAGAAAATTATCTAATTGTGTGAGCAATTCTTCAGCTTTGCTTTTGTGATATTGCCTTGACGCAATGCCAAAATCCATAATCTGCTTATCGGTCAACGTTGATAATGTCTGAGAAATTTCCCATTCAGCTATTTCTATTGGTATAAAAGTCTTCGCCGGTTTACCTTCTTTTTTATTGGGAACAGGATATTTTGACACCAAAACATTGAGATAATCCTGAAGGCCAGTTTGACCAATAAATTCTTGAGTATTCGGAACACTAAAGGGTAGCATGCGGCCGCAGAGACTTTTTTGCATATCCATCATACTGTCAAGTTTCCATCCAAATGGTTGCGTTATTGACTCAGATGGTTCGTTGCTCATAGAACAAAGAACATAACGGTTGTGCTTTAGTTTGTCTTTATTTGTGTGGACGATTTCTCGTAACACACGGTAATAGTCGCCAATGAAATCACTTTCATAGTATTCTTTCCGGTTATCATACCCATGTGGCCAATTGTACCAATCTTTAGGGTTTACCGGAGTTACTGCTGTATAACGAACCATTCTTTTGTCACCCATTTCCATAAGGGCATCCAATGCCGCCAATATAACAAAACACAGATTCCGACCGTTTGTAGCCAATACCTTTTTACCCACATCAAAACCCTCTTCCAAAAAGTAAGCCGACTGTGATCGTATCCATACCTCAGTCAAAAATTTTCCATCTGGTCCTTTAGTATAATGAGTTTGAATCTGTTTTTCCCAGTTTCCCAAGTTGCAAGCAACAGCCTCCATGGCTGCCCTGGAGGATTTGGCGTGAGTATTGTCCACACGAGCTTGTGACGTTCCCAACTTTAGAAACTCACCTATAAGCGTTAAAGCTTTCTTCGTGGTCGTAAGTTCATGTAACTGGATGTCGTTTGCAGAGCCCTGTATCTTTTTCGATAGTTTTTCGAGATTCTCAGCATGCGTTGGCAACATTTCTGCTGCATGCATCACGCTCTCCTGCTGAACATACCCCGCAGCAATACGCATCGCTGCCGGAAACAAAAATAAAAGCAGGTCATACAAAAAGCTAAATTGATTTGAGAAGAAATCTGCAAGGAACTTAAGTTCAGGGGCTTTTTTCGATAGATCTGGAGATAATCCAAACAGTATCCATAATAATAAATATAGTAATGCCAGAGGGGTGCCAATTTTCTCAAGAAATAAATAAAAACTAGCCAATCGCCTCGATGAACGGCTGTGTCCGACTGATTCGTTTCGTTTTGACGTTGCGTTCATTTACATACCCCTTATCATTCCACCATCAGATTGTATGGCGCAACCGGAAATATTAGTCGATGATTCTCCTACAAGCCACGCAGATAACTCCCCTATTTCTGAAGCATGTGCCAATATTTTGCGCGGAATACTGCTGGCCCATTCACCCATTATTTTATTCACATCGCACTGCCGCGCCTTTGCAGCATCTTCAGCATACTCTCGCACGAGTGGAGTATCAACAAAACCGGGCAGGATGGCGTTAACCGTAACACCCTTGTCTGCCGTTTGTCGGGAAAGGCATTTCATAAATGCGAGCTGCGCAGCACGTTCCACACTCGAAACTGCGTAGCCAACATCTGGTTCTTTTCCAAAAATTGAGTTAATAAACACGATACGCCCCCACCTTCGCTCAATCATACCCGGCAAAACCGCTCGGGCAAGTTGGATTGCCGGTTCCATGCAGAGACGATGACCTTCAAGCCAATCATCATCTGTTGCAGAGAAAAAAGAACCGGATGGAGGACTCCCGCTGTTAAACACAAGAATATCTATTCTTTCACATTTTTGGTAAATCAACTGAAACATGCGATGAACTTGAGCAGGCTCTCGCAGATCACAGACATAAGGATGAGTCTGTCCTCCAGTCTCTTCTTCAATACGACGTGCTGCTTCTTCAATGCGTCTTTTGTCCCGTGAACACATTGCTACAACATGACCATGCTTTGCCATAGATTCTGCGCACGCATAACCGATACCCCTGCTGGAGGCAGTCACAAGAGCTATGCGCCGAATATTATCAGTGGACATATTCATTCCTAAGTTGATCGATTCCTCAAAGATTAGCTGGAATATTTAAAGCCTTAACTGTTTATTTATGTGACCGTTATGGTTTGCATTATCTGTAATGGTGCTCTTAACCCATTGGGTTGAAACTATTTCAAATCGGTAAATTGATGCTTACTTATTTTAAAACTATGCGTTATAAATATTAGGCAAAGCACTTTTTCATTGCTTATCGCTCAACTTAGGTCATTAATTTTGCAACCAGACATATTTGCCATTCCTCACCGTTTTCATACTGGCAGGCTTGAGAACATCACCATTCTTATCAAAGTTGATTATTCCTGATGCCCCTTGAATGGATGGTTGCTTTTTGATTCCTGTGGCCACACCTTCTCTCGTTGGCCCACCAGTTCGTATTGCTTCAACAAGTACACCAAGCGCATCGTAGCCATAATCGGCAACCAATCCAGGATCTTTACCAAACTTTTTCTTATAAGCCATTTTGAACCCCGCAACAACGGCATTACTACTTGCTGGTGGCACAGGAGAAGTGAAGATAGCTCCTTCAACAGTTTGTGCTGATGCCGCCAACACCAATGGATCTTCAAAAGATGAAGTGGCAAGAATCTTTGTCCGCAACCCCAACTCCGTCATCTGACGCAGGATGATCGCAGAGTCTTTGGGATATGAAATAAGATAAATCCATTCAGCTTTAGTGGATCGGATCCTTGATAGTTGGGTACGAACATCTGTCGCGTTTGAATCAAAGTTATCTTCTGACAAAATGATCTCCGACGCCTTGGTGCCAAGAGCGTATCGGAATCCTTTGACCATCGCCTTACCATAATCATTATTAACATAAAGAATTGCGATGTTCCGAATTAACCCACTCCGAACATACTCCGACATTCGGCTTGATTCGAAAACATCAGATGGCCAGATACGATATACATACGGGCCTGCATCAGTAATTTCAGGAGCAGATGCTGCTGGTGAAAGTAGGACAATTGCATTCTTGTTGGCTACCGGAGCCATCGCGAGAGTTGTAGAACTTGAGATTTCGCCTATAATAGCAACTGCCTTGTCCACGGTCAGAAGCTTTTTTAGAGCCGAAACAGCCTGGGCAGGTTGCCCCGCCGTATCCTCAAAAAGTACTCTCAAATGCTTTCCATCAATTCCGCCCTGAGCATTAATCTGTTCCGCCTTGAGAACAATCCCATCGTGAGCATTTTGACCGTATGATGCCAAATCACCCGTAAGGGGAAGTACAGCACCAATTGTTATGCTATCGGTGTTTTCGCCAAGTCTCCTCGTCACGAAAATAACTCCTAAAACACCCACAATTAACGCGACAATCAGCCCTATCTGTTTCTTGCTCATATTACACCTCTTTTTTCAGACTGCATACTTATACCACACGGGCACTTATCACGTGTTATGAAACAGTACCAGAATATAATACAGACTTTTTGATTGCTGTCAAAAATGAGAGCTGATTTACGCAACCCTCGAAACAAAAACTTGTTGAACTCTCGCGACAAAACACCTTCAACGCTGATATGGTTCACTTCTGACCAAGCAGCACGACTTCCTCCTTGATCTCATCAATAACATCCTTGTTGTAGATCTCCTTTTTCTCCCCACTCTTGTACGAATAGATGTAAAACACCTTGCCGCCGAATTTCTCAGTAAACTGCCGGTGCGTCTTCTCCTGTATCGATTTCTCCTTGAAAATTTCAGGAAGCTGTACCGTTCCACCTCCAAACGTAATCGGCTTGATCTGCAGCCCAACAAATTTCTCACCCACTCTGATAAAAAAGTCAACATTGAACAACCGATCCCACTCATCAGGTGCCGGTTCAATGGTTACTCCAAGAAGTCGCTCCAACTGGCCATAAACCGTTTTGATTTCAGTCATATAGCCGTCAAAAGTGCGATCAATAACAAGCTGAATCATGTATGCAATGCAATCCTCTTCCGTGACCGAAGCAACTTCAGCCTCAATAACCTCTGTTATTTTGACATAGAGCTTCCTCCCCAACTCCGTGATATGCTCTTCAGGCTTGACGTTCAAGAAATAATAGTCGCGCCACTCATCAACGGTTTTTGGAGCACACTTCCTGATAGACTCGGAGGTTGGCCCGACATTTCTCTTGAAATTGAGCTGAAAGCGGTTCATCACGCTGTTCAGAATCCACTCTTTAGCCATTGACTTTTTCCGATAGGGTTAGAAACTTCACCTTCTGCTTGTACTCATAGGTGCTGTCAATCCCAACCAGCCCGCTTTTGATCAAATGTGCATTGACAAAGGTCTTGTTCTCCAGGTAGAGGTAACAGAGCAGGACGTTTTCTTCGTCATGTTTCAGCTTGTCGTACTTCAGGAAGATACGCTTTCCCTTGATTTTTTCGGTCAAATAGCCGACCGCTTTGTCGTGCGTGAAGGGTTCGCTCTTTATGCCAATCAGTTTTACCATCAACCCGTTGGATAACCTCACTTTTTCGGGGCTGAGTATCTCCTTGACCGTGAAGAACTCTTCGCGTTCTGCCTCGCTCTCTTTCTCAATCCTGGAGCCAAAGGTGAGTTTTCGGGGATCTGTTTTTTTGTCGAGCTTGTGGGGATCTTTGAACTGGTAGGGCAACTGCTCAATGGCTGCGGAAACATCGCCCTTGACCGTGTCGTGCAGAAACTCATACTCCGTGCCCATGAAATCGGGCTGACGGGTGTTGAGCTTCTGTTTGGCAATCTCGATAAACTCCGGATTGATTTCGTACCCGACCGAGTTTCGTTCGAGATTCTTTGCGGCAAGTGAGGTTGTCCCGCTGCCCATGAAGGGATCGAGCACGGTATCGCCACGGAAGGCGAACATTTTGATGAGCCGGTGCGGAAGCTCTTCGGGGAACATGGCAAGGTGCCCCTCCTGTTTTGCTCCGGCAAAGTTCCAGTGGCCTGAAAAGTAGCTGTTCCACTCCTCGGTGGTCATGGCTGAGCGCTCTTTCTGCTCTTTGGTGAGCTTTGGAGCGTCACCCTGTTTTTTGAAGATGAGAATAAACTCGTAGTCAAGCTTGAGAATGCCGTTGCGGGGATAGGGAAAGCTCCCCATGATCGAGGCGCCGCCAGTGGTGTTGGTTGTAGTGACCTTCTGCCAGATCACCGCGCCCATGTAGTCGAACCCGATGGTCTCGCAAAATTTGATGATTTCCGTCCGGATGGGAATGACCTTGTACCTGCCATAGTAGACCGAACGGGCAAACTGGTCGCCGATGTTGATGCAGAGACGGCAGCCGGGATGCAACACCCTCTCGCATTCGTTCCAGACAAGGTTCAGGTTGTTGATGTAGCTCTCATAACTCTCGTGAAAGCCGATCTGGTTCTCCGTCCCGTAGTCCTTGAGCTGCCAGTAGGGTGGCGAGATGACAACAAGATGCACCGACCTGTCAGCGAGGAGGTTCATCTGTCGGCTGTCGCCGTGGATTATGGTGTGATGGCTCTTCAAGGTGCGCTTGGGTGTATGGGTTGTGATGGAAAATCCTGAATCAGCGCAATCGGGAGTGAAAAAAGGAGATGACTGTAGTTTCAATCAGGCTCAACAAAACCTTTTCCGACAAGAATTTTTTCAAATTCAGCCCTGCTGAGTGGGCATTCAATCAGATCGCGAAATTGCTTGTTGGTCAGCTTGCATTGTTTGGCCATGCTCGACACCAGATTATCGGAAATATCCTTGTGTCCAGTTCCGTGAGACGTTCTTGTTCTGACACGACTTTTCTGATGAGCCTCGGAATAGTAGATGAAAAATGAGTGATCGCCCTCGACCCTTTTGAATCCTTTGAGTTCAAGGGATGCTTCAACATCTCGTTTTTTAACTGGCACTGGATTCCTCCTCAAAACTGTCGAGAAGTTCCTGACGCAATTGCTGTGCATCTTTGGTCAACGTGCCTGGCTCCACCTTTGCATACTCACTCCAGAGCATTGCAAGTTCTTCATAAAGCTGTGCTTCAAGATCTGGCCGGGTAACTGAATTCAAAAGAATATCAAAAGGGCCATTCGCTTCATACAACAGGGTGTCCCGGTCATAAGAAACATAGGATGAGAGCGGTACCTTTGGCTTAAGAACCGCTCCGTCCAGTTCGACAAAAAGAATATCAATCAGGCTCTCATCAATTTCAAGCACCTCATCGACATCTGAAATGGAATGGGGACTTCCATCCTCATTCCAGACAATATTGCCATGAACCTGAATCAGTTCTCGCGGATGAGCAAGCAAAACCAGCTCAAAATCTTCACCATAAGTGGCCGTAAGTGAGCGGTTCGATTCGAGAAGCTTCAGGCTCAGGCGACGCTCATTAAATTTCATCTCAATCAAGGTGCCGGTGACATAGCCCAAATCCGCTGGAGTTATTTCGCTGCTTTGAGGCGCTAAAAGATGTTTAATCCTCTCCTGCGCCGTTCCTCCATCAAGAATTTTCTTTTGTCTGAAATCTTCAATGCTTATAACCACTCCAGAGTGACGGAGGGGTTGCATTGCATCTAATTCAGGC
>Ga0194060_10000891_pt1 | contig 21845 bp, 13 predicted proteins | sample SepL225m_MetaG_FD_163427 | JGI IMG/M metagenome (GOLD analysis project Ga0194060, IMG submission 163427) | Anoxic zone freshwater microbial communities from boreal shield lake in IISD Experimental Lakes Area, Ontario, Canada - Sep2016-L222-5m | ecosystem: Environmental > Aquatic > Freshwater >... | reverse complement strand
GGTGAAGGTCGTAGGCGTTGGCCGATGCACCCGCTGCCGGGTTCGCCCGGCAGGGCACCCGTAAACGTGCCGTACTGCTCGGATGCCGACTCGTCGGTAGCGCCAGAGCAAAGCCCCCGCCTTTAGGTGGATGGTAGTTTACTATATCACCTGCATCAAGGCCAAGCGGCGCGACCCCAGGGCATCTACACCACAACCGCCAGAGCCTCGTAGATTTTTTCCAGGAGGTACGCGGGGGTAAAGGGCTTCTGGATGAAGAGCATGTCGGGCGCAATATCGCCCGAGGATACGAGGGCGCTATCGGTGTAGCCAGACATCAGCAGCACCTTGATCTGCGGACGAGTGGCGCGGATACGGGTCGCCAATTGCACGCCATTGATCCCGCCGGGCATCACCACGTCGCTGATGAGCAGATCAATCTTGGCGGCATACACCGCGCAGATGTGCAGAGCCTCCGCGCCATCGGCAGCCTCGATCACGGTAAACCCGTGAGTAGACAAGATCTCACTGGCAAGCTGGCGCACCCGATCATCATCCTCTACCAGGGCCACAACCACATGTGCGGAGGCTGGCTTCGTGATCAATGTGGGTAACATTGTGGGCGGTGGGTCACTCAGCGCGACCAACGCGGGCAAATAGATCTCGAAGGTGGTACCCTGACCAAGCAGGCTCGTGAAGCGGATGACCCCGCCGCTCTGCTCAATGATCCCGTGGACGGTGGCTAAACCCAGACCGGTACCCTTACCACGGGGTTTAGTAGTAAAAAACGGCTCGAAGATATGCTCACGAGCTTCCTCATCAATCCCTATGCCGGTATCGCTTACCGTGAGCAGCACATAGTCGCCCGGCCCGATAGTGCGATCATCATCCGGCCCGATCTGCACATTCGCGGTAGCAATACAGAGATCGCCGCCATTGGGCATCGCGTCACGGCCATTAATGCACAGGTTGAAAATCACCTGCTCGATCTGGCTGGAATCGGCCCGTACTGACGCAAGGTCAGCCGAGAGTTGGGTGCGCAGGGTCACCTCCTCACCGATCAGGCGGTGCAGCATTCGCTCGATTGGCGTGATAATCTCGTTGATGTTGACCGTGTCCAACTGAAGCACCTGGCAACGGCTAAAGGCGAGTAACTGGCGGGTAAGGGCGGCAGCGCGAGTACCCGCATTGCGAATCTGCTCAAGACCCTGGCGTACCTCACTGCTCAGGTCAGGCCCGTGGAGCAGCAGGTCGCACTCCCCCAAGATCACGGTGAGGATATTGTTAAAGTCGTGGGAGACTCCGCCGGCCAGACGGCCCACCGCCTCCATCTTCTGCGCCTGACGCATCTGCTCCTCGGCGTTCCTCTGCGCTAGTTCACTGCGCTGCCGCTCGGCCAACTCGTTGCGGACGGCCTCGTAGAGCCGAGCGTTCTCTAGGGCGGTGGTCGCCTGAGCAGCGAAGGCGCTGGCGAGGCGGGCGTGGTCGGCATTGTAAAACCCCGGCTCGTACTTATCGATGGCGATCATCCCGATCAGGCGCTCGCCAAAGATCAGTGGTACGCCAAGCCAACTGCGGATGGGGTCGGCCCGATAGGGCTCCTCGTTGAAGCGTGGGTAAACGGTCGGCACATCGTCAACGATGAGCGTGGTGCGTAGGCGAGCCACCTCAGCATTCGGCCCCGCGCCCATAAGCGGGAAACGAATGCCGATCATTTGATCAGGCCGGACGAGGCCGTAGGCACCAATGATCTCGACGTGATCGCCATGAACCAACTGCACCGTCGAGCTATCGTAGGGTACCACCGCACGCAGTTCGTCGAGGATACGGTCGAGCAGTTGGTTGAGATCGAGGGTCGAATTGAGGGCCGTCGCAGTCGTATAGAGAGTCTCCGCCTCGCGACGACGCGCCTCGGCGCAGTCGAGGGTGTTGCGTAGATAGGCCACCGTATGGTCGAAGGTGCGGGCCAGGGCACCGATCTCATCAGAACTATCGACCACAATCGGAGCATGCAGGTCGCCCGCGCCCACCCGCTCGGCAGAGTCGGCCAGGGCACGCATGGGGCGCACAATGCCCTTGGTAAGCATAAAGGTGACACGCATACCAGCCAGTAGCAGGATGACGGTGAGCGCGATGTTGATCTGAAGGGTCTGGTCGATTGGGTCGAGGATGACAGCGATTGGCTGATCGTAGATCACCGTCCACGGTAGCATGTTTTGGTCGGGGAAGACCAGTTCGTGAAAGGCGGTGAAGGTGCCGGGGATATCCGGTGCGCCAAGGATCGTCCCGCTGGGGCGGCTAAGGATCTGCGTGGCGGTGGATGGTCGGTCGCGAAATAAGGTGCCGTCAGAGAGGCCAAACACATAGGAGCCGTTATGATCAACAATAACTGAGTGGGTGGTGTCGGCCGGATCAACAAGCAGATCGAAGACGGGCTGGGCGATAGCATCAAGCACAACCATGCCAACGCCGTGACCCAACTCATCGCGCAGCGCCACGCTGTAGCGCAGGATCACGGTCGGCGTACCCGCGATACCCTGGAGCGACAGCCGGTTGATCGTCGAGATATGCACTATCTGTCGATCCTGGAACTGCTCCAGGGGAGTGACGGCACTACGCGGGATGGCGACCACCGCACGTGGCTCGTCTGACACCAACGTCGGGTGTCCTGCGACCATACGGGCGCAGGAGCGATTATGTCCAGACTCGTCGGTCAGGCAGATTTGGGAATAGCGCTGGCCCGAACGATCCAGAAATCCGAGGAACATCGCGGAGATTGTGTCGATATCGCCATCATTGCCTGCGCTCTCCGTATAGTGATCGAGGGTCAGGCTCTGCATTAAAAAAAGCAGATCCGTACTTATATCAGTAAGCAACCGCTCCGCGACCGCCGCACGGGAAGAGGCCACGCGCACCTGATCATCACGAGTGTGAGAGATTAGGATGTCGCGGACACGCACCTGAGTATACGTTGTTGTTATCGCCAGAGAGACAAGCAGCACGAGACTAAATCCTAGCACCAACTTATATTGAAGGCGTGACCGTATGAGCTTAAACATCATGTGACTCTCGCGTTGCACCATCAAGTAGGTGGCGTGACTTCTGTCAGAGTTGGCTACCTCTCAGTATACGGCGATTTGCGCACCGACACGCTATGTGTTTCCGGGGCATGGGCAAAGTCGTGTGATCGCCGGACAGCCCTCACCCCCCAGCCCCCTCTCCCTGAACGGGAGAGGGGGAGTCGGAGGCATCCTGCTGCGAAATCTCCCCTCTCCCCGTGAGGGAGAGGGGCAGGGGGTGAGGGTCGGAGGGTGACTTTACACACGCCCTGATGTGTTTCCGGGGCCAATTGACTCCGGGTAGTCCACAGTGCTATGCTACGTTGCAAAACACAAAACGTAGTAGACAAGGTTTCAGGTGCTAGGTTTCAGGTTTATCGTTCGTAGCCTGCGGTGGTACTCCTGACCGCCTGGAAGGCGGTGCTACATTCACTGCACACTGTAAAGCTGATCTGAACCTTGTCGTAGAGTAAAAGTAACACCATCACCCTGAGCGAAACGAAGGGTTCCGACCGAGATTCTTCGCTTCGCTCAGGCGGTATTGCCATCTTGCATCTTGCATCTTGCATCTTGCATCTTGCATCTTGCATTTTGCATTTTGCATTGAGGAGCGACACCCATGGCGAAGGCCGGAATTGTTTACGTCGGCACCGACAATGGCCTTGTGACATACAGCGACCCAGGGGCGACGGGCCAGTGGCGGAGGGTGGGGCACGCGCTGGAGGGTCGTGAGGTGCGGGCGATCATCGCCGCCGACTCCCCCGATGAGCATGGGTCGCTTGTGGTGATCGTTGGCCTCTCCAGCGGCGATGCGCTGATCAGCAACGACGGGGGCCAAAGCTGGGGGGCGGCATCGTCCGCAGAGGCAGATACATTGAGCGCGCTTCGCGCAAGCACCCGCCCCCGGATCGCCACATCCCAGGGCGTGGCCCAGTGGATGGGCGCGCACCCGCCAGCCCCCGGGGCCAACGCCCTAGCGATGCTCGCCGGGAAACAGGAGACCCTGCTCGCCGCCATCGCCGACGGCACCACCCTGGTGCGCAGCGAAAACAATGGGGCTACCTGGCAGCAGTCCACGTTCTCACGCCCACTTCAGGGCGCGATCACCGTACTCGCCCCCTCCAGTTACCATATGGACATCTGCTGGGCAGGCAGCGACGCTGGCCAGATCCTCCGCTCCGACGACCGTGGTTGCACCTGGGGCGAGATTGCCCGTGTGCCGGATGCGATCCGGGCGCTGGCGGTGCTACGGCTGATCTAGCGCAGCGCGTTGCCCACGCATTGCGCTCTGTCTGGTTGAACGTGGCCGCGAAGCGGCCACGTTCAACCAGACAGAGCGCAATCCTCTTGGGGTTGTTGTGTGGAGTCAAGGCTTTAGCCGGATAAGGCCGCCTAAAGGCTCGACTCCTTTTCATAACCAATTTAGGATTGCTATATGACCAGCGTTACGGCAGCACCTCAAGAAAGACCAGACCCTCGGCTGATCTCCCGACGCTCCAGCCCTCCCCCGCAGTCCCCTTGATCCGCCACCAGATCAGCCCATTGGCCGGTTCCGGCCCGTCGGTAATCATGACCTCAGCACCCTGCGGGAAACGCGCCACTGTCCGGTTAGACTGCTCCGTGCCGGGCTTGGCACGCGCCCGTAACGGCGTATCGCCCACATTCGCCACACGAACGCGCACGCCGATGCGCAGCACAGGTGGAGCGGTGGGGGAGATGGTTGCAACCGGCGACGGGCTTGGCTGAACGACCGGGAAGGGACTGACACTAACGATGGTACTCACGAAGGTGGGCGTTAGGGCGGGCGGCACGGGCCGGGGGCCGAGAATCAGCAGCCAGAAGACAACGAGGCCGAGCAGGGCCACGCCCACGAGAGCGAGCAGTGGCAGCAGCCAGGTAGACAAGAGCGCAGACGACCCGCCCCGTTGTTGTCGGCGGGCATCGTCATACCCTCTACGGTAGTCGTAGTAGTGCTGGTAGTAGAAGGAATTGAGGTCGTCTTGCGCGGCGTCCGTGGCTCCGCGTGCGTACATCTCGCTGTTGCTGGGCATGCATTGGGGCTTGGGGGCAGATGGCCCCCCGCTATGTCGTGCTACTTCGTAATGACCAGATCCGAGCGACCGATCTCGCGCAGCATCACCGGGTAGATCGCGTAGACCGGCTCAACCGCTGGCAGGAGCCTTAGGATCTTGGGGATGGGGCCTTTCGCGATGATCTGACGCCGCGTGAGGGCCATCATCAGGTTCACCTTGCCGTGCCAGAACTGGTGAGCCACGTCGGCCTTCATGGTCATCGTGACATCTGGCTTCAGGCCGGTGTTATCGCCCCAGAGTACATCGTAGAAAGCACCTGGCTGGGTTGGTGGCCCAGCGGCGTTGATCGTCGCAATCCCAACCGGTTCGGAGTAGCGAAACTGGACAATGACCTTTCCTTCGCGGATGCGCGGCGCGATGGCTGGGTCAATCTTGACGCGATCATAGAGCATGCCGAGAATATGGCGCAACTCGGATTCGTCTTTAAAGTAGGCCATCGTGAACTCCATATCTACCGCGTACGTGCATAGCAATTATACGGTCAATCGGCGTACCGCGTCAACTCGTATAACGCGATGTGTCAGTCTGCTTACTTAGGCATGTTTCAAACCAGCGTGACAATCAGCGACGAAACGATGACGCGATGAGGCGATACGGAGCGCCTCATCGCCTCGTCGCCTCATCGCAAGACAGTAAAGCTGAATGTGCCCATTTTGAAACTTATGATTCGCGCATTTGGGGTACCAAGTTCGGACGGGAGTGTGCTACCCTGACGGTATGATACCACTACCGATCACCCTCACCAGCGAGCATGTCAATAGCCTGCCGTTGCTGCTCGGCATCATCACCATGGTCGCGGTGTGCGACTGGGCGGCGGATCGCGTCCAGACGCTCAATACCCTGCTGGATATCACCGTGCGCGATACGGATTGCACGGACGACCGCTTGGCCAGCATCTTGACCATGCTCGGTGACCCGACCACGCAGGCGACCCTTGACACGGCGCTGATGCAGCGCTGGGTGCGCGTGTATCGCCTGCCCACCGAGACCGTGCGGCTCGATAGCACCAGCGTCAGCGTCTATCACGATGATGTCGCCGATGAGAGTCTGCTTCAGCATGGCGGGAGCAAAGACCATCGCCCCGACCTGCGCCCGTTCAAACTGATGCTGGCTACCCTCGACCCCTTGGGGTTGCCGATCTGCTGTCAGCCGGTCGCCGGGAACCGTAGCGATAATCCACTCTCTGTGCCTGCCTATGACGCGGCGGTTGCGGCGCTGGGCACCCCCGATGTCCTGATCGTCGGCGATAGTAAGATGACGGATCTGCCAACCCGTGGCCACATCGTCGCCCATGGCAGCCGCTATCTGGGCACCTATCGTCCCATCCATCCACGCCAGCGCCGAGATTGCGGACTGGGTGGATGCCGCCCTGATCCACGCGGACACGTGTAACAATCCTAAACTGGTTATGAAAAGGAGTCGAGCCTTTAGGCGGCCTTATCCGGCTAAAGCCTTGACTCCACACAACAACCCCAAGAGGATTGCTATAATGGTCGACCGGCTGGGCTGGCAGATATCGGTCACCAACACGACTCCCGAACAGTACGACGTACCGGCCTTGGTGTCCGCGTATCATCCGCCTGGGCCTGTCGCCGGGGAACGTGGCCTTGCAAATGCGCGAATGATAAGTTTGAAAGGTATTGGGGCTAGGTCAACGAAGGCGGTAGTGCCTTCATTACGTTCGCACGAACCTACGCCGCGTGGTGGGACACGACCTGGCCGTCGGCCCGGCGCGGCGACGTGCGCAGCACCCATAGGCCAACGTGCTGCAGGTTGCGGGCGATCATGGAGAGCCCGATGACGGCGGCGAAGCCGCCAAGCCAGGGCAGGTAGGCGGCGGCACCAAGCTGGGTGGCGATATACTCGGCGCGGCTGCCGCCGAAGACGAACGAGGTGCGCAGCTCTGGGCCGTCCGGCCCGCTCTCCAGAACGCCGATGGCCGTCACCGGACGAAACACCGTTAGGCCGGTATAGCGCCGGGTGCCCCCGACGATACCGCCGGTGTTGGCGATGAGCGTATTGGTGTCCTGCCAGCGCTGGTGGGGGCTATCGAGTCGATAATCGGTATTGGCGATCCGCACACTGCCACCGGCAATGTCGATCAGCAGCCCAGGCGTCACGCGCTGATCCTCGCTCCAGATGGCCGAGCCATCGGGGTTGATCCCGCGATACTCCTCACGCACATAGGAGATGAAGTTGCGGTAGCTCGGCGGGTTGAGCGGGCTGATCTGGCCTTCGATCAGCACCACGCTGCCGGGGACGATCTGCGCCACCGTCGGCGTGCCAGGTGCGGCGCTCTGTGAGGCCACCGGCGTGAGCGTACAGATAAACGAGCCGTCCTTGCCCACTGCGCCGTCGAGGTGGGGGAGTTGCTCGATCCGCGTGGCCTCGGCGCGCGCCGACTGGGTACCGAAGATGCCGAAGCCGACGGCCGCAATCAGGTAGCACACCCCGAGCAGTAGGCGCATCATCGGCTGAGGGAGGTTCCGTAATCGTCGCATCGCTGGCCTCATTAACTACGCTAAACAAGGTTTCAGAGGAGCCGAGTTTACTTTACAGTTTGTAGTAGCGGCTTCAGCCGCGCAGGCGCTGAAGCGCCAACTACGAACGACGCAAACTGTAAAGTTGCTACGAACCTTGTCTTATGTGGTGTGTCATAGTTTTGAAATGGGGGCGAGCGGCAAACCGCCCGCCCCCACGTTAGATGTTACCCCACTGTGGGGCCGCTCACAGGCGGCCCCGCAGTGTCCGTCAGGTCCTACTGAACCCGAACCGTCACCGTGGCGTTCGCAGAAGCTGCGGTAGCGGTGATGGCCCGGACGCGGTACTGGTACGAACCCGTCGCTGTGAGCGATTCGGTGATGGTGTAGGATGTCGTACTCCCCGCCACCAGGGTCGGGGTGCCGGCGACCGCGGTCCAGGCAGCGCCAACCAGGCGCTCCACGATGAAGCCCGTCGCGGCAGGCGCGTTGTTCGTCCAGGTCAGCGTAACGAACTTGCTGGCAGCGCCCCGCACGTTCGGCGTCCCGACAAGACCCGTCGGGGCCGCGAGCGGCAGCGTGAAGGTGACCTGCACCATCGGCGAGGAGCCGACGGCGTTGGTGGCGTACACCTGGTAGGTGTAGGCCGTCCCCTGTACAGCCGTCGCATCGGAGTAGGTGGTGGCGGTGGCGCCCAGCGTGGCGAGCGTGGTGAAGGTCGTCGTGCCGGAATTCGCACGCTGGACGACGATGTTGGTCTGGTTCGTACCGTTCGTCCAGGTTAGAACCACGTTAGCACCCGAGGCGGCTGCCCGCAGACGGGTCGGGGCGGTTGGCAGGGGCGGAGCAGGCGTGGTGAAGGTAACCTGGGCCGACAGCGTTGAGCCGACGGCGTTGACCGCACGCACCTGGTAGACGTAGGTCGTCGTCGGTGCGACCGTCGCATCGGTGAAGGTGGTGGCTGTGCCGGCCACCGTGCCGATCTGGGTGAAGGACAAGGTCGCAGCGGAGGTCGCACGCTCGATAATGACGCTGGTCTGGTTCGTGGTGTTGTTCCTCCAGGACAGCACCACATTCGCACCTGACGCACGGGCCGTGAGGTTGGTCGGGGCGGTCGGCGGGAGCGGAGGAGTTGCCGTCACCTTGAGGGCGGCCGAGTACGCACCATACAACACGGGGGTGGTGCCCGCAGGCGTGTTGCTGGCGCTCACCTGGTAGTCGTAGCTGGCATTCAGCGTGAGGCCGGTGCCGTCAGTGTAGGACGTGCCAGTCGTAACGGTGGCGATTGTCGCCCATGGGCCAGCCGCCACGGCCCGGCGACCGCCAGCGGCCGCAGTCGCGCTGGTGCGGCGCTGGATGGTGTAACCGGTGATGGTGCCGTTACCGCCAGTGGAGACCATCGTCAGAACCACTTGCGGGCCGGCCTGAACGACCGCGCTGACGGATGGCGCAGCCGGTACGCTGAGGACGTTGTTGGAAGCCGCCGAGGCTGGCCCTGCACCCGTCGCGTTGTAGGCGATGATGCTGTAGGCATAGTTGGTGTTCGCGGCAGCGGTGGTGTCGATGAACGGAGCCCCAGGCGTCATGGTACCGTTGGCCGGCGCCCAGGTCGCGCCGTTATCCGTACTGCGATAGACCATGTAGCCGGTGATTGCGCCGCCGTTGCCAGACGGCGGAGTCCAGGTCAGGCTGACCCCCACTGGGCTAAGGGTGGTGGCGGCCAGGTTCGTCGATGCCCCTGGCAGGGTGAGGATGATCTTGCCCGCCGAGGCTGGGCCGCTGCCTGACGAGTTGTTGGCCTTGACGGTGTAGGTGTAGGTGGTGTTTCCGGCGGCGGTCGTGCTGTCCGTGTATGACGTGCCTGGGCCAGTGGTCGTCCAGCTCTGGCCGTCGCTGCGCTCAACGGTGTAGCCGGTGATGGTACCGACGCCACCGGCGGGCACCGTCCAGGTCAGAAGCACCCCGGATGCGTTCACCGCGCCATTCAGGTTGGTCGGGGCAGCCGGCACGGTTAGGGCGGTGATGCTCGCGCTCGCGCCGGTGCCCGAGGCATTGGTCGCGGACACCCGGTAGACGAAGTTGCTGTTCGCCGCCAGGACAGACGTGTCGAGGTAGGTGTTGTAGGCGGTGGAGCTGTTGACCGCGCTGCTGGTCAGATTCGTCCAGTTCGCGCCACCATCAGCACTGCGGTCAATAGTGTAGCCGGTGATGGTGCCGTTGCCAGCCGGGGTCGTCCAGTTCACGGTGACGCCGGTTGGGATCGCAGCAAAGGCCAGCGGTGCCGGTGCATCGGGCAGGGTCAGGGCTGTGGCCGGGTTCGAGGCCGGGCCATTGCCCTTGGTGTTAATCGCGATCACCTGGTAATCGTAGCTGGTGTTGCCCGCCAGCGTGTTCGGCGCGGCACCCGTGTCGGTGAAGGCAGGGGTGGTCGAGGTGCCCACGGTCTGCCAGCCGCTGGCAGTGACGCCGTTGACGGTACTATTCTGGCGGTCAATCCGGTAGCTGGTGACAAGGCCGCTCGGCGCGGTCCAGCTCAGGGCCACCCCAGAGGCGCTCACGGTTGCGGTCAGGTTCGTCGCCACCGTCGGCAGGGTCGGGGGCACCACCACCGGGGCGGAGGTTGCGGGCATGCCGGCGGCGGGCGTCACGTTGTAGGCGGTGATGCGGTAGACGTAGGTCGTGTTCGCCTGAGCCGTCGCGTCGGTGTAGGTCAGGGCCGCGCCGCTGAACGCGGTGGCCAGGGTTGTCCAGGTGGCACCAGCATCGCTGCTGCTCTCGATGGTGTAGGTATCGGCCCCACCGACAGGAGCGGTCCAGCTCAGGTCAACGCCGCCGCTGGCGTTCAGCACGCCGGCCAGGCCGGTCGCAGCGTTGGGCAGCGTCACGATGCCCTGCGCAGACGAGACCGAGTTGATCGGGTCGTAGCTCGGGTTGGTGGCGATAACGTGGTAGTAGTAGCTCGTGTTCGCCGTGGCCGTCGTATCGACAAAGGACGTGGTCGTGGGCGTACCCACCTGGGTCCACGGGCCAGCGTTGGTTGTGCTGCGCTCAACCAGGTAGCTGCTAACCGGGATGTTGATGTTGCCCGAGGTCCAGTTCAGGCTGACGCTCGTCGGCGTCGCCGGGTCGAGGGTGATGTTCAGGCCGGTCGGCGCGGGCGGCAGGTTCGCCTGCACAGTCACGAAGATCCAGGCGGTCGCCGCGCTGGAACCAGTGGCGTTGTTCGCCTTAACGCGGTAGAAGTAGCTCGCGTTTGGCTTGACCGCGTTGTCGGTGTAGCTGGTGTTGGATGCGCTACCAATGGTCTGCCAGGAGTACAGGTTGCTGCTGCGCTCAACCGTGTAGCTGGTGATCGCGCCCGCCGGGGCGTTCCAGTTCAGGATTGCCGAGGTCGGGCTGGCCACGCTGGCCAGGCCGGTCGGCGCGTCGGGCAGGGTCAGCACCGTGAGCGTTGCGGCGGGGCTGCTGCCCGCCGAGTTGACGGCGGTAACGGTGTAGGTGTAGGAGGTGTTCGGCACGACATTGGTGCTGTCGGTGTACGAGGTCGTGGTGATGTTCGGCCAGTTCTGGCCGCCGCTGCGCGTAACCGTGTAGCTCGTGACCGTGCCGGTCGCGGCGGTCCAACTCAGTTTCACGCCCAGGGCCGGGGTCAGGAAGGAGGCGGTCAGGTTGGTCGGCGCTTCGGGCGCTGCGGTCGCCGCCGCCGTCACCGTCACTGAACCCGAGGTCGCGGTGGCCTCGTTGGCACCGATCACGGCAGTGCTGCTCTTGGCGTCGTTGTAGGTCACGATCTCGTAGCTGTAGGTGGTGCCGGGCACAACCGAGCTGTCGGTGTAGGTGGTCTGGTTGGCCAGCGAGGTGCCGACCTGGACATAGGTGGTGGGGTCGACGACACCAGCATTAACCGGTGCGCGGAGGATGCGGTAGCCGATTTCACCCTGCGGGTTCGACCAGAAGTTACCGGTCACGCCATAGGTGGGGGTAGGCGGAGTGGCGTCGGGCCAGTCAAGCTTCACCGCGCCGGAGCCAAGGCTCGTCGCCGTCATGCTGCTCGCGGCGGCTGGCGCAGCGCGCAACGTGTTGAACACGAGCGGGCGCATCATGTCGTTCTCTTCGTGTCCAAGCAGGTGGCAGTGCCACACATACTCGTCGCCGAAGTTGTAGAGCGTGTTGGACGTGGGGGGGTTGAGATTCACACCATTCGGGCCTTGGAGCCAGAAGCCCATGGTCGAGCCAATCGGCGCGGTCACATCGAGCGGGCGGATGCTCTGGTAGGTGCCGAAGGGGATCTTCGCCGCAATCGGGCGCAGAGCCACAATCGCGTCCTCCAGCGGGTTCATGCGGACGGTGTCTTTCCAGCCAAGCTCATTTGCATCGGGCAGGCGCACCTGGCCGTCCCAGCCGACGCGGTTGATGATCTGGACGTTGAAGAGGTGGAAGTGGATGGCGTGGGTATCGACGCCGTTGTGCGTGATCTTCCAAATCTGGGTGCCGTCAGCGAGCGTGCCCTGCGGCGTCCCCAGCGGCGCAGCGGCATCAACCGAGTCGTCGATGCTCTCGGTGGCCGGGTCGATGTAGCCCAGCGGGATGGTGGTCTGGTTGACGCCGGTGGTGTTGGGGATCTCCACACCCAGGGTGGCGTTCATACGGCCGTACTGGGTCTCAAACAGTTCCTGAATGGCCTTGGGCTTCATACCGATGGTGATCGGCGCAGCGCCAACGCTATTCGGGGTGAAGGTCAGGCTCATATTCTGGATACGAGCCAGCACGGCGGGGAAGCCATTCGCGGAGGTCTTCCCGTAGACGCCGTTGTAGGCGGGCTCGGGCACGATGATCGGGTCCTGCGATGCGGCGAAGGTCGCGTTGATCGCGCTCTTCAGTGCCGTCATGCGGGTCGTGTCGTTCTCGTAGGTCTTGTAGGGGTTGGGCTGATTCGGCAGATCGACTTTGGAGTTATTGCCCAACACCTGGATCTGCATGATGGTGCGGGTGTTCGGCCCGTAGCCGGCCAGGGTCGTGGGTGCGCCACCGGTGTCGGTCTGATCCTGGTCAGCCGTGTAGTAGTCGTAGCGCGGGTCGAAGGCCGGGACCGGGGCGGGCGAGTCGTTGTAGAGGATGAGCTTGGAGCCGGCCGGCACCTTCGAGAAGTCGACGATCACGTCGGCGCGCTCGGCGGGGGCCAGCATCAGGGTGTGGGTGTTGACGTTGGTGACAACGATGTTGCGCAGGTTGTTCTCGTAGCCGACCGGGCGGTTGTTCAGCACCACCGGCGCGGGCAGGAAGCCGCCCTCGGTGCCGATCTGGATCCACGACGGGCCAGATGTCTTCTGGTTCGGCACGCCGCCCATGCGGTTATCGTTCGGCCAGGGCGGGATGACGCCCATCGGGGTGGCCGGGCCCGTGGCGGGCACCATGTCCACTTCGCCGGCGTTCGGGTCGTTCAGGTTGCCCTTTGCGTCCCACATCTCGCCGTTCGACTTGGCGAAGTAGAACTGCAGGTTGAGCGAGCGGTCGTTGCAGGCGTTCAGGATGCGGAAGCGGTAGACCTGCTGATTCAGCTTGACGTAGGGGTAGGCCACGCCGTTGACAATCGGTGTGTCCATGAAGGCTTCCGGCGTGAGCGACGGGTTGTTGATGCCGGGGATGTCTGGGTTCTCAACCGGGTTTGTCGCACTAGCGTAGGGGTTCGGAACCGTGGGGTGAAGAGCAGTCGTCGGCGGCCAGAACCACTGGCTGTAGTCCCAACGACCCATGGCGTTGGTGCCGCTCAGGTCGATCGGGTTCTGGTTCGTCATGTAGACGTGCGGCATCCAGAGGTTGCCAGTAGCGGGCACCGTAACGCCGGCCCGCCAGATGTAGTTCCAGGTCGGATCCTGAGCTGCAAGCTGCTTCGGTCCGGGGACGAAGGTCTTGTCCTGGATGACCAGCGGCACGCCAATGTCGGGAACCACGCCACCGGCAGGGACGGTCACGCTCGCGCCGTTGGCGCCGGTGACGGTGCCACCCTTGATCAGGGCGCCCTCAAACTTGTCGGTGAGCAGGTAGCCGGCAGCCTCGCCCGCGTACACGTTCAGGCGGGTGATGCCGTAGGCGTGGTCGTGGTAGAACATCAGCCGGGCGCTCTGCTGGTTGCTGTAGAAGAACGTCATCTCGCCCGGCCCAGTGGCGGGCATGTCGGGGACGTTCTGGGTACTCACGCCCTTGGGGTAGGAGGTCGTCTCACCAGCCGGGGTCGTCCACTGGTGCGGCGTGCCGTCGCTGATCCAGGGGGTCAGTCCACCGTGGAGGTGCAGGGTGGCGCGGTTCTGGGTGTACTGCTCGTAGACGGGGATAGGATTACCCGCCGCATCGGTTTGGAAGACAAGGTTCCCGTTGGCGTCCTTGGCCTGGGTCGGGCCTTCGCCCGCGCCCATCACGGTGTTGTCCATCGGGATGAACAGGTCGCCGCCTGTCCCGGTGGGCAGCAGGTTGACGAACTTGATCCGCACCGGCGTATCGCGGCTGGCGACGATGGTGGGTCCAAGGTAGTGCGGCTGGGGCCAGCCGGTGATCTTCCCGCTGGCGTCGCGGGTCACCTGATACGTGGTGGCCGGGTCGTTGAGCTGCACATACCCGCGCAGCTTGCTGGCGGGCAGGTCGCTGTGGAACTGCTGGCTGTACTCCACCAGGCCGATCTCGTAGTAGTCCGAGCCGGGGAAGGTGGTCGTATCAGGCACGCCGAGTTGAATGTACTGGCCGAAGGTATTTGCGCCGGCGGCGGTCAGGCCGGGCAGCGAGTCGACAAACTTGCGGATGCCGCCGTAGGCGCTGCCGCCGTTCGTCACGTTGATCGCGCTGAGCTGACCGTTGGCGTCAATCGTCGCCACAGCGGTCGCGCCCGCGCCGTCGCCCGCAATCGGCTTGTTGGTGGCAAGGTCAGTGACGGTGCTGATTGTTGGGTCGATGGTAATCTGCGGAGGGGCGGTATAGCCGGAGCCGGGGTTGACCACCTTGATTGAGGTGATAACGCCGCGACTGATCTGCCCGCCAGGGCCGACAACCGTCTGCACGGTGGCGATGGCCTCTGCGCCTGTGCCGTGACCATCAACCGGAGCAATGATAACGTTCGGGGGCAGCGGGCTATTGGCGTAGTTGGGAGACGTGCCGAAATAGTCAGGAGTCTTCGGATCAATCGCTGGGTTTGCGGCGTGCGCCTCGTTGGGGGCGACGGCGGTTTCCACCAGCGAGACCCCACTCATAATCTGCGCACCACGACGGGCGGCAGCGGCGCGGTCGGCGGCAGCGTGACGCTCGGCGGATGTGATCAGGTGTTCCATCACCATCGGCACGCCGGGGGGCATCTTCATGCCCTGCACACTATCGCCCACCGTCAAATTGAGAAGACCAATCGAACCGGTGATGACCGTCATCACCACGAGAAACATCGTGGTGGCCATAACAATTCTACGTTGCATCGGTTCCCTCTCCGTGATAGTGTCTGCGCGACTTAAACCAACTCGATGAACTGCACCTGGTCTGGTTGGTTGCCCTGGCGGCGAACGCCCCCCTCACCCCCTAAATTCCTCTCCAAAAATGTTACGACTCCGCCTACCCGTGGTGCGGAGTGCCAGGATTGTGGGCGCACAAAAGCGACCCTCTGGTGGCTGGCCACAGCAAGAGAATGCGGCGACGTCGGCGTGTGCGACCACACGGCTCTCAGGCAACGTTGCCTTTAAGTGGATGCTTATTTAACATGTGATGGGTGGAACTATCTATGGCACCCACGTATTGTAGTACGCACAAAAAAAATTACAATAGGTCTGTCATAACATTAGAGTCATATGAGGGGCTGATTTGGTTTACAAAAAGTAAAGAATCTGCCGCCGCTCAAGGAGAGGGGGCTGGGGGGGGTGAGGGCTTCGTGGCGGCAGCCCTACCCCTTATGTCGTACCTCAAGGACAGCGATCTTGGTCGCGTGGTTAAACGGTGCTGGGTCGCTGACGGGCGCACTAAGGCGGGTGTGCGCGTAGCCCGTACAGTCTTCGGGGACATCAATGCGCTCGGCCAGCCGCACGTAGCCATCCTGGCAGACCGCATTGAGGATCTCCATGTAGGCAGCCCCGCTGAGGAAGAGGGCGTTGTTGATCGCCACAATCCGCCCGCCGCTGGTCACCAGCGGGCGCAGCTTGTTGATCAGGCGCGCATAGTTGCTGGCCAGATCGACGACGCCGTTCTCCGTGGCTGCAAATATTGGCGGATCGAGGATCGCACAGTCGAATCGCTCGCTGGCCCGCTTCAGGCGGTTCACCAGGGGCCAGAAGTCGCCGGAGAGTACGTCGGCCTTGATAATCGGCATCCCGTTGAGCGTGTACGAGTCCTTGGCCAGGTTCAAAAAGCGCCGGCTCAGGTCGAGCTGTACCACCCGGCTGGCCCCGCCAGCCATAGCGGCCACCCCCAGGCTACCGGTGTAGGCAAAGGTGTTCAGCACCGACAGGCCGCGCATCTGGGCGATCAGCCAGGCCCGCAGGCCGCGTGTGTCGAGGTAAAAACTGGCGTCGCGGTTCATGGTCAGATCCACGGCGTACCAGACGCCGTGTTCGCGGATGCGCCGGGCCGGGCGCTCGCCCGCAATCAGCGCACCGCTCTGCCCCTCGGGCGTCGCGGCGTGGCGCGTTTTCAGCACGCAGGCGTTGACCCAGGGCAGCCGATCCTGCACGATGCGCAACGCCAGTTCCACCAGCGGCAGCCCTTCGGCGGGCGGGTTCGCGTAGGTATGCAGTACAGCGGTAGTGGCGTATACATCGATCACCAACTGCGGACAACCCTCGGCAAAACCGGTGAATAACCGGATCGCGCCCTGGTGTCCTGCGTCGAGCAGCCCGGCGCGGGCCATCATGGCGCGATCCAGCAGATCTTCAAGCGGGGAGCTGATCATCATCGTTCACGGCTGTGTCAGGCGCAGGGGCGCTGTCAGAAGACTGCTGTCGCGCAACAAGCCCTTGAAGTTCGGCAAACAATTCGATCCCCAGCAAAACCCCGCTCGGGTAGCCCTTCTGCGTGATAACGATTGGCTGATGATCTTCCCGCGCACGCTTGATCAGCGCGGCCAAGGATGAGGCAACCTTGGAAACTGGCACCACTCCATGCTCTAGATCGATCGACTTCATGAAATAATCCTATCTATAATATTACGCATAGGCGACAAAACACACCTCTATCGTAGCACATCCGGGCGGCGATGCAACCCTATTTTGCGCAGTAGACAAGGTTCGTGGATACTTTACCGTTTGCGATGCTCGTAGTGGCGGCTTCAGCCGCACAGGCGCTGAAGCGCCCGCTACGAACCGTAAACCTGAAACCTTGTCTTTGCGTCAAACCATCCCGTGCATGTGACGCAAAGGCGCGAAGACGCAAAGAGTGAGAAGGGTTGCGGACAGGATGTTTCGCTCCACGACGTAACATCAGGGGAACAGATGCCGGGACGTAGGCCAGCGTGCCCTGATGTTATAATGCGGCCATCATAGACGATGTTTTGTTCCCTTGCAGATTAAGGAGTATGCGCTATGACTACCACAAGCGAGCGGCCTGTTGTCACGGACTCGGGCATCGCTGTTGAGCCGATCTACCGCGCTGAAGACGCCGGTACGCCCCAACCCGACCCAGGGACGTACCCCTTCACCCGTGGGGTTTACCCCACTATGTACCGAGGTCGGCTCTGGACGATGCGCCAGTACGCCGGGTTCTCTAGCGCCCGCGAGAGCAATCTGCGCTACCGCTACCTGCTTAGCCAGGGCCAGACGGGACTCTCGGTGGCGTTCGATCTGCCGACTCAGCTCGGACTCGATAGCGATGACCCACGCGCCGAAGGCGAAGTGGGTAAGGTGGGTGTGGCTATCGACAGTCTGCGCGATATGCAAACCCTGTTTGCCGATATCCCGCTGGACAAAGTCACCACCTCGATGACGATCAACGCGCCCGCCAGCGTGCTGCTGCTGCTCTACGAGTTGGTCGCCGAGGGCCAGGGGGTCAGCCCAGACAAGATCGGCGGGACGATTCAGAACGACATCCTCAAGGAATACGCCGCTCGCGGCACCTACATCTACCCGCCACGCCCAAGCATGCGCCTGATCACGGACATCTTTGCCTACTGTCAGGAGCGCATCCCGCGCTGGAACACGATCAGCATCAGCGGCTACCACATCCGCGAGGCCGGGGCCACGGCGGTGCAGGAGGTGGCGTTCACTCTGGCCGACGGCGTGGCCTATGTGGATGCGGCGATCAAAGCGGGCCTCGATGTGGACGAGTTCGCCCCCCGGCTCTCGTTCTTCTTCGTCGCCAACCCGAATTTCCTGGAGGAAGTGGCTAAGTTCCGCGCCGCCCGGCGGATCTGGGCTACGATTATGAAGGATCGCTTCGGAGCCAAGAAGGCGTCTAGCCAGATGCTACGCTTCCATACCCAGACCTCGGGGGCCAGCCTGACGGCGCAGCAGCCGCTGAATAACGTCGTCCGCACGACGATTGAGGCGCTGGCCGCTGTGTTTGGTGGCACGCAGAGCCTGCATACCAACGGCTTCGATGAGGCGCTGAGTCTGCCAACGCAGCAGGCAGCGACCCTGGCCCTGCGCACCCAGCAGATCATCGGATTCGAGAGCGGCGTGGTGGATACGTCTGACCCACTGGCCGGCTCGTATGTCGTCGAGGCGCTCACAGATGAGCTAGAGCGTCAGGCCCGCACACTGATGACCCAGATTGACGAGATGGGCGGCGCGGTGGATGCAGTGGAGCGCGGCTGGATCCAGGAGCAGATCGCGGACTCGGCCTACGCCTACCAGAAGCGGGTTGAGTCCGGCGAGCGGGTGGTGGTGGGGCTGAACAAGTTTGTCGATAATGAGGCAACCAGCGTGCCGATCTTCAAGCTCGACGAGAACGTGAGCCGCGAGCAGACCGATGGCCTGGCGAAACTGCGGGCCGAGCGCGACTCGGCGGCGGTTGCGGCGGCCCTGGCCGAGATCAAGGCCACCGCTGAGGGTACCGGTAGCCTGCTACCGCCCATGCGCGAGGCTCTGCGACACTACGCGACCATCGGTGAGGTGTGCGGGGTGCTGCGCGAGGTGTGGGGCGAGTATCGCCCTGAGGTTCGGCTGTAAGGGCAAGGATGCTGTGAACGAACGTGGTCTTTAAACCCAATACCTTTCACATAAGGAATCTGCCGCCAATCAACCCTCACCCCCCAGCCCCCTCTCCCTGCGCGGGAGAGGGGGAGTCGGATGCGTTCTGTTGCGGAATATCCCCTCTCCTCGTGAGGGAGAGGGGCAGGGGGTGAGGGGGCAAGGTCGGCATAAATCGGCTTATGTGAAAAGTATTGTCTTTAAACCATACTAGGGTGCCGCCGATGGAACTGATCATCTTCGCCGGGGTTGTGGGCGTTGGTCTGGTCGTCGCTGTGGTGGTGCTGGTGATGCTGAACCGGGCATGGGGCAACTTTCCTGGGCCGATCTCTGGCCTACCACCGATGATGCCACTCGATCAACCAACACCATCCCGTGCCGCTGTGCCTTCCGCGCCGCTGGCTGATACGCACGAGGTCACGCCGGACGACGAACTACTAGTGCCGGTGAATCACCCACTGGTGCGCCGGGCGGTGATGGCGGCCCTGGAGCGCGGCGGCAGCCCCTACGCGCTCTACTTTGTCCGCGATGGCGAGGAGATCTATCTGGTGCCCACTCGTATCGCTGACCCGCAGCAGCGCGAGCAGTTGATGCGCTTGTTTACGTCGATGAATACCAACAGTAGTGGCGATACCATGCCATCTCTCGGCGAGGCTATCCGTCTGATTCAGGAGATGGGTAGGAAGTAGGGGCCGCAATCCGCCAGGGCGTGTGCAAAGTCGTGTGATCGTCGGGCAGCCCTCACCCCCCAGCCCCCTCTCCCCGTGAGGGAGAGGGGCAGGGGGTGAGGGTGACTTTGCACATGCCCTGCGCAATCCGCAATCCGCAATCTGCAATCTACAATTGAAATAGGAATGACACGATGCTCGATATCAAGCTGATCCGCGAACACCCCGAGGTGGTGCGTGCGGGTCTGCGCCGACGCGGGGACGACCCGGCTCAGGTGGATGCGCTGCTGGCTGTGGATGAGCGCCGCCGGGCGCTGATCACAGCGGTTGAGGCTCTCAAGGCTGAGCGCAATGCGGTCTCGAAGGAGATTAGCAAACTGAAGAACCCGGCAGAGCGCGAGGCGAAGATCGCTGCCTCGCGTGATCTGGGCGAGCGGATCGCTGATCTGGATAGGCAGGTCGGTGAGGCTGACGCCGAGTTTAACCAGATGCTGCTCTGGCTACCGAACCTGCCCCACGCTGATGTGCCTGACGGTACGACCGAACACGACAACATTGTCGTCCGCAGCGAGGGCCAGCCGCGTGAGTTTGCGTTTACGCCCAAGCCGCACTGGGAGCTAGGCGAGGCTCTGGACATCATCGACTTTGAGCGTGGCGTGAAGCTCAGTGGCAGCCGTTTCTTTGTCCTCAAGGGCGCGGGCGCTCGTCTCCAGCGTGCCCTGATCACCTGGATGCTCGATGTCCATACGCTCCAGCACGGCTACCGCGAGATCGCCCCGCCGTATGTGGTCAAGGCGGAGGTGCTGGTTGGCACGGGCAACCTGCCGCGCTTTGGCGAGAACCTCTTCAAAATTGAGGGTGCCGACCTTACGCTCATCCCGACGGCTGAGGTGCCGGTGACGAACCTCTACCGCGATGAGATCCTAGAAGTCAGCCAACTGCCGATCTACCACGTGGCCTACACGCCATGTTGGCGCAACGAGCAGATGAGCGCGGGCCGCGATGTGCGCGGGATCAAGCGCGTCTATCAGTTTGATAAGGTCGAGATGGTCAAGTTCGTCACGCCCGAGACGAGCTACGCCGAGCTGACCACGCTGATCGACAACGCCGAGGACATCTGCAAGGCGCTCCAGGTGCCCTACCGTCTGCTGCGGCTCTGTACCGCCGACCTGGGCACGGCGACGATGAAGTTCGATCTGGAGCTGTGGGCACCGGGCGTGCAGGAGTGGCTGGAGGTCAGTTCCTGCTCGAACTTTGAGGCGTACCAGTCGCGGCGGGCCAACCTGCGCTACCGGCCTGAACCCGGTGCCAAGCCCGAGTTCCTGCACACACTGAACGGCTCGGGACTGGCCCTGCCACGGGTGATGATCGCGATCATCGAGAACTACCAGCAGGCCGACGGCAGTATTGTGATCCCCGAGGTGCTGCGGCCCTACATGGGCGGTACCGAGGTCATCTGCTAGAAAAGAGATCCGCCGCCGGGGGGCTGAAGCCCCCGGCTAGGTTTACGAAGGCCGCTGAAGCGGCCTCAGGCAGGCCGCTTCAGCGGCCTTCGTAGACCTAGCCCGCCCGTTTACGGGCCGGGCGCTTGGGATGACAGGGTGACTTTTACGGTATTGCCTCTCTTTGTGTTACGATGGCACCATGCCAACCCCAACAACACACTCCACCTGCGGGCCGGACTGCACTTGCGGCTGCCCCTACACCGGCCTCGTCGATCCTGGGCGGGCCGAGCTGATCGCCGAGGTCGAGCAGCGTCACCCCGGCCAGTGGCTGGCCTTCGTTATCCCGCCCGGCGAGGACGAGTACGCCCCCGAGCGAGGCATGCTCGTGGCCCATAGCGCAGACGATAACGAGGTCTGGGACGCCGTCGCCCGTGTCACCTTCAACCAGATCGTCCATGTCTACTACAATGGCCCCCTGGATTGCTATCTGGCCTGGGTGGAGGGCACATGAGCGACACAAGCGCAGCACGGCAGGTCTGGATCTACATTGGCGAGGGCGACAGCAACAACGGGCAGTCGGTGGCGCAGCAGATCCTCTACGCGCTGCGCGAGGCGGGTTGCCCCGGCGCGACAATGCTGCGCGGCGTGGGCGGCTACGGCGTCCATAACGTCCTGCACAGCGATCTGGCAATTGAGATCGCCAGTCACCTGCCGCTGGTGATCACCTTCATTGACCGCGCCGACCGGGTAGCGCAGGTGCTACCCACGCTGCACGATCTGGTACATGAGGGGATGATCGCCGTCTCTCCGGTCGAGGTGGTGCTGTACAGCCACCGTATCGGCGGGCCGTTTCCGCGCCACCTGATGGTTTCCGACGTGATGAGCCGCAATGTCGCCAGCGTGAACCCCGAGGCTCCGATCAGCCAGATCGTCACCCTGCTGATCGAGCGCGGGCTGCGGGCGCTGCCGGTGGT
>Ga0194060_10000890_pt1 | contig 21845 bp, 13 predicted proteins | sample SepL225m_MetaG_FD_163427 | JGI IMG/M metagenome (GOLD analysis project Ga0194060, IMG submission 163427) | Anoxic zone freshwater microbial communities from boreal shield lake in IISD Experimental Lakes Area, Ontario, Canada - Sep2016-L222-5m | ecosystem: Environmental > Aquatic > Freshwater >... | reverse complement strand
CCTCTCCCTCACGGGGAGAGGGGAGTTTCTTCATCAGGATGCGCTCGGCTCCCCCTCTCCCGTTCAGGGAGAGGGGGCTGGGGGGTGAGGGCTGTCCGGCGACCACACGACTTTGCACATGCCCTGCGGGGTCGCCAACTACCACTTGACACAACGACGATAAGATGGTAATATCCCCGTTCGCGGTTACTAGAAATAGCGTTGCCGTACCTTTATCGCAATTCTATGAGCTTCGACGTGCGTCCGACGAACCGAGTAGACACCTGTTAGCCCGCCCCGCGCCGTCCGGCGCTTTTTTTGCGAATATCTGTTTTGTTTCTGCCCCCCGCCAGTTCTGAGGCCGCCCCCGCAGGGCGAGCGCCGACGACCGGCGATTTCTGTTTTCCGCCTGCCGGAAGCCTGTACGCACGTGGGTGTGCGGCCACTGGCCGCTGTGTCCATGTGCCACGACTGAGGAGAGGTGAGTATGCCCCCGTTAATCGAGAGTGTCGTGCTCCAGCCGCTGATCACCCCGGTCGACCTTGGCGTAGACGGTCGCCGCGAAAAGCGGATCGAGCGTCGCTCCTTTGCGCGTATTTTTGACGCAATTGAGGTGCCGCGCCTGATCGAGACCCAGGTGAATAGCTTCGACTGGTTCAAGCGCGAGGGTCTGCGCGAGCTGTTCGATGAGATTTCGCCGATCACCGATTTTACTGGCAAGAACCTGGAGTTGCACTTCCGCGACTATGTCTTCGGCGAGCCGCGCTTTACGGAGTTTGAGTGCCGCGAGCGCGACCTGACCTACGCCGCGCCGCTGCGGGTGAATGTCGAGCTGCGCATCCTCTCTACCGGTGAGATTAAGGAGAGCGAGCTCTTCTTGGGCGATTTCCCGGTGATGACTGATAATGGCACGTTTATCTATAACGGTGCCGAGCGCGTGGTGGTCTCGCAGCTCATCCGTTCGCCCGGCGTCTATTTTAAAGACGATAAAGAACCTACCAGCGGGCGCTCGCTGCATTCGGCGAAGCTTATCCCCAATCGCGGAGCATGGCTTGAGTTCGAAACCAACAAGCGCGATGTCGTGAGCGTGAAGGTTGACCGCAAGCGCAAGATCCCGGTTACGATCCTCATCCGAGCGATCTTGGCCTGGAGGGCGGAGGAGTCCGGCGAGGGGCGCTGGGTTCCTGATAATGAGCTTGACCAGCACGGCCATAACGATGCGGTGATTGATGCGCTGAGGCATATCGATCTTATTCCCGAGCATCCTTATACCCAAGCTACGCTGGATAAAGACCCGGCCCACAATAGCAAAGAGGCGCTCATGGAGCTGTATAAGCGCCTGCGCCCCGGTGACCCGCCGACCCTGGAGAATGCCCGCTCGCTGCTTGAGTCGCTGCTGTTTAATCCGCGCCGCTACGATCTCGCCAAGGTCGGGCGCTATAAACTGAATAAGAACCTCTGGGAGCGCGAGGCCCGCCGCGATGGGGTTTCGAACGCGCCCAGCATGGGTGTGCGTGTCCTGTTGCCACGCGATATTATTAAGATTGTTGAGCAGCTTATCCAGCTCAATAATGGCCACGGTCGCCCCGATGATATTGACCACCTCGGCAACCGCCGCGTTCGCACGGTGGGCGAACTGATCCAGCAGCAGTTCCGCGTCGGTCTGTTGCGCCTGGAGCGCGTGGTCAAGGAGCGTATGTCGCTCCAGGAACACGAGAACGCCACGCCCAACGGATTGATCAATATCCGCCCGGTTGTCGCCGCGATGCGTGAGTTCTTCGGCGGATCGCAGCTTAGCCAGTTTATGGATCAGACCAACCCGCTGGCCGAACTGACCAACAAACGCCGCCTCTCGGCCCTCGGCCCCGGTGGTCTCTCCCGCGACCGCGCCGGATTCGAGGTGCGCGACGTTCACCACTCCCACTACGGGCGCATTTGTCCGGTGGAAACGCCCGAAGGCCCGAATATCGGCCTGATCGGCACCATGTCCACCTTCTCGCGGGTCAACGAAATGGGCTTCCTGGAGACGCCCTACCGTAAGGTGTATAACACCGTTGAGAACGCGCCAGTCTGGCGGGAAAAGGAGATGCTCCTGCGCGATGTGCGTGACCTGCGCACGGGCGACCTGATCGCGGCGAAGGGCTCCCGTGTGGATCTGGCCACGAGCAAGCGCATCGCCATCGGTCTGCTACGCGGTCAGATCTTGCGCGAGGACATTACTGACCCGGTCACCGGCGAGACGATTGCCGAGGCGGAGTCGGAGATCAACCGCACCCTGGCCGAGCAGATCGTCGAGATGCCGATCAAGACGATTAAGATCCGCCCGATTGTCTCGCAGGAGGTTGACTACCTCAGCGCCGATGAGGAAGATCGCTTTGTGGTGGTGCAGGCGAATGCGGCGATTGATGAGCATAACCGCTTCGCCAGTGCTGCGGTGGCATGTCGCTTCGGCGAGGATTTTGTCACCGAGCGGATCGACCGCGTAGATTATATGGACGTATCGCCCAAGCAGGTGGTCAGCGTCTCGACGGCGCTCATCCCCTTCCTTGAACACGACGACGCCAACCGCGCCCTGATGGGATCGAACATGCAGCGCCAGGCGGTACCCTTGCTCCGCCCCGATGCGCCGATTGTCGGCACCGGGATGGAGGATCGCGCCGCCCGCGATAGCGGCCAGGTCGTGGTGGCGCGCAAGAACGGCACCGTGGTCAGCGCCACCGGCGACAAGATCATTGTCGAGGAGGACGATGGCTCTGAGCGTGAGTATCTGCTGCGCAAGTTTATGCGCAGTAACCAGGACACCTGTATCAACCAGCGCCCGAATGTGCTGCGCGGTCAGCAGGTGCGGGAAGGCGAGGTAATCGCCGATAGTTCCAGCACCGACTTTGGCGAACTGGCCCTCGGCCAGAATATCCTGGTGGCCTATATGCCCTGGGAGGGCGGTAACTTCGAGGACGCCATCTTGGTCTCTGAGCGCCTGGTGCGCGAGGATATTTTTACTTCGATCCATATTGAGAAGTATGAGGTTGAGGCCCGCGATACCAAGCTCGGCCCCGAGGAGATTACCCGCGACATCCCCAACGTCGGCCAGGATAGCCTGCGTAACCTCGATGAACACGGGATTATTTACGTGGGTGCCGAGGTGCAGCCGAACGATATTCTGGTGGGTAAGATCACGCCGAAGGGCGAGACCGACCTGACTGCTGAGGAGCGCCTGCTGCGGGCGATCTTTGGCGAGAAGGCCCGCGAGGTGAAGGATAGTTCGCTGCGCGTGCCCAACGGCGTGCGTGGTAAGGTAATTGATGTCAAGGTCTTCTCGCGTAGCGAGGGTGCCGAACTGCCGGTCGGGGTCAACCAGACCGTGCGCGTGCTGCTCTGTCAGAAGCGCAAGATCAGCCCCGGCGATAAGATGGCCGGTCGCCACGGCAATAAGGGTGTGGTCTCGCGGGTGCTGCCGATTGAGGATATGCCCTTCCTGCCCGATGGTCGTCCGGTGGACATTATCCTCAACCCCATCGGCGTGCCCTCGCGTATGAACATTGGCCAGATCTTGGAGACACACCTGGGCTGGGCTGCTGCCCGTCTCGGCTTCCGCGTGGCCACCCCGGTCTTCGACGGGGCCAGCGAATCGCAGATTAAGGATCACCTGATCCGGGCCGGTCTGCCCGGCGACGGCAAGGTCACGCTCTACGACGGGCGCAGCGGCACCCCGTTCCACCACCCGGTCACGGTGGGCTACGCCTATATGCTCAAGCTGGCCCACTTGGTCGAGGACAAGATCCACGCCCGCTCGACCGGCCCGTACAGCCTGGTGACTCAGCAACCCCTCGGCGGTAAGGCCCAGTTCGGTGGCCAGCGCTTTGGCGAGATGGAAGTCTGGGCGCTGGAAGCCTACGGCGCAGCCTACATCCTCCAGGAGATGCTGACGGTGAAGTCCGACGATGTGGTTGGCCGGGTGAAGACCTACGAGGCCATCGTCAAGGGCGAACCCATCCAAGAGGCCGGCGTACCCGAGAGCTTCAAGGTGCTGATCAAGGAGCTGCAGTCTCTCGGTCTTAGCGTCGAGGTGCTGAGCGAGGACGAGAAGCCGGTCGAGCTCTCTGACGACGCGGACGGCGATATGGCTGCCTTGGACGGGATTAACCTGTCGGGGATGGAGCGCGGCGAGTTCTAGGGTGAGGGTCGCAGGGAGGGCGCTGCTCTCCCTGCGCCTCACCCTGTCTTGACAGACAACACGAAACCGGGTATTATCTCTCCAGTACACACGTTCTACTGGAGAGATACCATGCCTCGCATCGCACGTACCGTCGAGTTCTTCCGGGTCTGGTCGGCTGAGATGGCCTATGTCCTGGGGTACTGGTGGGCTGATGGGTATATGACTATCAAGCCAAGTACCACCGCCCACATTGTTGAGATATCTAGTAACGACCGCGATCATCTTGATACGATTATCCAGACGGTCGGCATCAGTGGAAGCGTGAGGCAAATACCACCTCGATGTTACGGTGTTCAATTCTGTAGCAAAGAGTTGTACAACGATCTGCTGGAACTTGGCGGGATGCCAAGCAAGTCGAATGTGATCGGCTTTCCATCAGTACCGGTACAATTTCTTTCTCACTTTGTACGCGGATTTGTCGATGGTGACGGAACGCTTATCTGGAATGGGAGTCGGCCTGTCATCCAGATTTACTCTGGCTCAAAGCATCTGCTGGAACAGATGGCAATCGCTATCGAAGAGCAGACAGGTATACCGGCCCCTCACATCGTTGCGAATCGGACGCTCTGGTATATTAAGTGGAGTACCATCCGGGCGAAGTGTTTAGCCGCATGGCTCTATGTTGAGAATCCAGGCATCGCCCTTGACCGTAAGGCTGCCATCGCAGCTAAGTTCCTGGACTGGCAGCCGAAGAAACGCCCTGAGCGTGGCACAATCACCGAGGGGATGCGCGAGCGGTTCGCTGCGTATCTTCCGCCACAGGAGTGAGCCTCTATGCTTGAAATCAACGACTTCAACGCGATCCGCATCAGCCTCGCCTCACCCGAGGATATTCGCGGCTGGTCGCACGGCGAGGTGACGAAGCCGGAGACGATCAACTACCGTACGCTGAAACCTGAGCGCGATGGATTGTTTTGCGAGCGAATATTTGGACCCACGAAGGATTGGGAATGTTATTGTGGAAAATACAAGCGCGTCCGCTATAAGGGCGTTGTTTGCGACAAGTGCGGCGTCGAGGTAACGCGGGCCAAGGTGCGGCGCGACCGCATGGGCCACATTACTCTGGCTTCGCCAGTGTCGCATATCTGGTTTGTGAAGGGGACGCCGAGCCGGTTGGGCCTGCTGCTCGACATCAGCCCGCGCAACCTGGAACGGGTTCTCTACTTCGCCTCCTACGTGATCGTGGAGGTGAAGGACGAGCTGCGCACGGTGTCCCGCGAGATGCTCCAGGAGGACTTCGCCAAGAAGCGCGAGAACATCCAGCGCCAGGCCGAGGACAAGCGGATCGAGCTGAGTACACAGCTCACTCAGGATCTCGGCGGCATGGAGAATGCGCAGGTCAGCACGCAGCGGCGCATTGAGGAAGATTATACGCGCCTGCGTGACGAGATTGTCGCCGACGCGGATCGCCTGCGTGATCGGCTTGAGGAGATGACCAACCTCGTCTCCGAAGAGGACATCGGCTTCAGGAATACCTCCCTGGTGGACGAGGGTGAGACGATCAGCGAGCGCACTCTGGAGCAACTCGACGAACTGGTGGACAAAGAGTTGGAGGCGATGGAGGCCCGGCGCACCCGCGACATGTCGGACGCCGAGCTGCTCACCGACGCCGAGCGCGAGCGTAAGGAGGCCGAGGCCAACCAGGAGAAGGAGAAGCTCCAGGAGCGCCTCCAGCGTGAGCTCGACACCTTGGTGCGCGAGGAGAAGGACAAGCTCGACCACCTCGATGGTCTGAAGCCCTGCCGCATCCTCTCGGAGATGGAGTATCGCCAACTGCGCGACCTGGCGCCGGGTGTGTTCCGCGCCGACATGGGCGCGGGCGCGGTGCGTGAGCTGATCGTGCGTCAGGTTGACCTGGATAAGCTGGCCGAGGATCTGAACGCCGAGGTGCAGACCACCCAGGGTCAGCGGCGCAAGAAGGCCACCAAGCGCCTGCGCGTAGTTGAGAGCTTCCGCAAGAGCGGCAACAAGCCCGAGTGGATGATCATGACCGTCCTGCCGGTTATTCCGCCCGACCTGCGCCCGATGGTGCAGCTCGACGGCGGGCGCTTCGCGACCTCGGATCTGAACGACCTGTACCGGCGTGTGATCAACCGCAACAACCGGCTCAAGCGGCTGATGGAGCTGAACGCGCCCGAGATCATTGTGCGCAACGAGAAGCGCATGCTCCAGGAGGCCGTGGACGCCTTGATCGACAACGGGCGACGCGGGCGTGCGGTGTCGGGCAAGGGCAAGCACCGCCTGAAGAGCCTGAGCGACATGCTCAAGGGCAAGCAGGGCCGCTTCCGCCAGAACCTGCTGGGCAAGCGTGTGGACTACTCGGGCCGCTCGGTGATCGTGGTTGGCCCGAACCTTCAGTTGCACCAGTGCGGCCTACCCAAGAAGATGGCCCTGGAGCTGTTCAAGCCCTTTGTGATGCGCCGCCTGGTGGAGAAGGGCTTCGCCCACAACATCAAGAGCGCCAAACGCATCGTCGAGCGCGTGCGCCCCGAGGTCTGGGACGTCCTTGAGGAAGTGATCAAGGACTACCTGGTGCTGCTAAACCGGGCACCCTCGCTGCACCGCCTCTCGATCCAGGCGTTCGAGGCCAAGCTGATCGAGGGTTCGGCCATCCAGCTACACCCGCTCGTCTGCGCGGCATTCAACGCCGACTTTGACGGCGACCAGATGGCCGTCCACGTGCCGCTGTCACGCAAGGCCCAGGAAGAGGCTCGCACGCGCATGCTGAGCAAGTACAACCTGCTCAGCCCGGCCCACGGCGACCCGATCATCACGCCGTCGCAAGACATCGTGCTGGGCTGCTACTACATCTCGCAGGTGCGCGACGGTGCCCTGGGCAGCGGCAAGAAGTTTGCCGATGTCAATGAGGCGATGTTGGCCTACGAGAAGGGAGTGGTCGCCATCCAGGCACCGATCTGGATCAGGATGACGGGCCGACCAGCGGGGAAGAATGACCGTCCCAACAGCGTGCGCGAGCTGGCTCCCACCGAGGATGGTACGCCGCGCATGATGCTTGAGACCACGATTGGGCGCGTGCTACTCAACAACGAGTTGCTGCCACCCCTGCGCTACCGCAACCGCGTGGTAGACAAGAAGGGTCTCAAGGAGATCATCGCCGACTGCTACCAGTACTACACGAACATGAAGAATGTGAGCGATGAGGATCTCGCCGAACTGCGGGCCACCTGGCCAAATAAGTCGGAGACCGAGATCGTCCGCATCTTCGGCTCGGAGAAGACGGCGCTGCAGGCCGATAAGATCAAGGCACTTGGCTTTAAGAATGCCACCTACGGCGGCATGACTATCGGCATCAACGATATTGAGGTACCCACCAAGAAGTACGAGATTGTCAGCAACGCCGAGGCGTTTGTTGTCGATATCGAGAAGCAGTTCCGCCGTGGTCTGATCACCGAGGAGGAGCGCTACCAGGAGGTTGTGCGAATCTGGCAGGAGGCTACCAAGCTTACCATTGTCGCGGTGAAAGAGAACATGAACCAGTTCGGCCCGGTGGCGATGATGTCCACCTCGGGTGCCCGTGGCAATATCAACCAGATCTCGCAGATGGCCGGTATGCGCGGCCTGATGTCTGACCCGACCGGCAAGATCATTGAGCTGCCGATCAAGGCCAACTTCCGCGAGGGTCTCTCGGTGCTGGACTACTTCGTCTCCACCCACGGCGGGCGCAAGGGTCTGGCCGATACCGCGCTGCGCACGGCGGACGCCGGTTACCTCACCCGGCGTCTGGTGGACGTAGCCCAGGACGTGATCGTCACGATTGAGGACTGTGGCACCCAGGACGGCTTCTGGCTGCACGCGGCGGACGACGATGAGTTGATGGAGAAGCTGGCCGTGCGTATGGTCGGGCGCATCCTGGCCGCGCCGGTGTACGACAAGGCGACCGGCGAACTGCTGGCCGAGCGCAATGTCGAGATTGACGATGAGATTGCGTCGAACATTGACCGCCACGGTATCAAGTCGGTCTATGTGCGCTCGACGTTGAGCTGTCAGTCAGAGCACGGCATCTGTCGGCTTTGCTACGGGCGCAACCTGGCCACCGGCAAACTGGTAGACATCGGCGAGGCGTGCGGGATCATCGCGGCCCAGTCAATCGGTGAGCCGGGTACGCAGCTCACCCTGCGCACCTTCCACACCGGCGGCGTGGCCTCCGCCGACGACATCACCCAGGGTCTGCCGCGTGTGCAGGAGATCTTCGAGGCCCGCGTGCCGAAGGGCAAGTCGCTGCTGGCCGAGATCGACGGCATCGCACAGGTCGTCAAGGACGATAACGGCGTCCGCACGGTGAAGATTATCGCCTCAGAGGTCTACACCGACGAGTATATTCTACCAAGGGGTTTCATCGCTCTGATCGAGAACGAGGTAGAGGTCTCCGAGGGCCAGGTGGTCGCGGAGAGTAACAATAGCGAGAGCAGCGAGTCGCCGATTATTGCCCGGCTGGCCGGTAAGGCGTTTGTCTACAGTGATAAGATCGTGGTCAGCCAGGAGGATCGCGAGGAGCGCGAGCTGATTGTGCCGCACACGGCGCGCATGCGGGCGGAGACCGGCGCACGGGTGCAGGCGGGGCAGCAGCTCACCGATGGCAGCGCGAACCCACAGGAACTGCTCGATTTGCAGGGCCGCGAAGCCGTGCAGCGTTACTTGGTAAACGAGGCCCAGAAGGTTTACCGCAGCCAGGGTGTGAACATCAACGACAAGCACGTCGAGGTGATCGTGCGCCAGATGCTGCGCCGTGTGCGGATCGAGGAGCCAGGTGACACCGGTCTGCTCCCCGGTGAGCTGATCGAGGCCGCCGAGTTCCGCCGCCTGAACAACGATGTCGTTAGCCAGGGCGGCGAGCCGGCCACGGCGGCCACTGTGCTGCTAGGCATCACCAAGGCGTCGCTGAACACCGACAGTTTCCTGTCGGCAGCATCCTTCCAGGAGACGACCCGCGTTCTCACCGATGCAGCGATCACCGGCAAGGTGGACTACCTGCGCGGCCTGAAGGAGAACGTGGTTATTGGCAAGCTCATCCCGGCTGGCACCGGCATCGAGAAGCGCATCGAGAAGCGCGATGAACTGGTGGACGAGATGGCGCGCATGATGGAGCAGGGTCACGCCAAGGTCGAGCCAGCGGTCGCTGTGCGCCCCCCCGTCGAGGTGCAGCGCGCAGAGTCTCTGCTGGGCCTGGGTTCACTCTCCGAGGTAGTGCCCACCGAGGTCGTCGGTGCCGATGTGCTGCGCGCCCGCCTGGAGGAGCTTCTGGGCGGCGGCGATGAGGACGGGGATCTCGACGGCGAGGACGAGGGCGACCTTCCCCCCGACGAGGAATAGTACCGTTTGGTAAGGACACGGGCACGTGGGGATGCGAAGATGCGAAGATGTGGGGACGCGCCCTTCTGAAATCTTACCGAGAGACGGCAAAAACGCGCTGGGGAGCAATACCCTCCCGGCGCGTTTTTGCGGTTTCGCGACAAGGGTTTAGGCGAAAGAGAACATAGAGGATAGAAATTCCGCATCCCTCCAGGGCTGGTGCAAAGTCGTGTGATCGCCGGGCAGCCCTCTCCCCCCAGCCCCCTCTCCCTGAACGGGAGAGGGGGAGTTGGATGCGTCCTGCTGCGGAATCTCCCCTCTCCCCGTGAGGGAGAGGGGCAGGGGGTGAGGGCCGGAGGGAGACTTTGCACCAGTCCTGCGCATCCCTCCCCTATTCTCGCAGGTGATAATCCGCTGTGGTAAGATAATTTGCGCCCGCTCAACGGTAAAGGGCGTGACTAATCAGACAGGAGCCGCTATGTCGCTCGACCGTATCTCGCGCCGCGTCAATACCGTCCCTCCCTCTGGCATCCGCAGGTTCTTCGACATCGCGGCCACAATGCCCGACGTCATTTCGCTCGGCGTCGGCGAACCCGACTTTATCACGCCCGCAGGCATTCGCGCCGCTGGCCAACGCTCGATTGATCAGACCACATCCTACACCTCGAACTCGGGGCTGAAGGAACTGCGGGTCGCTCTGTCCGCCCACCTCACTATGCGCTACGGCGTACAGTACGATCCTGAGACCGAGTTGCTCATAACCGTGGGCGTAAGCGAGGCCATGCTTGGTGCAACGCTGGCGGTACTCAACCCCGGCGACGAGGTGCTTGTCCCCGAACCCTGTTTTGTGGCCTACCCGGCATCGATCATCTTCGCCGACGCCACGCCCGTGTACGTACCCACCAGCGCCGCCGACGGCTTCCAGGTGAGCGGCGCAGCCCTTGAGGCGGCGGTCACCCCGCGCACACGGGCCATCCTGACCGGCTACCCCAATAATCCCACAGGCGCAGTGATGAGCCGTGAGCGTTTGCTTGAGACGGCCGCAGTGGCCGAGCGCCACGATCTGCTGGTGATCTCGGACGAAATTTACGACCGGCTGGTCTATGGGGTGGAGCATATTTGTTTCCCCACCCTGCCCGGCATGCGCGAGCGGACGATCCTGCTGGGCGGTTTCTCGAAGGCATACGCGATGACCGGCTGGCGTCTGGGCTGGCTCGCCGCCCCCGAGGACATCACCACAGCGGTGCGCAAGGTTCACCAGTATGCGATTATGTCGGCACCGACCATGAGCCAGTATGCCGGTCTGGAGGCTCTGCGCTCCGGTGAGGAGAGCGTGCAGATGATGGTAGCCGAGTACGACCGCCGTCGTAAGGTGATCGTGAGCGGGCTGAACAGCATCGGCCTGCCGACCTTTGAACCCCAGGGCGCATTCTACGCCTTCCCGTCGATTGCCCACCTCGGTCTTACCAGCGATCAGTTCTGCGACCAGTTGCTGATGGAGGAGCAGGTGGCGGTGGTTCCCGGCGATGCCTTCGGGCCGAGCGGGGCCGGCCATGTGCGCGCATGTTACGCTACGTCGATGGATAAGATCGAAGAGGCTCTGAAGCGAATCGAGCGATTCGTGCGCCGTGTCTCGTAGTTTTGGCGTATGACAAGGTTTCAGGTGCCAGGTTTCAGGTTTACGGTTCGTAGTGGGCGCTGAAGCGCCTGTGCGGCTGAATCCGCCACTACGAACATCGCACACTGTAAAGCATCCGCGAACCTTGTCTATGAGGAGTCATGAGGAAGAACGTCTCGTAGCACTGCTCCACACGTGTTATCCTCATACGCACACTGTACGTAAAGGAGGTCCCCCGCTATGCCAGTTGATCTAATCAGCCCGTCGGCACGCCCAGGCCAGGATGGTGGCACCGTGCAGATTGACAGCGAGATCCGCTGCGCTCTCACCGGGCGCTCCCTTCGGCCCGATGAGGCGTACTGGGCGCCGCCCCTCGTGACGGTAAACGATCTGGTATCGACGGTCTGGAAGACGCTAACCACGTCACCGGGGAGTCTTAGCGAGGTACTCATGGGCGAGCAGCCGAACGTGGCCTACGCCCCCGAAGCCCGCCAGGAGCTGGCCCGCCGCCGCTCGACCGAGCAGGTCAAACTCCTTGGCCTGCTGCTGTTGATCGCCGCTGCGCTGATCATCCCCATCGTGTTGCTGATGCGCTGAACCTTCGCTCGTGTGTACGAGAGGTCGCCCGCACCACAAATGCGGGCGACCTCTTTTGATGGCAATACTTTTTAAAGCCCTCACCCCCCAGCCCCCTCTCCCCGTGAGGGAGAGGGGCAGGGGGTGAGGGTCGTCCGGCAGTAAACTGTCGCGCTGGTTTGAAACATCCCGAAGGAAGAATCAGAAAGGCTTGCATTGCTGCAAGCCTTTCCACCGCCATATTGGCGGGCCCGACGGGATTCGAACCCGCGATCTCCACCGTGACAGGGTGGCATCATAACCGCTAGACTACGGGCCCGTAGTATGTTGGTGACCCCAGCGGGATTCGAACCCGCGATCTTCACCTTGAGAGGGTGACGTCCTAGGCCGCTAGACGATGGGGCCGCCCTTACGACCTCGGAGAGTATAGCATACCTTTTTGGATTGTGCAAATACGTCAAAAGGTGTGCTTACGGTACATGATGTACCATCGACGGCACGCCCTAAAGACCAATACGCAATAGAGCATAAGTAACGCTGTCACGCTGAGCGAAGCGAAGCGTCTCGGCCGGGATTCTTCGCTTCGCTCAGAATGACAGGACGCCTCACAGCGTTACTTCTGCGGTATTGCACCAATACCTTTCACATAAGCCGATCTATGCCGACCTTGCCCCCTCACCCCCTGCCCCTCTCCCTCACGGGGAGAGGGGAATTCCGCAACAGGATGCGTCCGACTCCCCCTCTCCCGCTCAGGGAGAGGGGGCTGGGGGGTGAGGGCGGAGCGGCGGGAGATTCGTTATTTGAAACGTATTGGGGCTGGGAGATGAGAGTATCACCCGATCAGATTGCGTAGAGCCGGTTCAAGCGTGGGGTATTTGAACTGATAGCCAAGGGACTGAGCCTTTTTCGGCATGGCGCGCTGTCCATACACCACGAGGTCGGCCATCTCGCCAAGAACGGCGCGCAGGACGACCTCGGGCACAGGCATCCATGAGAGTGAGTTCATCACTTTGCCGAGGATCGAGCTGAAATCACGATTCGTCTGCGGAGTGGGGGCAGTGGCGTTGATCGGGCCGCTGGCCTGATCATTCTCCAGAGCCAACAGATAGATACCAATCAGATCATCGGGGTGGATCCAGGAGTAGTACTGGGTACCGGGCATCACGGGGCCGCCGACGCGGATCTTGAAGGGCTGCATAATCTGCGGCAGTACGCCGGCATCCGGGTCGAGCATCAGGCCGGTGCGCAGGCACGCGACCCGTACACCAAGCTCTTCAGCGCGAGCAGCCTCATGCTCCCAGGCCACGCAGATCTGGGCGAGGAAATCGGCACCGGGGGGGGTGCTTTCATCGAGTGGTGTGTGGTCGTGGAATCCGTAGTAGCCTACGCCTGAGGCGCAGAGCAGCACCTTCGGGCGATCAGTGGCAGCGGCAATCGTATCGACGATGCTGCGTGTGCCGTACACCCGGCTATTATAGATCTCCGTCTTGATTTCGGGAGTCCAGCGCTGACCGAGGATGCCCTCAGCGATTGGCGCACCGGCGAGGTGGATGATGGCGTGGGCACCGTTGACGGCGGATGCCCACGCCCCCGCCGCGTTGGTTGACCACCACACATAGGCGTCGGCACCCGGCAGGAGTTCACGGGCCTGCTGTACGCGACGCGAGAAGACCACAACTTCGTAGCCGCCCCCCTTGAGGGCGGCGAAGAGCCTGCGTCCGATGACGCCGGTGGCCCCGGTGAGGATGATGCGTTTTGAATTGCTCATATGAGGATCGTACCCTAGGTTTGGATAGGGCGTCAAGTGCAAGGGCGTGGTACAATCCCGGCGGCTCTCTCCGCGCACCTCTAAACAACTCGCACTGCACATGAACTACCGCTTGTTCGTCTTATTCGCCCTGCTCGTCCTGCTGCCCGCCGGTACTCCCGCCCGTAGCGCCGCCCGCCAGCCCGGCCTACCGCCCACGCTCTTTGGACTAAACATGTACATCACTGGGCGCGAGCGCAGTGACTCTGAGGCGACGGCCTTGCTGGGCATAGCCGCCCCGATTGGGGCGCGCTGGACCCGCGAGGAGATCTCGTGGGCTGCGTGGGGCCACGATGTGGCGAACAGTTTCTACGACCGGCGTCTTGGCCAGATCGCTGACGCCGGGGTCGGTATTATCGGTATGCTGCTGACCACGCCGAAGGAGTACCGCTCTCCCGCCTGTGTGAGCTACGCCAAGGACACCAATCAGCCCGAATACTGGTGCGCCCCCACCAATATGAACGCCTACGCTCGCTGGGTCGCCAAGGTGGTCGAGCGTTATGACGGCGATGGCTACGATGACGCCCCCGGATCGCCGCGTGTGGCGGCCTGGGAGATCTGGAACGAGCCTGACCTTGATGGTACCTGGCTGCCCCACGCTGATGCGGCAGCCTACGCCCAGATGCTGCGCTTGGCCCACGATGCGATCAAGGCGGCCGATCCGACGGCGACTGTCCTCAACGGCGGTGCCTATACCTTCGACGCGGTTGGCCAGGACGGCTTTATGGAGCGTGTGGTGCAGTTAGCTGGCTGGGACAGCTTTGATGTCCTGTCGATCCACCCCTGGCTCATCGATCACGCCCCCGACGACCCGAGCCTGATCAACGCACGCGAACACTTCGACGTGACTATTCCTGGTCGGATCGATCTGGCCAAGCGCTGGATCGCGGCGCACGGTGGCGGCAAGCCGATCTGGATCACTGAGATGGGCTGGAGTACCTGCGGCGGTAGCTGTGCGCCGCAGTTTGCGAAGAGCGACGAGGAACAGGCCAATTACATGGTGCGCAGTTTTGTGCTGGCTGCCGCCGCCGGTGTTGAACACGTGAGCTACTTCCAGTTGGAGGACAAATTTGGTGGAGCGCAGCAGCCCTGGGGTCCAGCGGCGATTGTGCGCGATGACCTGACGCCTAAGCCGGCCTACACCACCTACGGCGCGATGGTGGCTCAGCTCCAGTTTGCCCACTATAGCGGCGTCGGCCCGCTCCACCGCCCCGGCGTCCTGGCCGACTACCGCTTCGCTCTGGGCGACGGCGGTAACGTGGATGTACTCTGGTCGCTTGGTGGCGCGACGACGGCCACCTTCCCGCTGACGGCGGGGCTCAGCGCGGCCCTGATCGACCGCGATGGCTACGAGTCCGGCCTGACCGGCAAGCAGGCTCTCCTCAGCCTGAGCGGTCGCCCCGTCTACCTACGCCAACTGAGCGGGCGTTCGCGCAGCTTCGGCGAGACCGGCCAGAACCTGCGCGACCCCTTCCTGCGCTACTGGGAGCGCAGCGGCAGCCTGGCGATCTTTGGCTTCCCGATCAGCGCGGAGCGGGTAGAGCAAGCGGGCGACGGCCAGAGCTACCGAGTGCAGTGGTTTGAGCGCAACCGCTTCGAATACCACCCGGAGCATACGCCGCCCTACGATGTGCAGCTTGGTCTGCTGGGTGTCGAGCGCCTGTCTCGCAGCGGGGTGGACTGGCGCACGCTCCCGAGGGTAGGCGGGCTGCCGACGGCGGGCTGCCGCATCTTCGCCGAGACCGGCCACAGCCTCTGCCCACCCTTCCGCGCCTACTGGGAGCGCAACGGCGGCCTAGCGGTCTTCGGGTTCCCGATCAGCGAGCCGCGTGACGAGGACGTAGGAGGTGGGGTGCGGCGCGTGCAGTACTTTGAGCGTAACCGCTTCGAGGAACACCCCGAGCAGCCCGCCGCCTACCGCGTACAACTGGGGCGGCTGGGGGCCGAGTTGATGCCCTGAAAAACAGAGCGTGCCAGCTTTCGCTGGCACGCTCTGTTTTTCAGGAGGAGACGCTTACCCCTCTAGGGCGCTGAGCAACTGCGGTAACAGTTGCTTCTTGCGCGAAACAACCCCGTCGGCGGCGCGGGTGCCATCAACGCGCTTCGGGTAGGGCAGACCGTCGAGCTGCGGCACCTCGCCGCTGAGCAGCAGCCGACTTGAACTGGCCACCACATTCGTCGCCATCAGCACCACGAAGTCCAGTCCGTTCGCGGTACGCATGGACTCCAGGGCGGTGCGCAGCTCTTCGAGGCGCTCGTCGAGTTGGGTGAAGTTCGATAGCTCGATCTGCGTGACCGCAAACTTCAGGCTGCCCGACTCGTAGCGCTTGAAGTCGGTCTGCACGAGATCAGCCGCGTTGCGCGAGGAGAGATCCACACCGGCGGCGAGGATCTGCTGTCCGTAGCTCTCGATTGTCTCGCCCGCCAGGGGTGAGCCACCCATAAAGGCCCAACGGGCCAGGCGCTCGGAGGCGCGGCGGTCGCGATCCGTGGTGGTGGGCGAGGTGAAGAGCAAGGTGTCCGAGATCATCCCGGCCAGGAGCATACCGGCGATTTGAGGGGGCGCGCTCAAGCCAGCATCCGAGATCCGCTCCGTCACCAAGGTGCTGGTACTACCCACCGTGTCCACGGTGAACTTGATCGGCACCATCGAAGTGGGGTTGCCCAGGCGGTGGTGGTCAAGCACCTCGATCACATCGGCCTCGTCCAGCGCACCAAGAGCCTGACCAGCCTCGTTGTGATCCACCAACACGATCTTCAGCCGCTTGGGGCGCATCGCGTCGCGCTGGCGGCAGACCCCGGCGTAGCAGCCCTGATCATCCACGACCAGGAACTCGTCGCGCTCCTCGCGCAGAATGCGCGGCAGCACATCGCGGATGCGGCCCGACGCCTTGAAGCGCGGCGTCTCGGTGTCGCACGCCTCGCGGCAAGGGTGGGTCAGCAGATCGCCGACACGCATGTCGCCACCGCGATCATGAATGCCCACCTTTTCGCGCAGGAAGTTAAACAGACTCGCCACCGTCACCAGCCCGAAGGGCGTGCCGTCGGGGTTGAGTACCGGGGCCGCGCCGCCGGTGCGGTTAGCAATAGTCCACGCCTCGCGCAGCGGGCTATCCGGCGTCGTCGTGTCGTAGCGTTGGGCCACGCTATGGAAGCGCGGCGAGGCGTCCGGCAGGAACAGCGGCGGGTCGGCCTGGAGCCGATGGAAGATCCAGGTTGTCTGGGGGTTAAGGTGTCCGGCTCGCGCCGCCACAATGCGCTGGTCCGGCTGCTCTTGCTGGAGCAGCCATGCGTAACCGACCGCCGACACAATCGAGTCGGTGTCGGGGTTAATATGGCCAATCACGTAGATTTGATCTGCTGCGGTTATCATGCGAAGTCTTACCTTACCAGCTTTCTATAACTGATCCGGTGTGGCCGGTCAGCCTCTGTGCCTTTACGGCGATGATAGTCGGTCACATACTCCGAGTAACTGCCGGGGAACCAGAAGGCTTGGCTGTCGCCCTCAAAGGCCAAAATATGCGTGGCGACCCGGTCGAGGAACCAGCGGTCGTGCGAGATAATGACGGCGCAACCGGCGAAGCTCTCTAGCCCCTCCTCCAGGGCGCGCAGGGTGTGAACATCCAGGTCGTTCGTGGGTTCGTCCAGCAGCAGCACGTTTGCCCCCGACTTGAGGATCTTCGCCAGGTGAACGCGGTTACGCTCGCCACCCGAGAGGGTGCCCACCAGCTTCTGCTGGTCAGACCCGGCGAAGTTAAAGCGCGACACGTAGGCCCGCGAGTTAATCTGGCGGCTGCCGAGCAGAATAATATCGTGCCCGCCGGAGATCTCCTCCCAGACGTTCTTCTGCCCATCGAGGCTATCGCGGCTCTGATCCACATAGCCCAGGGTCACGGTTTCGCCCACCGTCAGTTTCCCGCCGTCGGGCGCGTCCTGGCCGACGATCATGCGGAAGAGGGTGGTCTTACCGGCACCGTTAGCCCCGATGATCCCGACGATCCCGCCGGGGGGCAGGTCGAAGCTGAGGTTATCGTAGAGCAGCCGGTCGCCGTATGCCTTGGCCACACCCTCGGCGCGGATCACAATGTCGCCGAGGCGCGGGCCTGGCGGCACGAAGATCTCCAGATCGCGATCCTGCTGATCCTGGCTCTCGTTGAGCAGGCGCTCGTAGGCGGTGATGCGGGCCTTGCCCTTGGCGTGGCGGCCCTTGGGCGACATGCCGATCCACTCCAGTTCGCGCTGGAGAGCTTTCTGACGCTGGCTCTCAGACTTCTCATCGCTGGCGAGTTTCTGCTTTTTCTGCTCCAGCCAGCTTGAGTAGTTGCCGCGCCAGGGGATACCGACGCCGCGCTCAAGCTCAAGGATCCAGCCAGCCACATTGTTTAGGAAGTGGCGGTCGTGGGTGACGGCGATGACAGTGCCCTTGTACTCCTGGAGATGACGCTCCAGCCATGCCACCGACTCGGCGTCGAGGTGGTTAGTTGGCTCGTCGAGCAGCAGGATGTCGGGCGACCGGAGCAGCAGGCGGCAGAGGGCCACGCGGCGACGCTCACCGCCCGAGAGCACGGCCACCGAGGCGTCGCCGGGCGGGCAGCGCAAGGCGTCCATCGCCAGATCGAGCTTGCTGTCGATGTCCCAGCCGTCGAGGTGGTCAAGCTTCTCCTGCACCTCAGCCTGCTCGGTCAGCAGCGCATCGTAATCGGCGTCGGGCTCGGCAAACTTATTATTGATCTCGTCGTAACGCTTATGCAGACCGACAATCTCAACCGCACCCTCCTCAACAATCTCGCGCACCGTCTTACCATCGTCGAGATGCGGCTCCTGCTCCAGAAAGCCCACCGTGTAACCCGGTGAGATCGCCGTCTCGCCAATAAAATCGTGGTCGATCCCGGCCAGGATGCGCAGCAGAGAACTCTTACCCGAGCCGTTGGAGCCGATCACACCGATCTTGGCCCCGTAAAAATAGGACAGGTTGATGTCCTTGAGCACCTGCTTGTTCGGCGGGTGGATCTTGCTCACCCGCATCATCGAGTAGATGACTTTGGTATCGGTCACGAATAGGCTCCTCGCTGTGGCTTCCTGACGCAAAAAAACCGGGGCTTTACCGGAGTTTACCGTTGGCAGTTACATGATTGGGGGCAGTCGTCATCGGGCAATGGATACCTGCCGGATCAACAGTGTAGCACAAGAATGACGCAGGTCGTGAAGAAGTACGCCCGCAGGAAGCGCCGCTCCCGCTCGGTGAGCAGGCGTGCCATCGTAGCCGCGACATCCCGGCGTATGGATGCATCGAGCGCGGTCGCCACCGGGTAGCATCCGCCACTCATATCAAGACTGTTCACACTCCCAGGAGTAGATGTACAGCCGTATATGAAGAGGTGTTTAGCTCTGCTGGTTCTCTATTGGTGATCGTGCGTGCTATACTGGGTGCTATCGGTGCTGCCCACATGCGTGGCGCGCCAACGGTCGTACCCATGCACCACCACGCATCGTCACAACTATGTCACCTCAGGCCCCGCTCAGATGAGCGGGGTCTTTGTTGTTCTTAGATAGAGAACTAATTATGCCGCTCTCTGATGACAAGCGAGACATCCTGACTAACGATCTGCTCACCTGGATTGAGCAGCGTGAGGCCGAGCAGATCGCCTACGGCGTTTACGATGTCACGATGACCGGTACCGATGTATAGCAATCCTAAACTGGTTATGAAAAGGAGTCGAGCCTTTAGGCGGCCTTATCCGGCTAAAGCCTTGACTCCACACAACAACCCCAAGAGGATTGCTATACTAAACAAATACCAGCCAGTAGATGCGACCCGTCCGCCCCTTGCGGATCGCGAAGATGATCTGCGTACCGCGTTGCGCTGGCTGGCCGAGAAGGTGCTGATCATCCGCTTCAGCGCCGAAGATGACCCTGCTGATTGGGTTTTCCGCAGCCGGATCGCCGAGACGGTGCGACTGCTCAGCAAGCTGCGCCAGCGGCTCGCCTTCGACAACACGGCCAAGCAGCGTCAGCGGATTAGCCACGGTAAGCGATTGACCGGCATGGAACTCGCGATAGCCGTGGGCCTCAGCCCAAAGTCCAAGGGGTTTATCAGCGAGATAGAGAGTGGTAAGAAATGTCCAAATGTTGAGCTTGTCCTACAGATAGCTAAGCATTTCGGAGTATCCACTGATTATCTGCTACGCGATGATATTCCCGTTTGAAAATCCTATGCTGACTGCGGACGCACATCCTCAATCTACAGGCGTGCATCCTCAATCTACAGGCGTGCATCCTCAATCTACAGGCGCGCATCCTCAATCTGCGGGCGTGCATCCTCAATCTACAGGCGTGCATCCTCAATCTACAGGCGTGCATCCTCAATCTGCGGGCGTGCATCCTCAATCTGCGGGCGTGCATCCTCAATCTGCGGGCGTGCATCCTCAATCTGCGGGCGTGCATCCTCAATCTGCGGCAGATGTATGGTGTTCGACACACTTGGCCTGCCACATCAATGGTGGTACCTCGGCATAGCCCATCGGTACTAGTCAACACTGTAACTTATGGTCAGTCAATTGCGTACTTCTGGGGGACTATACATTCAATTCCCGTATGTATATCATAATATTCGTGCGCAATCGAGCGTCACACATCGTAGCCCCCATCACAAAAGGAGACACACCCTTGGCTGCACGAAGGAACCGCCTCCCACCCGACGTCATCGCCGCCGACCGTGCATTGCTGCTGGCCATCCAAGGCTTGAGCGACTACCAGCCGCTGAACGGAGCCTACAGCGTGGCAGCCTTACAGATGGCCGAGGCAACGCTGTCCCAGGCTGAGCAGTCCACGGTACGCGCACAGGACGCCCTTGATCAGGCTCGTGTCGTCGAGCAGGACACGGCCTATTTCCTGCACGACATCGCCCTTGGCGTGAAGACTCAGGTGATCGCCCAGTATGGCCCAGACTCCTCCGCTGTAGAGATCATCGGGCTGACCCGCAAGTCGGATCGCAAGCACCCCACAAGGCGCAAAGCGACGGCGTAGGATAGCCGTAAGACAAGACGACACCGGGAGGCTAATGCTTCCCGGTGTCGTCTTGTCTTACTGCTCAAATTTCCCGCTCTACATCAACGCCCAGCGCCAACAGGGCACGTCGGGCATTGGCCGCATCGAACCGCGACGTTGGCAGGCCGCTGATCACACTAGCCAGCCATTTAGCGGCCACGCGCTGATCATCCACCAGCACATACCAGTCACGGTAACGTCTCGCACCAGCATCATCGTTTGCCAGCGCGGCGCGGGCACGCACAAAAACGTCCTCGCGGGTCATGTGAAGCAGAACGCCGCTGAGCATCACCTTCCCGCGTGGCGCGACGGGCGCAGCCACGTGGGTCGGGCGATCCGCTGGCATCCATACTCGACCTTCCAACCAGGCCCGTAACTGGCCGAGCTTCGTCCCCATTGGCCCGTCAGTTACCCTCACATCTACATCCGCAGGGACAAGCGTCTCCCATCCATCCATCGCCCGCAGATAGCGGTCGCTCACACCCAGGCAGATCTGAGCGTAGCCCTGCCCCATCAGCGTGGCAAACGCCTCCTTCACCTGGGGGCGTAGCGCGTCGGCCTGCTCAGAGTCCATCGTGCGGTCGTAGTGTGGGATGCGCTGATCGCCGGGGATGAGCCCGAACTCGGCGGAGAGGCCGTAGTAGCGCTGGCCGTAGTCGAACGACACGATGGCCCACGCCAGGGCCGAGACAGAGTCCAGGCCGCCGCTGAGCAGCATCAGCGCCTGTGGCACGGGGATCTCCTTCTTGCGTTGGTACACGTGGCGGCTGGATTATAGCACGCGATTGCCCGTGCCTCTGGGGCAACGTGCGCTGCTGCCCACGAAGGTGCTGCCACGTACGGGCAGCACGGCGCAACGCGCGCGGTCAGGCAGAGGCCAGCAGTATTCCAGGTGGCGGCAACAAACTCATCGAGAATGACCGATTTTTGCCCGTGACGGGCGAACTGATAGCGTGGTGCCATCTGTGCGCTCGCCTAAAGTAAGATCTTTCGTGATGCCATGCGGTCGTGAGAGCCCGTCGTCTCAGAGTGTCCACCTAACTCACGTCGAGTTCTCCCGTGGTAGCATGGGAAGAGGGACGAACGCAGTAGCGCAGACGTGACGCGGTCACGCTGAGCGAAACGGAGCGTCCCGGCAACCATGTACACATCAGGAGAACTATGCCCCCCTTTCGTATCCCCGCTGGTCTGATCGGATTAGCCCTAGCGGGAGCCCTGTCTGCGTGCGGCGCGACCCCGGCTGTCAGCACGACCGCTGCCACCGCGACCGCCGTCCCCACCACCAGCACCAC
>Ga0194060_10000888_pt1 | contig 21850 bp, 20 predicted proteins | sample SepL225m_MetaG_FD_163427 | JGI IMG/M metagenome (GOLD analysis project Ga0194060, IMG submission 163427) | Anoxic zone freshwater microbial communities from boreal shield lake in IISD Experimental Lakes Area, Ontario, Canada - Sep2016-L222-5m | ecosystem: Environmental > Aquatic > Freshwater >... | reverse complement strand
CCACCACCCCGGCCACTTCTGTGGCCACCCCTCCTCTGGGAGGAGGGGACGTTCGGAAAGATCTCCTCCTCCCAGAGGAGGAGAAAGCAAGAGGTGGTGCGAACCCACCCCCTGGTGCGAACCTACTCCCAGACGCGAACCCATCCGTTGTTGCCGTTACATCAGAACCCACTCCGCATCGTGAGGAGGGGGCAGGGGGAGGAGTCGGTTTGGTGACGGGAGGCGTTGTTGAAATTAACGAGGTTCGCATGCGATGGCCAGCCATCATTCGAAAAGTGGATGAAACCAACCATTCGCTTCCATTCGTATTAAGGATTTCGAGACCCGAATCCATAAACGGAACCGCAATTGTGGTACGTTTTCAGTATCCATTTCATCTCGATAAAATAATCGGAGATCCAAAGAGTCGTCGTATCGTGGAAGAAGCTGCACGAAGCGTCCTAGGCGTGGACTCTCTCACGCTCGAGGGTACGGTTGGTGAAGACGCAGTCGGAGGAACGCATTCACAAGATATTGTTTCAAATTTATTAAATACGTTTGGTGGGGCGGTGGTAGAGTCATGATATGGATGATATTCGGTCTGAACGGATTCGTGCTCTCGCGCTATGGGATGCGATGAGCTATCCGCCAACCGAGGCTGAGCTTGGGGCAGTGGCGGGATTTTTGCCTGTAGAGGCGCCGCTTACAGTAACGCGTGGTCGTTTAACTTTTGTTGGTCGAGAAGAGCTCGTGAAAGAACATGAGCTGCGTGAAGCGTTATTCCCTCGCAAAATTCGTGCGGCGCGAAAAGCGGCGAAGTGGCTCGCGAGATTATCTGGCGTCCGCTTTGTAGCGCTCTGCAACACGACCGCATTGATGCACGCACGTGACGGTGGAGACTTGGATTTTTTTGTTATTACACGTTCAGGCGTACTCACCCAAACGCGTGGATGGGCTGCATTGCGTTTTGCACTCACGGGGCGTCGTCCGAGCGCGCAGGATGCTGAGCGTGATGCGGTGTGCCTTTCCTTTTTTGTTGATGATTCACACTTAGATATTTCGCCACTCATGTTGTCAGGGGATGACCCATATTTTCGTTTGTGGTTTCTTTCCTTGTTGCCATTGGTTGATGACGGCGTGTCTGCTGAATTCTGGAAGGTGAATGCTCGGATTCGAGAACAACATCCGTATGCAAGACCATGGATCATGCACCCGAGCATTCACGTGAAAATTCCGTGGATGCAAATTCCATCATTCAAATCCCTTGACCCGCTAGCAGCTGCAGTACAAGCTCGAACTATGTCCCAGGTGTTGCGCGAGAAGATGAATAAGGACACGCGCGTCGTAATTACGCCGCACGTGCATAAGTTTCATGCGGATGATGGGAGAGAACGTTTTCGTGAGCAAGCAGCACAGACCTGTAAACAGTATGGCGTGGCTCCGTGAGTGGTCTTGGAGGATCGCGCTGCTCGCATTGCCTTGGCAAACGCGCTGGTTTCAAGAAGGTCCGATGCTCGGTGGCTTGCCATGGGAACAGGGGCGTTGGGTATTTTATGTTTCTTGGATTCCACTCTTGTTTACGCTGTTCATGGCTTGTCGTGAGCCATTCAAGCCAGTGAATGAATCACTACCTCCGAAGGCTTGGGTGGGTCTTGTTGGGATTTTTTTACTAGGTTTGTCTGTATGTGTTTCGATTGACCCTGTCGTTTCTATCCGGTGGTTCTTGCAGGCGACGATTCTCGTATTTTTCGCATGGTCATTGTTGCAACTGAATGTTTCTCGTGTAGAGTTTTTAACGTGTTGCGTACTTGCGATCGTACCAGAGGCGGTCCTTGGGATTGGTCAGTTCGTTGGACAAGAAGTCATCGGATCGAAGTGGCTCGGTATTTCCTCGCAACTCCCAGCAACGCTCGGCGTATCTGTTGTTGAAGTGGGGTCCAGACGAATCCTTCGAGCGTATGGTGGCCTTCCACATCCAAATATTCTTGGCGGGTGGCTCGCATTTGGGTTAATTGCGGCTACTCAAATCCAAAAGCGAACTTGGGTGTACGTGGTTACTTTTCTATTTTCTGTTGCGCTTGTATGTACGTTTTCTCGCTCTGCATGGATCGCGGCTGCGCTTGGATTATTAATTTCAGGTGTGAGCTTATGGCGCGCCTCATGGACGCTGGATGATAAGTTGCGCATCATAAAAACCGGACTCGTGATCTTGGTGAGTGTGGGGCTCGTGGGGATTGGTGTGCGTGATATTCTGTTTGTTCGAGTTTCTGGAGATGCTCGTCTTGAGCAAAAATCAACCGATGAACGAATGGGAGCGATTCGGAATGCGTGGAGCTTGATTCAGAATCATCCCGTGCTCGGTTCAGGTCCGAACACAGCTCTTAAAGTCTTAGATGAAGCTGGGCTTGGAATCGTCCCGCCGCACCTCACGTTTGTATTGATGTTGTTGGAAGTGGGGATATTGGGAACTTTGGGTTTTATTTTATTACTTGGTTATTGGATTCGGCTCCGTGGCGCACGGGTTGTATTGCCGCTTTTCTTTTTATTACCTCTCGCGCTATTCGATCATTACCTGTGGTCGCTCTGGGCTGGTAAGTGTCTGCTGATGCTGGCGATGGTGTATTCATTGACAAAAGACGAGAAATCTGTAAAAAATGCTGTGGCGTAAGACCTAAACAGAGGGGTATCTATTGGACGTTTCACAAAGTATTCGCGTTCGTTACCCACACGAAGCGCCAGGACGTGAAGATTCCGAGTCGGATGCAGCCTATGCGGAAGCGCTCATGCGTTTCTATCGTGGACAGGCTGAACTTACCGAGGGTTTCTTTGCGGCCATTCCGTTCGCAGCCGTGACAACTTTGGGCGATGGCAGCATCGCCTACGCAAACGCGCAGGGTCAGCAACTCTTGGGTCTCAACCCTGCGGATTTCTCTCGCCATCGTGCGACCGAGTATCTGCATGATGCCGATGGTAACGCGATTGGCCGACTCGTCGGCGAACGCGTAACCGAAGGCGAGGTGATCCGTCAGGAGACGGTATATGTTCGACGCCCTGATGGTCGTCGTGACATGCGCCTACTCTCGATCGCTCCGGTGTTCATGCCAGGCACGCGCAATCTCGTGCGCGCGATTGGTCTCTTTCAGGACCCTGGGCCGATCGAGCGTGAGCTCGAGAGTCTCCGGGTTCTCAATCGATCGCTCGCGGATGCGCTCGAGCGATCAAACGTGGAGGTCGATACCTTCCGCGAGCTCGCCTACACGGACGAGATGACAGGTCTCATGAACAAACGTGCATTCTCCGAGTTCGCGCGTCCCATGATCGAAGATGCGCGACGCAAGAAGCGGAGCGTCGCCATGTTCTTCTTCGACCCAGATGATTTCAAGGAAAAGAACGATCTCTACGGCCATGCCGCAGGCGACGAGCTGATTCGTGAAATCGCTGGTCGACTACGCGAAGTGTCTGATGCATTCGACGGGACTATTGTTCGATTCGGTGGGGATGAGTTCTATGGACTCTTCCTCGACGTGAGCAAGGATCGTTTCGAAGAGATCGCTCGCACGTTCGCTGAAACGCTTCGATTCTACTTCGAAGCGAAGAGAAAAGAGACATACGTGTACGAGTCGTTTCTCGTGACGGTCGCGATCGGTGGTGTTCTACGCATCGGCACGACCATTCCAGACCTTGGCGAGCTCTGCGCCGAAGCCGATCTCGCGATGTATCAGTGCAAGGAGAGCGGAAAGGGCGAGGGAAAAACAAAACCCTTTGTCCTGAGCCTGCCTCGCATCCACTCTGCCAAGCCCCCGATCACGTAGATCTGGGGCCTTTTTATATCAATCGACCATTGACCGTTTCCCTCAAATTAGGCAAAGTGCGACTACAAAAATATATGAATTTACGACCACTTGCGGACAAAGTCATTGTCACCGTTTCCCCCAAAGAAGAGATGACCGCCTCTGGTTTAGTCTTGCCAGATACGGCCAATAAAGAGCGTCCAGAACAGGGAACGATTGTCTCTGTCGGCCCAGGCCGTTTCGACGAAGCGGGTAAGCTTGTTCCGATGTCAGTCAAAGTTGGCGACAAAGTCGTGTTCAAGAAGTATGCACCAGACGAAGTGAAGGTTGATGGAAAAGAATATTTGGTTGTTTCTGAATCTGATTTGATCGCCGTAATCGAATAATCCTATGTCTAAAGTTATTGTCTTTAACGAAGAAGCGCGTCAGGCATTGAAGCGTGGAGTTGATAAGCTTGCGAATGCGGTGAAGGTTACCCTTGGTCCAAAGGGACGCAATGTCGTTATTGAGACAGGATACGGTTCGCCAACCATCACAAAAGACGGAGTGACGGTCGCAAAAGAAATCGAATTGGAAGATAAGATGGAAAATCTTGGAGCGGAACTTGTAAAAGAAGTTGCTTCAAAAACCAATGATGTTGCAGGTGATGGAACGACCACAGCAACTGTTTTGGCGCAGGCGATTATTGCCGAGGGAATCAAAAATATCACAGCTGGTGCATCGCCACTTGCAGTAAAGCGCGGAATGGAAAAAGCATTGGAAGCGGTAGTAAAAGAACTGAAAGACAATGTGTCACAGCCTGTATCTGGTGACATGATTGAGCATGTCGCTTCTATTTCTGCGAACGATAAGGAGATCGGCGCGACTATTGCTGCCATGGTGAAGGAGATGGGGAAAGAGGGCGTAATTACTGTCGAAGAAGGACAGTCGCTTGGCATCGAACAGGAAGTCGTAAAGGGACTTCGTATCGACAAGGGATACGCTTCGGCATACATGATCACCAATCAGGACCGCATGGAAGCGGAGTTTTCCGATGCGCCAATTCTCGTGACTGATAAGAAGATTTCTTCTGTACAGGAATTGCTTCCTTTGCTCGAGAAGGTTCTCAAGACGGGTCGTAAAGAACTGATCATTATTGCAGATGACGTCGAAGGTGAAGCGCTTACAACACTCGTATTGAACAAGCTACGTGGCGCATTTAACGCGCTTGCGATTAAGGCGCCAGGATTTGGTGATCGTCGCAAGGAATTGTTGCAAGACATTGCGATTGTAACGGGTGCTGCGTTTATTTCAGAAGAACTCGGTCGCAAGCTCGATTCTGTTGAGCTCGAAGATCTTGGTCAGGCGCGAAAAGTGATTGCCACGAAAGATACCACCACGTTTGTTGATGGAAAGGGCGACAAGGCAACGATTGAAGCTCGTGCGAGCGCCATCAAAAAGCAGCTCGAGAACACGGATTCATCTTATGACAAGGAAAAGTTGCAGGAGCGCCTTGCGAAACTCGCGGGTGGTGTTGGTGTGATTCGCGTGGGTGCTGCTACGGAAGTGGAGATGAAAGAAAAAAAGCATCGCATCGAAGACGCGATCGCCGCGACTAAGGCTGCGGTTGAAGAGGGAATTGTGCCTGGCGGTGGTGTCGCGCTTTTGCGCACGATGAAGGTGCTCGACGGATTGAAGCTCGAAGGGGATGAAGCGGTTGGTGTTCGTATCTTGCGTCGCGCCATGGAAGAGCCGCTTCGCATGATCGCCCAGAACGCCGGAAAAGATGGCGCAGTGGTGGTTGAAGAAGTGAAAAAGCAAACTGGCTCCATGGGCTACAACGCCGAAGCCGATCGTTATGAGGATTTGCTCGCGGCCGGAATTATTGACCCTGCCAAGGTCACGCGCTTCGCACTTCAGAATGCGACATCAATCGCCGCATTATTCCTCACGACCGAGTGTGTAATCACGGAAAAGCCAAAGAAAGAAGAAGCAGGTGGTCATGAGCAAGGCGGCGGGATGGGAGGAATGGGCGGGGGAATGGGATACTAACTTGACTTGCTCTCTAACTCGATAACCGCTATCATGTGTGCCATATGGAAACAAACAACACCCAAGGTTCCGCCCCTCACGAAGCTAAGCCAGTGGTCGGTGCTCCTCACTTTGACCCGAAGGACGTTTCAGAGAACAAGCTTATTGCGTGTCTTTCCTACATCGGTATTCTTTGCTTGATCCCACTTCTCGCAAAGAAGGACTCGAAGTTTGCTCAGGAACATGCAAAGCAGGGTTTGGTCTTGCTTCTCGCCTTCGTCGTCTTGTTTGTCATCGGAATCGTACCAGTGCTCGGTTGGCTCATCGCCTTCTTTGGTGATTTGATCCTCCTCGTTGTTTCATTGGTTGGATTCATCAAGTGTCTCATGGGAGAGTTTTGGGAGGTTCCAGTGCTTGGCGCTTACCGCGACAAGTTCAAGATCTAACAATCAAAAGAAAAACCGCCAGTTCGCTGGCGGTTTTTTTTGTTTCAAAACACTTTTGGATGATTGACAAAAACGAAAATATCTATTATCTAAGGGAGACGTGTTTTTAAGGAGGGTGAATGTACGCAAAACAGTTCAAGGTAGCGCTCAAAAAGCCAGCGGAGTATCGGCTGGGGAGCGGGACTCACGGGACGGTGTTTCATCTGCCTGGGGTGAAGGACGTCTGCGCGAAGCAGCACAAGTCCGGATACAAGCAGACGGAATACGACATGCTCAGACGCGTGCACAGCGCGAACTGCTCGGTTCCTGAGCCGCGCGGAGAGCTCGTTTCCGAGCAGACGTTCTTCATGCGAATCGCGAACGGCCTTACGGTCGCACAGCATCTGGGAGTCGGAGCGCGATTCTCGCAGGAGATCATCGATGACTGCGTGGACATCGTGGTCGATTTCAACAAGCGCTTCACGCACGGCCACCTGACCTCCAAGAACATCATCTTGGAGAATGCGGAGTACGTCTCCGGCGTCATCGTCGGTGGATATCCGGTCATCATCGACCATTTCCACACGCAGCGGGGCTGTTCGCAGGAGTGGCGCACGGTGCGTCCGTGGTTCAAGGGGAGGGTCGCTTCCTAAGTCTGTCGTCTCGTTTCTGAGATCGCAGACTTCTTTTTTTTCACCAAAAACGCTAAGCTTCGGCACATGATTCAGGATCTGTTGGAAAAAGTGGATGTCTTGCGCGCCAAGCTTGATGAAGCCTGGCGGTTATTGGCATTGGATGGGGTTGCCGAAGAAATGAAGGCACTTGAGGTAGAAACCATGGCGCCTGATTTTTGGACTGATCAAGAACGTGCAAAGAGAGAATCTCAAAAATTAGCAGAATTAAGACGTGAATACGAACAGTGGAATGGCTTGAAACAGGAGCTGATCGACATGCGAGACATCGTAAAAATGGCTGAAGATGAAAAGGATGAGGTGGTAATGAATGATGCGCAAGCGACATTTGAGCGCTTAGAAAAGCGGTATCTTGACCTTGAATTTACGCTTTTGTTCTCTGGTCCGTATGACGAGAAGAACGCGATTGTATCTGTTCACGCAGGCGCCGGTGGTACGGATGCCCAGGATTGGGCCGAAATACTTATGCGCATGTTGTTTCGATACACGGAACGAAAGGACTGGAGCGTGAAGCTTTTGGATGAATCTCGCGGTGGAGAAGCTGGGATCAAGTCGGCGACTTTTGAAGTGACGGGTCGCCATGCGTACGGGCATTTGAAGAGCGAACATGGCGTGCATCGCCTGGTTCGTCAGTCCCCATTTAATGCGGACGCGCTTCGCCAAACGTCTTTTGCATTGGTAGAAGTCGTCCCAGAAATCGACGAGACGATTGATATTGATATCAAGCCAGACGATTTGCGTATTGATACGTATATGAGTGGCGGTAAGGGTGGACAGTCTGTAAATACGACATATTCTGCGGTGCGTATTGTGCATTTGCCGACTAAGATTACGGTGACCTGTCAGAATGAGCGCTCGCAAACGCAGAACAGAGAAACGGCGATGAAGATCTTGAAATCGAAATTGTTGAAAGTGAAAGAAGAAGAGCTTCAGAAACAAAAACAGCAATTGCGTGGCGAGTACCAGAGCGCGGAGTGGGGGAATCAGATTCGATCATATGTGCTTCATCCGTATCACATGGTGAAAGACCATCGCACGGGCGTTGAAACAGCTGACACGGATGCTGTGTTAGATGGTGATCTTGATCGATTCGTTGAAGGGTATTTGCGCGCCCAAGCCGAGGGAAGGGATATCCGTGCAGAGCTCAATGCTGAGGTGTAGGATATTCGTATATGTCTAAGACTGCGGTCGTGACTGGGGGAGCCGGATTTATCGGTTCGCATCTTGTGGATCGTTTGATTGAAGAAGGATGGGAAGTAACGGTGATCGATAATCTTGTGACGGGCTTTCGTACAAACGTGAATCCGCGAGCCGTGTTTAAGAAGTTGGATATTTGTAAGCCTGAGGCATCTGCATTGATTCGTGCGGTAAAACCGCAGGTTGTTTTTCATTTGGCGGCCCAGGCAAGCGTGCCAGAATCTGTAAAAAACCCAATAAAAGACGCAGAAACGAATATTCACGCTACACTTCGTTTACTGGATGCGGCGGCAGAAGCGCGGGTAAAGTGGTTCGTGATGGCTACTACGGGTGGCGCGCTTTCATCGGAAAAAACAAAGCTTCCGACTGACGAGGAGCACGCGCCAGAACCAACATCGCCATATGCGATTGCAAAGGTTGCTTGTGAAAGATATGGAGCGTTCTACCGTCTTGCAAGAAAGTTGCCATTTGTAGCTTTACGTTTCGCGAATGTATATGGTCCACGTCAGAATCCGCACGGGGAGGCGGGAGTTGTCGCAATATTCTCAAAGCGTATGCTCGCGAATGAATCGCTTCGTATTAATGGAGATGGAAAGCAGACTCGGGATTATGTTTTTGTGAGTGACGTCGTGGATGCGCTTGTCGCTGTTCTTGCTGTCCCTAAAGCGGAAGGACCATTTCATGTTGGTACGGGTATTGAGGTGTCAGTAAATGATATCTATAAGCAACTCGCAAAGATGATTGGCTATACGAAGAAGCCTCTAAAAGGTCCATCGGATATTGGAGCGCCACGACGAAGCGTTTTGGATGCTTCTAAAATACGGAGGGAGTTAGATTGGGTTCCAGCAACTTCTTTTGAAGAAGGCCTACGATTGACGGTTGATTGGTTTCGAAATTCATGACTCCTACCCAAATCAAGCAGGTCTTATCTGAAATAGGCGGAGGCGCGAACAAGCGTCTCGGTCAGCATTTTTTAGTTGATGTGCATGCGCTCGCTTCTGTGGTTGAAGCAGCGGAGATTCAGAAGGGTGAACGCGTGCTTGAGATTGGGCCTGGTCTCGGTGTGCTGACGTCAGCCTTGATCGAATCTGGAGCAGAGGTAACGGCGGTAGAACGTGATCGGAGATTTGGTGAATTTTTGCAATCAAAATTTCCTGAGCATTTTGAATTGATCGAAGGAGACGCGTCACGTTTAGATTGGGAAAATCAGTTCAAGAAGAAAGATTGGAAGCTTGTTTCTAACTTGCCGTATTCAATTTCTTCACTCGCATTGCGTAAGGCTTTATATGCGGCGCATCCACCTACGAGTTTGGTGGTTCTTGTTCAGCGCGAGGTAGCGGAACGGGCGATTGCTCGAGATCAAAAGCATTCTTTGCTTTCGTTGATGGTGGCGTTTTCAAGCCATGAATCAGGCATTGTGAAGCGTGTGCCAGCTGGGGCTTTCTTTCCGCCGCCAAAGGTTGAATCCGCTATTTTACGTATCTACCCAATGACGCAAGAAGAGCGTCTAGCGGTGTGGGGGAGAGATCCAGAACAGATTATGGCTTTGGCGAAACGTGGCTTTGCGCATCCTCGAAAACTTCTTGCATCAAATCTTCAAATCCCGCGCACGACTTTGGTTGAAGCTGGCATCCCAGAACAAGCGAGAGCAGAAGATTTGCGACCAGAAGATTGGGCGCGTTTAATAACATATTCTGTTTGACATTTTCATTATTTTTGTGTAGCATTGTCCGCCTGGAGGTTATGGGTGGATAACAGAAAAACGTTCCTTGTCTCGTTCCTCGTGAATGTGGTTTCGTTGCGATCGGGGAGTCCTGATCAGACGCGCCTCAAGGCTCTCGTGAAAGCGACGACCGAAGAGGAAGCGCGCAAGCGATTCAATCCCATCGCGAATCAGCTCGGGTTCTCTTTCGTGCTCGAAGAAGTCGAGACAATCGACCTCGAACGGATGGAGGACTTTCCACGAAGTCTGCGCGAATTCTGCAAGCGCAAGGGCTTCGATCTCGTCGTTTCGGCGTCGTCTCCTGCGGGGATTACCCCGAACTGCTCATAGGCCCAGATACGGGGCCTTTTTTCATACATTCAAAGCACTTGACACATGCGTATTGCTCCATTAAACTTCCCGCACGTTCTTGATAGGTATCCACAGGGATGCGGTCGAGACTTGAAGCTTTGACAATAGAATAGTGATTGGAACCAACTGTCTACCAATTCCTTGATCCCGGAGCTCCGCCAGGGGCTCCGCGGGTTTTACTGAGAGTTTGATCCTGGCTCAGGATGAATGCTGGCGGCGTGTCTAAGGCATGCAAGTCGAACGGATCACTTATTGTAGCAATACACGAAGTGGTTAGTGGCAAACGGGTGCGTAACACACTGGTACCTGCCTCGTAGTCGGGCATAAGCCTCCGAAAGGGGGTCTAATTCCACGATGGTCTCGCAAGAGTAAAGTCGCAAGACGCTACGAGAGGGGCCTATGGCCTATCAGCTTGTTGGCGGGGTAAAAGCCCACCAAGGCTATGACGGGTATGGGGTGTGAGAGCACGACCCCACTCACTGGGACTGAGACACTGCCCAGACACCTACGGGTGGCTGCAGTCGAGAATATTCCCCAATGGCCGAAAGGCTGAGGGAGCGACGCCGCGTGCGGGAAGAAGGCCTTCGGGTCGTAAACCGCTTTTACCAAGGACGAATACATGACGGTACTTGGAGAATAAGAGGTTGCTAACTCTGTGCCAGCAGCAGCGGTAATACAGAGACCTCAAGCATTATCCGGATTTATTGGGCGTAAAGGGTCCGCAGGTGGCTGTTCACGTCGATGGTTAAATTTCAGGGCTCAACCCTGAAACCGCCACCGATACGGTTCAGCTCGAGCATGGGAGAGGTACGCGGAATTACCGGTGTAGTAGTAAAATGCGTTAATATCGGTAAGAACACCAAATGCGAAGGCAGCGTACTGGAACATTGCTGACACTCAGGGACGAAAGCGTGGGGAGCGAAAGGGATTAGATACCCCTGTAGTCCACGCCCTAAACGATGAATGCTAGATATCGGGAGTATCGACCCTCCCGGTGTCGGTTAAAATAGTTAACACATTAAGCATTCCGCCTGGGGAGTACGGTCGCAAGACTAAAACTCAAAGGAATAGACGGGGACCCGCACAAGCGGAGGAGCATGTGGTTTAATTCGATGGTAAGCGAGGAACCTCACCTAGGTTTGACATGAAGCTGCAAGCCGCTAGAAACAGTGGCCGCCTTCGAGGGTGCTTCACAGGTGCTGCATGGTTGCCGTCAGCTCGTGTCGTGAGATGTACCGTTAAGTCGGGTAACGAGCGCAACCCCCGTCCCGTGTTGCTTTTTCACGGGAGACCGCCTCGGATAACGGGGAGGAAGGTGGGGATGACGTCAAATCAGCATGGCTCTTACACCTAGGGCTACACACGTGCTACAATGGCCGGGACAATGGGTTGCCAAGCCGCAAGGCGGAGCTAATCCCATCAAACCCGGCCCCAGTTCGGATTGGGGGCTGCAATTCGCCCCCATGAAGCCGGATTCGCTAGTAAACGCCTATCAGCCACGGGGCGTTGAATACGTTCTCGGGTCTTGTACTCACCGCCCGTCACGTCAAGAGAGTCGGATATACCCGAAGGTCCCGATGAGGGAACGAAGGTAGAGCCGATGATAGGGACGAAGTCGTAACAAGGCATCCGTAGCGGAAGCTGTGGATGGATCACCTCCTTTCTAGGGAGAATTGGGTGTCTGTGCCTTCGGGCCAGCCCCTACCTATGGTCGATGACTGGTATGATTATCAGATCGCGGCGTTCAAACGAGTGGCGATACCCTCGAAGGGTCGTCATGACGTGATCGCTTTAAACTGGGTAGACAACGTTCCAATCACTATTCTGAGGTCAAACATGACCGCCCCAAAAGGGCGGTTTTGTGTTTTCAGAATTGACGCGCATTTCTAAGAATGGTTGTATTGCCGCTGGTCGGGGGAGAAAGGCGGGTGATTATGAGTACGTGGGTCCTACATGTGGATGATGATGAGATGGTGCGGCTCATGATCGCTCGCATCTTTCATCTAAATGGTATTCCGTTGATCCAGGCGAGTTCAGGAAGGGAAGCATTGGAAATGCTTCATGAGCTTGATCGTTCGTATGGCTCGGTCTTGAGGTTAATGATCGTTACCGACGGACAGATGCCTGGTATGAACGGAGATGATTTGATTGCTGAAGCGAGGAAGCTATTTTCGCATCAGCTGAAAGCTGCCATGGTTCTCACGGGAGGTACTGAGCGATTTCATGGTGGGGTGGTACGGATCGGCTATGAGCTTGTAGAGAAGTCGGTCAAGAACTTCGAGCTCATGGAAAAAGTGTTTCACTTTCTCGCGACAAGCGCTTCTGAATCTTAGGAGCGTTTTTTCTTTACCCTGTTTGACGTTACCCCCCTGTTTGTTTAAATATATCGGCCCTACACTCGGGTAGAAACGTGGTGATCCGTGACGAAATGGGTGTTACACGTTGATGATGATGAGCGCGCGAGACGTACTATGGAAAAGCTGTTTGTGAGATCTGCCGTTCCCTTCGTACAAGTATGCTCGGGCGAAGAGGCGTTGGAGACGCTACGAGGCCTAGAGCAGAAGTACGGCCCACAGCTCAAGGTGATGCTCATCACAGACGGAAACATGCCTTCCATGGACGGTGATGAGCTCATTCTGAAAGTGCGAGAGCAGATTGGCGATCGACTCAAGGTAGCCAAACTTCTCACGGGTGATCCTGATGGTTTTCGTGTTCGGGTGCAGTACATTGATTGTCGGGTTGTCTCAAAAGCAACTGACATCGATCTGCTATTCGATCGCATTCGGAGTTTTCTTTCGGCTGGCGCCTCTCATCGTTAGAGGCGCTATTTTTTTTCAAATGATTGACAAAATACAAGATATTTCGTATTAATCACGTCGCGCAAAAGGAGTGGGGCGTGGAGAGCATCAAGAAATTCGTTTTGTTCGTGGACGATGATGAGCAGATGCGAGCGGCGACAAATCGCCAATTCACTCGTCGGTCAATTCCGATCATACTGTTCGATTCTGGAGAGGCTGCGCTTATGCGGTCTCAGGACCTCAGCGTCGAACACGGTTCTGCGCTTCGTGTGATGCTTGTCACCGATGGGTTCATGGAATCCATGCGCGGTGATGACCTCATCGCAAGTATGCGTAGTCAAATAGGTTTTCGGCTTGCAGCCGCCATCCTCGTAACTGGTGACGCGCACCGATTCCGCCCTCGTGCGGAATTCGAGGGGTATCAACTTTGGGAAAAGCCTTGTGACATGATGGCGCTCATTGAGAGCGCGTGTCGTTTCCTTTCCTCGGACGCTCCAGACTTATAGGAGCGTCCTTTTTCTTTTCTGCAGGGTTGACGGGTGAGTCCTATTTCACGTACTATCGGCGCACGTTCGTCTCTATTCGGGGATCGTCTAACGGTAGGACTGCAGCCTCTGGAGCTGCGTATCTTGGTTCGAATCCAAGTCCCCGAGCCAACCTACACCCCGCCTCAAAGGCGGGGTTTCGGTTGGCGGGCCATTTTATATACATGTCGCAAACATTGAATCCGACGAAGCTCCAGCGGGAGCGCAGTCGGATTGACAGGATCAGTAAAACATGGAACGCGGTAATATATGTGGTATGTATATGGATTGATTTGTTCGAATGGAGCTTTATACATTGGCTCAACAAATGATTTGCGTAGGAGGATTATTGAACATCAGGCTGGGTTGAGTACGTGGACGAGTAGAAGGTTGCCGGTTGTGCTGGATTTTTATATTGCCGTTCATGGTGAAAGTAAAGCGAGAATACTTGAAAAGTATTTCAAGACCGGTTCTGGCAAGGCTATTGTCAATAAACGATTTCGCTCAGTTTGTAATGCTATCGGCGCATCCAACGAAGCTCCAGCAGGAGCGTAGTTGGAGAGCCATCAAAAATCCCACTAAACAGTGGGATTTTTGGTTGGTGATGACGCTGAAGGGAGTCCTTTTTCGAGATCCTCTTCTTCTGAAACTGGTTTCATGGGTTTGCGCGCAAGGAAGAAATGGAGAGGGAAGAAGAGCAGCATGCTGATGAGAATTCCGAGGTGGATCCACTTTTCCCAATCGTAGAATGCGAAGAGTTCAGAAAACGGAGGAGAGAAAAACGCGAGACAGGTCACGGTGATAACGAGTACAAAGTTCAACCAGTACCAGAGGCGTACCCAACGATCACTTTGTTTAAAGCCCGCTTGGAGTCCGATGACAGACAAGAGCACGTAGGGAAATAAGTAGGCTGATCTCCAGCGCGCGCCATTCGCAAACAAGTCATACAAAAACGGCCCGATTACAAAGTAGTAGGCGATAGAAAGAAGGCGAACGCACCAACGTTGACCCGTCTCCGTTGCATTCATGATCTGTATTGTATCGTTCAGCGATTACATTGGGAAGTGTGCCGTAGATTTGGTATGATGTGCATATCCATGCTTCTTCGTGAAAGGCGGGGATTGTTGAGCGCGATCTTTCTTCTCGTGGCGTCTTTTTTTTCCGCTCGAATTATCTTGGCCGCTCAAGTCACGCAAAACTATTCGGTGATCGTTGCGCGACCGATTGTTTCAACGACGACAGCGATTTTATTTTCCTTTCGAGTGGGTCAATCTGTCCTACCGAGTTCGTCTTTGGTGTTTACGTTTGATCCTGCATATACGATGCCATTATCCGTTACTCCGAGTGATGGAGCATTGAATGTGGATGGTGGGGCGAGAGTTCTTGGAGCGGTAGCAGGAAGTGGTGTATATGGATACGTATTAAATACGGGCAATATTGTGCTCACAACCCCACCAGATGAAACAATCTCATCCGGTTCCACGGTTCAATTACTCGTCGGTGCGGAAGGAGGAATTTTAACGGCGAATGCGACAGGTACACACTTGTTCACGACGAGTTTTTATAATGCCGCTTCTGAATTGCAAGGCACGATCAAAGCACTGACAATTATCGCGAATCCAATCGGCGTATCTGCAAGTGTAAGTTCTACAGATATTTATGTTCAGGTTATTAAGATTAAACCTGAATTACGCATCGGTGCTCCGTATACGAACAATGATGCGACCTACTATCTCACAGCAAGAAACGGAGGTGCTGTGTTATTTACAGAGCCGACACTCTCTACTGCGGATGAAGCCGGACACTCAACGGATACGGTTTTGCTTGCAGGTTTATCAAATGGTTCCTATGACATGGGTATCAAGACGCATCAGCATCTTACGCGCGTTTTGCGAGCGGTTCCGCTTTCAAGCGCGATGATTACGCCGCTTAACTTTACCGACCCTGCCAACGGCCCTGCTGATGGTGATCAAGTATTATTAGGTGGTGATATTGATGGAGCTGGAACAGGGCCAGCAAGTCTCGGAGATGATACGATTAATTCGATCGATCTTTCAATTATGCTTGCTCGTTTGGATGATTCAGATCCAACGGGAAATGAAGTTCGTCCAAATGTGAACCAAGATCCAGTCGTGAATTCGGTTGATATGAGTATTTTGCTAAAAAATCTTGATAAGCAGGGAGATAAATAACATATGAAACCTTTTTCGCATCTTGTTTCGCGGTTCATCATGCTTGCCGGCTTGATGAGTGTTGCGGTTGGGGTTCAGGCAGCTTCTCCCTCGGGAAATGATTGGTTTCAAGTTCTCGCGAACCCATATACGGGTGGCGATAATACAGGGGATGGAGGAACGGGGTTACCAGCGAGTTTAAATTATTATTATGTCGGGCAGTCGTTTGTTGGAACGATGCAGATTAATGTGAGTACGCCGGCGGGATCAAGCGCGGCAAATATTTGGCTTGAGTATCCAACGACAACGATCAGCGCGACCGGGCTTACGACGGGTTCGTATTTTCCAACATGGAGTGGTCAGGTGGTGAGTAGCACGATTGGACGCATTTACAGTACTGGTTTTCGTACGTCGGGGTATACAACAGGTCAGGGTTCGTTCGGTACGGTGACGTTCACGATGCTAAAGCCAACAGCCGCAAGTTATGGTGTTGGATCACCAGCGGTTTTGGATATAAATATCGGCACGGTTGGATTGACAACAGAATCAAATATTTCAAATGATGGTGTAGATCTTTTGGATGATGCGGAAGATTTTCGATTGCATGTGTGGGCTGATACGGTGAAACCATATGCGTTGAATCCAAGCCCAGCAAATGCAGCCGCCGCAGTTTCTATCGATAGTGATTACGGATTTGATTTGCGAGATAGCAAGAACGGAGAAGGGGATAACACGGGTGTCGGAACGGGTGTGAATACAACTGAGCCGCCTGGTTCCATCACGACGGATGACGGAGGCGGCGCGGTAAGCATGGTCGCGTATGATGCGTTTAGCTGTTCGGGTGTGTGGGGTACGAATTTGTGTGGAGTGACGGTGAACCCGCCGCCACCTTCTGGAATTTCTGGGGACACACGTAACTGGAAATATTCCACGACATACACGGTCATCGTAAGTGGTTTTAAGGATTTGGCTTCAGCGAGTCAGGATCAATTCGGTGATGCGAATGGACCAAACACAATGGATCCAAAAACGTACACATTTACAACTGAAGCGGATACGATCGCTCCAAGAGTAACTGCCGAAACGCCTGCGCGAAGTAGTGGTGGAAATTCTCCAGCAACGAACATCGTTGTGGATATTCAAGATCGTAAGACATACCCAGCTGGTCCATCAGGAACCGGCGTCGCGCCTGCAACGTGTAAGTTTAATGTGTCATCTCCAAGCGTGACGCTTACGACATATCAACAAGGTTCGCCAACCGTTACAGTCACGACCATTGATTACGGATATCGTTACACGATCAATCCTGGGACGGATTTTGCACAAAATGAGGTGGTTTCGGTAAGTGCGTATGATTGTACCGACCTCGTCGGGAACATGATGACCACGGACAATTGGACCTTCTCAACGGCAGATTCGGCTGCGCCGTATGTCACAAATGAAAGCCCATCGAATGATCAAACGGCAGCATTAAATCAAAATGTAACTTTTCATATTAAAGATGATGGAACGGGGGTGAATTTGGCTCAGACCGTCATCTATTTGAATGGAAATTATTATACGAATGGTGGGGGAGCGGGGCAGGTCACGGTCAATGGAACGCGGATCACCTATGCGACAAGTTCGAATTTTAACGGATCGAATTATGTAGGTGATACAACGGCACGAAGCGGAACGGTAAATGATGAAATATTTACGCTCGACCCACAATTTGATTTTGCCGCTGGTGAAGCGGTGCCAGTTATTATTTATTCACGCGATGCATCCGGCAACATTATGGAGCGCGTTGTCTACGCATTTAACGGGACAGGAATTTCTGATTCTTGTCCTGCGGCTTCGTCATTTTGTGGCACAGGAACGACATTTAATGGGACTTTGTGTGTCGCAACTGATAGCGGAGGAAGTGGAGGCGGCTCCTGTTCTTCGAATTCCACTGGCGGCGGAATGCCATCTACGTATCTCGAGATAAATGAGCCAACGGTATATATCTCACAGGTAAATGAAACGTCTATCTTAATTACATGGGCGACAAACCTTCAGTCGAGTTCGATGGTTGTGTACGATACGCATCCTTCGCAGGGAGGCACAATCCCTCGATATGATTATCGACTAGCAACGCCAGAAGTGTTTGCAACTTCAACATACCATTCGGTGCAGGTGTATGGGCTTGTGCCTGGAACCATCTATTATTTCCGACCGACGAGTCGTTCGGGTGAGATGATCGCATCTGGCCTCGAGCGCTTCATGCTTCCACGCGTCACAACGCAGGAAATCAGTCATGAGATTTATGTGAAAGGGGAGCATGCAACGACTACGATTGTAGTGCCGTCGAACTGTCCAGTTCCAGCAGCGTTAGTTCCTTTGGTTAGTTCAGGCTCAACCAGTACGGATCGTGGAGGTGATTCGGATGAGGACGATTCGCATGGGTCCAGGGTAGAGGTGAGCCAGACACTATATTCACCAGTGAGCTACGTTCAGTGGACAAAGCTTGTTCGAAACACGCTACCTCCAGTTGTGGGATATATTTTGATGGGATTCGCTTGCTTGCTTGCCTTATCCATTTTGGGACTTCTTCGTATGCGCAGTCCTCATTATGTGGTGATCATAACCGTTTTGATGGCATTGGTCCTCGGATTGGTAGTTTTGAGCTCGTGGATTCTTGAGCGTCCGCTTGAAGAATCTGGCGTGGTTCGTGTGACGCTAGGAAAACAAATCGACGTACGCGGTGGAGTTGTCGCATTGTTCGATTCGCCAAGTGTGACAGGTATTGATCTGACGGTCGGCGACACCTCAATCCGAACGACCACGGGCGGGCAGTTCGCTTTCCCAAATGCGCATGTTGGAGAAGACGTGCGCATGAATCATCCATTGCTTAAACGTGCGGTGTACTGGCGCCTCACTGATCAAGTTGGGCCACTCGCATTACCATTCGACGTCTCGCTCTTTAATGCGATCCCAGAATCAGAAATAATTATTGTTGGTTTCAAGTTGGATCAGCAGGCACAAATTGCCCACGTGAATGTACTAAGTGAGAATCAAACAAAAACGTATTCGTTCGCATTCAAAGACGGTGCATGGAGTCTTGTTGAATGATATGCCATTGCGACGGCATCTCCATGTATTGACCGGGGGACCGCTGATCGTAAGTGGGATATTGTTTGCGATGTTAACTTGGTGGTCACCGCTTTCAGGGCAGACAGCTTCACCTGAAGATAAGATCTATTTCGCTGCAACTTCAACGACAGGATTTGCGTGTGATGCGAATCAAGATGGAAAAATAAATGAACAGGACGTTTCTATTTTAAAATTGTATTGGAAGGGTTTCCCGCAGCCTGATATTGACTGTAATCAAAACGGGTTTGTGAATAGTCAAGATTTGGCGATTATCGTGGGGGAGTGGACTGGGGACTCGCTTGCAATTGATACGGCTGCTATTCCTGCGCGAACTGGAGCATCTGATGCGCCTGTTGGTTATTATATTGCAACTCCAACTAGGAAAACTGGACCGCGACCTGTTGGTGATCGCTATACAGCACTAATCGTGCTTTCGGGTGGTGGACTGACTATCGGTGCGGGGGAGATGATGCTTTCTTATAACGCGAGTCGTTTAGCTGTACGAGCCGTACGAACATCGCCAAGTATTTGGACCTATTGGACTGAGCGCCCGCATCCGCCCTACGGTAGTCGCCTCGTGTTTTCCGGAGGACGACCAAAGGGTTTTACCGGTTCTCGCGGCGTGATCGCGGAAGTAGAGCTTGAAGTCCTGAAAGAAGGAGATGGGGAACTGCGTATTCAGAGTGGGGAAGCGTATCGCACAGACCCTGCTGGGACGCCGGCAAATATCGCAAATGATCCGATGCGTGCACCAGGTATGTCTTATGATGGCGCCGCGCCACGCACTGTGGATAACTCTGTACCTGTGGATAACGTGTATCTCTACGCGGTAAGCGCGCCTGCCTACACGGGTCGTCGTTGGGTAATCGATTTGTCTTCCTTGTCTACGAATGCGGATATCCCAAGTTTTGAAATTCAGGATGGTACAGTGAAAAGCGTTCAACGCGATGATGTTTACGCATTGCAGCCTAGTTCCCTATCGAGCCGCGTTTTGGATGTTTTTGTTCACAGCGAAGACGGAAGTGTAAGACATGTGATCGTGAATGTTCTACTCCCTGGGGAGAGTTCTTCGGTTTCTTTTTGGCAGCATTTAAGTTTTTGGGTGTTTATTGAGCTCGGACTCGCCTGTTTTGCTCTTTGGTTGATTTTTCGTCGCAGACGTTGAATATGTCTTGGAGACTTTTGTTCCTTTCTTTCTCGGTCTGGGTTCTGCCTATGACGGTTTTGGCGCAGTCTATGCCAGTCGTGTCCATTGGCGCGTCTGCGGTGCGTACGGACTTTAGCTATTCATGGGCCAAGCTAGTACATCAGTCAAATGAAAAGTATGTAGTGACGATTCACGTTGAGAATACAGGCGTGCTTGCATCAAAAGATGCGAAGCTTGCCTTGATACTTTCATCAGGATGGAAATACAAAGGGACAAAAGGAAAAGCAGGTGTCGTGACAACGAGTGATAAACCTTATGGTCAGCTTGTTGAATGGCAATTGAATTCAATCTCCGGCGGCCGATCTCTTGATATTGATACTTCACTGTCTTGGCCAGGGACTGAGCCGGCAGGTGCAATATTTTTATCTGTATCAAGTTTGTACTCGGTGCCTGTGTACACCCAAATATATTCAGCTACCAGCAGCGAAAAAGTTCCTGTTTGGTCTTCATGGTATCGACCAATTGGAGCTTATATTTCATTAACGACTCATGAGTATTGGTCACGTTTAATTCAGGATATCCAAAATGTAATAAATAATATCTAGTTATCCACAAAACGTACGCAGGGTAAATGTAATCATGGTACAATAGTTCCGTTATCTTATTCTCTTTGTTTCATTACTAGCTTATGTCCACACGTTTCAGTGTTGAAACGCGCAACCGCTTCGCGAAGATCGTGAATGTCGGAATGCTCGCTTCTCTCGTCTCGAGTTTAGTTACGTTTGCACCGATGGTGCCTGCACAAGCAGCAGCAATTGCTTTGAAGTCGTACAGCACGACAATGTCACGCCCAATCTTTAGCTCGACATCCAATGCGCAATTTGCTTGGAAGTTAAATACAGCGATCGTGGTTGGTGGCGGTGCTAGCTGTTTGGTTGGTACTCCTCATGCTGGTGGTTGTGCGGAATTCACGATCAGCCTTGGAAGCGATTCAAGCACAAACCCAATTTGGAACTCTCCAGCATTTGGAGACTTTGCTTTCACGGGTCTTCCTGCTGAAGCGGTTGTAAGCTCTACGGTCACTCAGACGGGAAGCACTCAAGTTACTTTGTATGTCGATTGTAGCGCTGCTTGTGCGTTCCCAGCTGATTCGGCCATGACTTTGACTGTCGTGAACAACCCAATCACAACTCCAGTAGCTCCAGGTTGGGTTACCCCGGGCGTGTACGCTACATATCCGACACGACTCGATGTTACGGACGCAGTGAACACCGCAAGCATGACTTCGATCATCGCCCTTGGTAAGGGTCTCACCGTTTCCGCAAGTGTTGATCCAGTCTTGACATTCTCAGTGACTGGAAACCCTCTTGCGTCCGGCGTTAAGAACGAAATCAGCAACGTTGCTCCAACCGATGCCGACACCTGCAACTTTGGCACCTTGACCCCAACAGTCGCAAAGATTTGTGCCTTCAGCCTTCATATCGCCACGAATGCCTCAAATGGATACTCGATCTACGTCGTTCAAGATCAGAACATGACCTTCAATGGCAACGCGATTAAGCAGTTCAACTCTGGTTCGATTGCTACACACCCAGGTGCAGCTTGGGCCTCTCCTTCTTCGGTTCAGCTCGCTCACCTCGGATACTGGAGCAGTGACTCCAGTGTGTTCTCAGGAGTCGACCTTTTCCCAAACTGGGCCGGTATCCCAAACATTGCAGCCGCTGGCGCAGCCCCTGTCACCACCGCTTTGGTTGCAGACGCTTCTCTCCCAGAAAGCAATGACTACACATACGCCATCAAAATCGAATCCGCAGCCACGCTCCCACAAGGTACTGGCTACACCCACCACGAGTATTTCATGGTCGTCGGCAACTTCTAATCGATCTTTCTCATCAATATAAAATAAATCGATCATTGATATGAGCAGA
>Ga0194060_10000887_pt1 | contig 21852 bp, 19 predicted proteins | sample SepL225m_MetaG_FD_163427 | JGI IMG/M metagenome (GOLD analysis project Ga0194060, IMG submission 163427) | Anoxic zone freshwater microbial communities from boreal shield lake in IISD Experimental Lakes Area, Ontario, Canada - Sep2016-L222-5m | ecosystem: Environmental > Aquatic > Freshwater >... | reverse complement strand
CATCTCATTATGATATGCACTATTATACCAAATCTTCGCTACTCAATCCAGAACGATAATGCCATGCCTGCAGCATTCAGATATCTTTTCTTATTGTCTGCTGTTATATAATATGATTCCGGATATATTTAATGCAACCTTGTGCATATACATGCGGATATATAGAAGATTTATGAATACATTTCCATTTTTAGTTTGACAGATACTATTCAAATGATTATTTTTACATCAATGAAAAACAATTATTTACATATCACGATAAAAACCATTTCAACACTAAGCGAGCCTCAGCCACGCCGATATCTCCGCCCGTACAGGGTTTAGAATACTTCGTTTCATTTCATCACATTCTATATTTTTTCTTATTTAATATCTTAGTCCGGAGTTTCAATGATTTCAATCGGCATTATTGGTGGTAGCGGTTATACCGGGAAAAAACTTCTTGAGTATTGCAGCTATCATCCCTTTGTTAGTGATTTTAAGGTCTATGGCAATTCAACAGCCGGCAGTTCAATATTTACTGTGTTCCCCGAACTGGCGAGAATTATCGATGATTTCAAAATTGAATCGGTAAAGAATACTTCAGATGAGCATGACCTTTATTTTATTGCCCTGCCTCATGGCGAAGCGCTTAATTATGTTCCTGCTTTGATTGAAAAAGGTAAAAAGGTAATTGACCTCGGCGGCGATTACAGACTTGATGATGCAAATGTTTATGAAATGTGGTATAAGCTTGCTCATAATTCAGCGAATCTGTTAAATAAAAAACTTTACGGACTGGCGGACTATCCGGGTACAGATTATTCGGGCGTTCAGCTTATTGCAAACCCCGGATGCTATCCTACCGCTACACTGCTCGGTATTCTGCCTTTATTAAACCTCGGTAATAATGAAATTATCGTGGCAGGCACGGCTGCATACAGCGGTACAAGCGGAGCTGGCAAAACAGCCAAAAGCGAGATGCTTATGAGTGAGATGCACGGCAATGTCAGAGCTTATAATGTTAATAACCACAGGCATCAGCCGGAAATTTTGCAGGTCATGAATAAACTTGGTTTTACTGCGCCGTTTGCTTTTACTACTCACTTGCTGCCGGTTTCAAACGGTATTTATGCCACAACTACTGTTCATTTGAAAAACAGCGTCAATGAAGAAGAGATTAACAGCATTTATAATAATATTTATTCGAACAGTTATTTTGTGCGGATGAGACCTGTGCCGCCAAACCTTAACTGGGTAACCGGCACTAACTTCTGCGATATAAATGTATCGGCAAAGGATAAAACAATAGTAATTACATCAACAATTGACAATTTAATAAAAGGTGCTTCAGGACAGGCTGTTCAAAATATGAACAGGCTTTATAACTGGGATGAAAAGCTTGGTCTTATAAGTAATAAGGGAGAGAAGAATGTATCAGTTTATTGAGAACGGAACCGTTACAACGGTAAATGGATTTAAAGCCGCCGGCATTTTCTGCGGTATTAAAAGGAAAAGAAAAGATATTGCTTTGATTTATTCTGAAACTCCGTGCACAGCAGCAGGGACTTTCACAATTAATAAAGTTAAAGCCGCTCCCCTGCTCGTCTCAAGAAATATAATCAATAAAGGCGGAACTGTAAAGGCTGTGCTTGTAAATTCAGGCAATGCAAACGCGTGTACAGGCAAAGCAGGAATGCAGGACGCGAAAGAAACACAGGACTACTGCGCTAAGAAGCTGGGTATAAAGACTTCTGAAGTTCTTATCAGTTCGACCGGAGTAATCGGAAAGAGAATGCCGGTTGATACAATACTTTCCGGTATTGATCAGATTGTTCCATTGCTGAGCACAGATGGCGGAATAGATGCCGCCGAGGCAATTATGACGACTGATACAAAGATAAAATCATTCGCTGTTAAGGTTTTCCTGAAGAATCAGGAAGTAACAATCGGCGCGATATGCAAAGGCAGCGGAATGATTATGCCTAATATGGCTACGATGCTTGCTTTTATTACAACGGATGCCGTCATCAGCCAAACGGTTATTAAGAAAGTTCTGCTTGCTTCGGTTAAGAATACATTTAATAAAATTTCTGTCGATGGCGAGACGAGTACCAATGATATGGTAACGCTGATGGCAAACGGTCTTTCGGGAGTTGTGATAGAAGAAAACAGCGAAGAAGAGAATCTGTTTCAGCAGGCACTTGAAGCAGTCAGCCAGGAGATGGCAAAATCAATTGTTTCAGATGGCGAAGGTGCAACAAAGCTTGTTACAATTAATATCAATAATGCGAAGAGCGTCAAAGATGCTGATAAAGTCGGGAAGTCAGTTGCAAATTCGTTGCTTGTTAAGACGGCTATTTATGGGCGCGATGCCAACTGGGGAAGGATTATGTCGGCTGTCGGTACAAGTGGCGCAAGCGTGAACCCGTCAAAGGTAAGTATCAGCTTTAATGATTTGCCAGTACTCAGAGCAGGTTACTCCATTGTTCTTGACGAAGATAAAGCGCTTGAAGTGCTTTCACAAAAAGAATTTGAAATAAATATTAATCTTGAAGCCGGCACAAAAAACGCTACATGGTGGACATGCGACCTCACAGAGGATTACATAAAAATCAACGCCGAATACAGGACATAAATGGAACCAGAAATGAAAATAGCCGTGGTAAAAATAAGTGGCAAGGCATTAAACGATGTATTTACCCAAGATGTCTGGATAGAAACAATAAAGGCTATGCAGGAGAAATATGGCGGAGTTGTAATTGTCCACGGCGCAGGCAGTTCGATTTCCGAATGGTCGCAGGCTTTAGGACTTGAAGTAGCTTTCCACGAAGGACAGAGAGTAACATCAGCAAGCGTGATGGAAGTAGTCGCCGCCGTACAGTCCGGTGTGTTAAATTCAAAAATTGTAAGCAGACTAATCACCTGCGGTCTGAATGCCGTTGGGCTGACAGGCATAGACAGAGGTTCCTTTATTGCTGAGAATATAAATGAGAACCTCGGATTCGTAGGCATTCCCAGGCAGACTGGATCCATAAAATGGATTAATGATTTACTTGATAATAAAGTTGTCCCAGTATTCTCAAGCCTTTGCAGGGATTTATCAGGCAACCTTATGAATGTCAATGCGGACTTCTTTACAGAAATAATGGCAGCATCGTTAAAGGCTGATTCGGTATTTTTTGTCTCGGATGTTCAGGGAGTAAAGCTTGGCGGCAGTATTCAGAAACTTATAGACAGAGAAAAAATAACAAAGGGCATCAGCAATGGCGAGATAACAGACGGCATGATACCGAAACTCAACAGCTGTATGGAATTACTTAATAAAGGAATTAATAAAATTTGGATTGGTGCAAATAATCCTGAAGGAATAAACAATGATAATGACAGCGGAAACGGAACCTGGGTTGTCCAGTCAGCCTGCTAATATGAATCAGACTACAAACGCTGATAACCTGATGCACGGCAAGGCTTTACTTCAGAACTATGCACGCTATGAAGTTGAGTTTGTCAAAGGCGAAGGCGCATATTTGTATGATACTAACGACAAAAAATATTATGACTTCCTCAGCGGTATTGCCGTAACCGGCTTTGGTCATAATCACCCGGTCATCAAAGCGGCTGTTGAGGAACAGTTAAACAAGCTGTGGCATGTATCAAACCTCTTTGAGTCAACACCGCAGGAAGAACTTGCAAAGAAACTTGTGCGCAGCTCCGGTCTTGACAGCGTATTTTTCTGCAATTCCGGTACTGAGGCAAATGAAGCAGCAATAAAGTTTGCAAGGAAATGGGGGAAGGAACGCACACAAATAATTACTGCTTCAGGCGGATTCCACGGCAGGACAATGGGAAGCCTTTCGGCTACCGGTCAGCCTAAGCTTTGGGAAGGTTTTCAGCCAATGACTCCGGGATTTATCCATGTCCCCTTCGGAGATATTGAAGCTGTAAAGGCAGCTTATGACCAGAATGTAGCCGCGATTATGGTTGAACCTGTTCAGGGCGAGAGTGGAATAGTTGTACCGCCGGCGGACTATTTAAATAGCTTAAGGGAGTTTTGCGATGAGCATAATATCCTTCTGATTTTTGATGAAGTTCAGTCAGGCATGGGAAGAACAGGCAAATTTTTTGCTCACCAGTGGGACGGAGTTAAGGCTGATATTATTACGCTTGCCAAAGGTATTGCTAACGGTATTCCGCTTGGAGCGACTATCTGCCGGTATGATATTGCAGAGGTAATGGTACCGGGTACTCACGGCTCTACATTCGGAGGCAATCCGCTGGCAATCGCAGCCGGCAATGCTGTAGCTGATCTGCTCAATGAAAATATGCTTTCCGAAATCTATGCCATCGGCAACAAACTTATGAACGCGATAGTCTCTCTTAACACAGATAAAATAAAAGAAGTAAGAGGAAAAGGCTTAATGATAGGCATTGAGTTTAAGGAAGGCATATCCGCAAAGAAGGTCGCATCAAAGTTACTGGCGGAAAATGTTATTGTCGGCACTTCCGGTGATACTGTTTTACGGCTTCTGCCACCGTTTATCATAACAGAAAAAGAGATATTAAATTTTGTGCTGGCGCTGGTTAATGTGCTTTCAAGGATTTAATTCCGCACGGTATAATAGAATAGTAAACAACCGAAACAGAATGTCAGCAAAATTAAAAAGACAAAATAGAATTAAGGAAATCTTAAACAGCAAGTTTATCTCAAACCATGAGGATATGATAAAACTTCTGTTTAAGGAGGATATAAGTATTACACAGGCAACGCTTAGCCGCGACTTTGCGGAACTGGGTGTAATAAGAACTTTTACTGAATCAGGCCCGCACTATACCTTAAACCAATATGAATCAGGCAAACAGATTGCAAGAATGATCGGTTTTGAGATATTAAGTGTTGAGCAAAATGAGTCTATGGTGGTAATCCGCACGCTTGCCGGACGCGCTCAGGGCGTTGCCCACTATATCGACAGAATTAATGAACCTGAAATCATTGGTACTGTAGGCGGTGATGATACGGTTTTAATAATTCCAAATTCGCATGAAAACATCGGGAAGGTTGTCGGTCTCATAAAAGACATGATGATGCAGCCTCATTCTTATAAACACAAGTAAATTACTAAGGAGTATTAGTCAATTGGGAAAGAAAAAAATTGTTGTAGCTTATTCCGGTGGTTTAGATACCTCCGTAATGGTTAAGTGGTTAAATGATAAATATGATGCAGAAATAATTACAGCCACCGGCGACCTCGGACAGCGCGCCGAACTTGAAGGTCTGGAAGAAAAAGCCATTAAAACCGGAGCTGTAAAATGTATTATAAAAGATTTAAGACATGAATTTGTAACTGAATATGTGTGGAAGGCACTTAAGGCGGGAGCTTTATACGAAGGCGCTTATCCGATGGCTACGGCAATTGGCCGCCCGTTACTGGCTAAACTGCTTGTTGATATTGCAAGAGCTGAAGGCGCTCAGGCAGTTTCACACGGCTGCACAGGTAAGGGAAATGATCAGGTGCGCTTTGAAGTCGGAGTTCAGACACTTGCTCCTGAACTTGAGATTATCGCTCCGCTTAGAGACTGGGAATTCAAGAGCCGCGAAGAGGAAATTGATTACGCCATAGCTCATAATATTCCGGTTAAGGTAACCAAGAAATCTCCTTACTCAATTGATGAAAACCTCTGGGGCATCGCAATCGAATGTGGCGTTCTTGAAGACCCGACAGCCGCCCCGCCTGAAGATGCGTATCAAATTACTACAAATCCTAAAAATGCTCCCGAAGAAGGCACAATTATTAAAATTAGTTTTAATAAAGGCATCCCCGTTGCATTAAACGGCGTTGAATATTCTCCTGTCGAACTTGTTGATCAGCTGAATAAAATCGGCGGAAAGAATGGCATAGGCAGAATGGACTTAATTGAGAACAGGGTTGTCGGCATCAAGTCAAGAGAAGTTTACGAAGCTCCTGCCGCTGTAATTCTTCATAACGCACACAATGAACTTGAAAAGCTCATTCTTGACAAAGAAACTTTCAGGTTTAAACAGGGCGTTTCAGACAAGATCGCTAATTTGATTTATGACGGCTTATGGTTCTCTCCCCTCTTTGACGCTCTTATGGCGTTCGTAGATTCAACTCAGGAGAATCTGACCGGCGAAATTACTTTAGAACTTTACAAAGGAAATATAAAGGTCTTATCGAGAAGTTCAAAGTACAGCCTTTACAGCATGGAGCTTGCCACTTACACGACTGACGATACATTTGACCATTCAGCAAGTGCCGGCTTTATGAAGATATACGGTCTGCCTTATAAAACTATGACACTCGTCAGGAACGGATTAATTGAAAAGGCAGATGACTAATGTTATGGGGCGGAAGATTTAAAGACAAATTAGATAGTGCAGCTTTAAGGTTCTCTTCATCATTAAGTTATGATAAGTTGTTATTGCCTGAAGATATTCAGGGAAGCAGGGCACACGCTGAAATGCTGTGCAAGGCCGGGATAATCGATGGATCTGAATGCTCACAGATAATCAATGGACTTAATTTAATTTACTCAGAATACTCGTTGGGCGCCTGGGTGCCTGACGAGTTATGTTATGAAGATATTCATTCAGCCATTGAAGCCAGGCTTTTTGAATTAATCGGCAAGTCAGCAGGTAAACTGCATACCGGCAGAAGCCGAAATGACCAGATAATTACGGCAGTAAGGCTATGGATAAAAAAAGCCTGCGCGGAAATAATCAGCAACATAACTTCTTTCCAGCATACTCTTCTTGATATTTCATCAAATCATACAAAAACAATTATATCCGGTTATACGCATCTTCAGAGAGCACAGCCCGTATCATTTGCTTTTCATCTGCTTGCCTATGTTGAAATGTTAAGCCGCGATAAGGAAAGATTTGAATTTGCTATGAAACAGGCAGACAGTTGTCCGCTTGGTTCAGGTGCGCTTGCAGGTTCAACACTTCCGCTTGACAGACAATTTACGGCAGAGAAGCTTGGGTTTGCATCCATTACTCAGAACGCGCTTGATGCAGTCTCAAACAGAGATTTCCTTCTGGATTTTTTATCATCATGCGCTGCCGGCATCATGCATTTAAGCCGCCTTTCTGAAGAGATTGTGCTCTGGTCAACTTCCGAATGGAAGCTTGTTAAACTTTCAGATAAATTTTCAACGGGCAGTTCTCTTATGCCACAGAAGAAAAATCCTGATATGGCTGAACTGATACGCGGGAAAAGCGGGAGGATTTACGGCAACCTTACTTCCCTGCTGACAACTATGAAAGGACTGCCTCTGAGTTATAACCGCGACCTGCAGGAAGATAAAGAACCCGTCTTTGATTCTTTTATGCATTACAATGACAGTCTCATCATTATGAACATGATGATTCAGACTATGGAAGTTAATGGAGCAAAATATGCAGAAGAGTTAAAAGGAGATTTTTCACTTGCTACCGATCTCGCGGACTGGCTTGTATTAAAGGGTATTCCATTCAGGGAATCACACCATATCGTTGGAGAAGTAGTTCAGTCAGCTGAGAGCAGACAACTGACATTTGACAGGCTGAATCTTGACGACCTAAAAGCAATTAATCCAATTTTTGATGCTTCAGCTCTTGATTGCTTTGATATAAGTTCTTCTCTTAACCGAAAAAAAACTTTAGGTTCCCCAAATCCTGAACTGGTAGCGGAGCAAATTATACTCTGGAAGAAAAGGCTTAACGAAGGATAGTTTATCGGGCTTCATTCCGCATAAATGCATCATATATTATTTCAGACAACCATCTCTGTCCCATCCCGTTTACACGGCAATCTACTCTAAGAAACAAAAAAAATGCCGCAGGATTTTAACCTGCGGCAACAATATCATATAAACTAAATGAACAGTTCAATTATATTAAAGTGCGGATTTATATTACCGCTTCTTTCCTCTGCCTAATTAACCCACTTAAATACACGGACATAATCAACAACCAGCTGCTTTGGGAAAATCGCAGGATCTACGCCATACAATCCGCCCCAGGAACCGCCTACAGCAACGTTTAAGATTAAATGAAAATTCTTATTAAAAGGCCAGGTCTGCCAGCCGGTATTTTCATTAACGACTGTAAGATATTTCGTAGCGTCCACAAATATTTTTATTGTATCCTTGTTCCATTCAAGGGCGTAGGTATGAAAAGCAGTTTCAACGCCGGGGACAAGAGTAACCGCGGTTTTCTGATTATTGTTCTTAACATTATAAAGATTGCAATGCGTAGTAGCATGTACATTGCTTTTATCGTAGCCTACATATTCCATAATATCCATTTCGCCATTATCGGGCCAGCTTCCATTTCCATAAGTATTAACCGTAGGAAGCATCCAGATAGCGGGCCAAAGACCCCTGCCGCCCGGAACTTTAGCTCTGACTTCAAAACGGCCGTAAGTCCAGTCTGCTTTATTAGCGGTAACAAGCCGCGCCGATGTATAATTACTATTTTTATATACATTATTGCGGGCTTCGATAATCAGCGTGCCGTTCTTAACACGGGCGTTGTTAATATCCTTATAAGTATAATATTGCAGTTCATTATTTCCCCAGCCCCAGTTACCGACATCATATCCCCATTTTGTCGAATCAGGCAGTCCGGTATAATTAAACTCATCCGCCCAAACCTGAACCCAGCCTTTAGGCGCGATTACTGTCTTTAGAACAGAGCTGCTATCCTCCTGCGAATTAATTATAATATCATCAAGACTCAGATTATTTATAACCCGGGGAAGGTTAGTAAATACATTCTTCTCAATCGAATCACCAGTTATAACAAGACTATCTATTTTTATATCAGGAACAGAACTGCCATAAAATGCCGGTCTGTTGAATTGTGCAAATGAACTATTAACTGAACCGGCAGTGGCTAAATGCTGGCTGCCATACATAAGCATTAATTTCTTAATAACAGAGTATTTTTTATCTAATGTTATTTTTGCAAGATAAAACCCGTTCGGAAGTCCGTTTAATTCAAGGTCTATGAAATTTGTCCCTGCGCTGTAATATCTTTCAATTTCTCCTGATACCTTTTCTCCGAGTAAACTATATATATTTACTATGACACTACCGCTATTTGGCAGAGAGAAGCCTATTCTTGTCCTGGGGTTAAAAGGATTAGGATAATTATCAGAAACGGCATAACCGGCCGGGAGTTGGTCATATTTATTCATATCAGAAACATTGGCAAACATAAATGAGCCGTCAACACCGGATTCTGCATTATAAGCTTTTTGAGAGATATAAAGTTTAAGCTGCAAACCCGATAAACCATTTCCCGTCTGGTCAACCAGTCTGCCGGTTATGGTCTGCGATAAGAGAAATGACGGGGATAATATTGTTAAAATGAGTAAAAAATAAAAACATCGTTTCATAATTGAATACCTGTTGTTGACTGAATTAAATTTGTTATCTTAGTTTTTCAAGCATTTTACAAAGCAAACATATCTGAAATCAGAATACCCGCATGGCTGTGCATCTGCTCAGCCAGTTACGCCAAAATATCAGGAAACGGTTTTTTTGCCATTAATATCCCTGTTATTCCTGCCATACCGGCATGTTTCAGCTTCATAATTACTGCGTGCAAGATACATATTATTTTTAAAATTTCAAATTTTTATAAGCATTATGGCGCAGGTCTGAATCACGCATTAAACGGATTTACGGATTCTACAGATAATAAGATAAAGCAGGTCGGCAGTTAATGATTTGCGCTATCATATATATCACAGGAATTGCACAAATCATAGTTCTGATGAATTTTTGCGTAACAATAAGTCAGGTAATGAGAAATAATGGCGTGCAATGGATTATAATTCTATGCAATGAGAAATGACGCCGTGCAATGGATTATGACGGCGTGCAATGGAAAATGACGGCGCGCAATGGATTATGATTCTATGCAATTGATAACGCGTAGAGACGCACGGCCGTGCGTCTCTACAATCTCAATCCTTTCTAATCAAGGAAATGTGTTCCAACGCAATACGGGAATCTTGGAACTGGGAAGACGCTTCAGAAGTCTCAATCCTTTCTAATCAAGGAAATGTGTTCCGACCCAGAGGCATCTCTTACATATTCTCCGTTCTCGTCTTTCGAGTCTCAATCCTTTCTAATCAAGGAAATGTGTTCCGACCCATTTCGGGGGTTTGCAAAATTATTCTTCTTCAGCTAATTTTGTCAAAATATCAAAGGACAATGCTTCATAATCTCTGTGTGCAAGATAAATACTATTTTTATTACTTTCAATCTTATTTTAACAGTACCGTCAGGTTAAGGAATTTAAACATTGCAGATATGTTACCGGAAAGATTAAAATATCAGACGGCGGGTTTTTTCCGAAGGAATATAGCGGTTATTGAAATAAATTCTTGTTTATTTATCACATTAAACGCAATTAATAAAATAAAATACAGGAGCAGAAGTCCCGCTCTGCAACCTATATTTAATGAATCGAACGAATAAAAGGCAGTGGCGATTATCGTAATGGCAAGGAATATTCCGCCTAATTTTCCATATTCATAATTAATCTTATAGAACCTCTGCGTAACAAAGAAAAGAAGCGCTGCCATAATAAGATAACTTGCAAGCGTGGCTAAAGCGGCTCCCGTCATTCCCCAGACCGGAATGAGAGTATAATTCACCGCCACATTGACAACAGCTCCCGCTCCGGTTATATAAGGCAGGTATTTTGTTTTTTCGCCGATAAAAATGCCGGCTGTAAAGTTTATATATATCCCGTTGAATAAATAACCAAGCAGTATTATCGGGATAATCGGCAAACCGCTCCAATAGGCTTTCCCAATCAGCGATATATGGGCAACGGGAAATTTTACAATTAAATCGATGAACAGGGAAAGAAAGACCAGAACTACGCCTCCGGCAAAAACAAACCAGGTAAGAACTCTGGCGAATATCTCCTTAGCATTTTTCTCCTTAGCATTATTAAGGAAGAAAGGCTGCCACGCATACTGGAACATCGAAACAAAAAGCATCATGAAAATGCCGAGTTTGTAACTGGCTCCGTAAATGCCGACAATATTCTTATTTGTAAGAGCCTGGAGTATCGGGCGGTCAATTACCTGGACAACAATTGAGGCAAGTCCCGCCGGAAGACAGGGCAGACCGAATTTAAGCATATTTTTAAGGACTGGCGCGTCAATCCTGAATTTCAGATTTGCCATTATATCAGGCAGCAGCATAAGCAGCGTAGCAACGGAAGCCGCAAGATTGCTGATAAATACGGCTTCAACACCCATTTTATAACTGCGTATCAGGATAATATTTAACGCTACATTTATAATAATGTTGATAGTTCTGATAAGAGCAAACCTGCGGGCTTTTCTGATAAGTCTGAGTTGGGCGAAAGGAATAACGGAAAGAGCATCGAAGAAAAGAATAAGAGCTATATATTTTGTTATAATAGTTTTATCGGCGGGCGCTTCCATAAACTGAGCAACGTAATTATTTCCCCAAAGCATAAGCGCGGTTATAATCAGGGATGAAAATAAGACTAATAAAAACGGAGATGAAAAAACATCGTCTCTTTCATTTTCTTTTTTTAGCGAGGCATATTTAAGATATGCGGAATCCATTCCGTAGAGAAAGACAATATTAAGGAAAGCGATATAGGCGTATGTTGTATTGACGATTCCATAATCATCCGGCGATATTACGTGAGTATAAAACGGAACCAGGAGAAATGTTATAAAGCGGCTCAGGACAGAGCTGATGCCATATACGGCGGCATCTTTGGTTAGTTCTTTTACTTTACTCATTATAGTTTGAACACCGGCTCACGGGGAATATTATTCTTACAAAAAATCAGAGCGCTAAAGTTAAATTGAGCGATATATCCAATGCCCTGACGCTGTGAGTAAGTGCGCCAACAGAAATAAAGTCCACACCCGTTTCAGCAACGGCTTGTACATTATTGAGACTGATACCGCCGGAGGCTTCGGTCAGCGCATTTTTATTAATTAAATTTACAGCCTCATGCATCGCTTCAACTTCAAAATTATCGAGCATAATAATATCGGCTTTGTTGTCGAGAGCTTCCTTTGTCTGCTCAAGGTTAGTAACTTCAACTTCAATCTTAAACCCGGAGTTATTTATCTTCATATATTCACGGCAGGCATTAACTGCATTTGAAATAGAACCGGAAGCGGCAATATGATTATCCTTAATAAGGAACATATCATAAAGACCCATTCTGTGATTGTGGCAGCCGCCATTTTCAACAGCTATTTTATCAAGAAGGCGCAGACCCGGGGCAGTTTTTCTTGTATCGATAATTTTTGTGGCGGTATGTTTTATTTTTTCAGCAAATTTATTTGAAAGCGTTGCGATGCCGCTCATTCTCTGCAAAAAATTCAGAGCGGTTCTTTCAGCCGAAAGTATTGAAGTGGCGCTGCCTTTTACTTCCGCGATAATATTTCCGTATTCTATACTGTTTCCATTCTCAAAATACTTTATAAACCGGAGGGAGCTGTCGAAAAGATGAAACACCCTCTGAGTAATATCAATCCCTGACAGAATGCCTTCAGCTTTTGATAAAAATTTTGCTTCGCAAGTAATACCGGGAGCGACAGAAGCCAGAGTTGTAATATCGCCTGTTCCGATATCCTCGGCAAATGCTCTTTTAATTATCTCATCAATTTCGCCGGCATATTTCATTTTATTTCTTCTGGTAAAAGGTACGGGGACACGGCATCGATATAAAACTGAGGCGGTCTTACAGCTCTTTTAGTTGATTCCTTTATAAATACATGCTCCGTAAATCCTTCGACAATAATTTCACCTGTCCCCTCCCGTCTTATAACATAATCAATATGAAGCTTTGGGTGAGGCAGTTCTTTTATGGATGCTTCAATCTCAAGAATATCATCGTAGTGTCCGGGATTTTTATATTTCAATGATGCTTCCAGTACCGGTAGCTGATAACCCTTACTTTCAACTTTGCTATAAGAGAGGTCAATATTTCTAAGCAGTTCAGTTCTTCCGACCTCAAAATATTCGAGATACTTCCCGTTATAAACGAACTGCATCTTATCTGTATCAGCGTAGCGCACGCGTATTGTTGTTTTATTTATCAGCATGGGAATAAAATACAATGTTTATTATTAAAGAATATGCGAGAGGCATTATTCAACATAAACTCCCATTTTCGAAAATTTGTCGAAGCGGGCATCAGTAAGTTTATCAGATTTTATTTTTACAAGCTGGCTGAGTTCTTCTTTCAGAACCATTCTGAGATGAGCCGCCATTGCTGCGGGATTAATATGTGCCCCGCCAAGTGGTTCATGAATAATCCTGTCGATAATTTTTTGTTTAAGCAAATCCGCTGAAGTCAGTTTAAGAGCTTCAGCCGCCTGTTCCTTATAATCCCAGCTTTTCCATAAGATACTTGAGCAGGATTCAGGGCTAATAACAGAATACCAGCAATTTTCAAGCATTAAAATTCTGTCGCCTACTCCAATGCCTAGCGCTCCGCCGCTTGCGCCTTCGCCGATAATGACCACAATGATTGGAACTTTAAGTCTGCTCATTTCAAGCAGATTGCGTGCAATAGCTTCGGCCTGACCTCTTTGTTCGGCTTCAAGTCCGGGGAATGCGCCCGGCGTATCAATCAAAGTAATAACCGGCTTATTAAATTTCTCTGCAAGTTTCATTAAACGCAGAGCCTTTCTATAGCCTTCAGGATTTGGCATTCCGAAATTTCTGTAAACGTTCGATTTTGTATCGCGTCCTTTCTGATGCCCGATAATCATTACCTTATATTCATCGAGTTTGGCGAAACCGCCAACGATTGATTTATCATCCTTACAAAGTCTGTCCCCGTGAAGTTCGACAAAATCCTTTGTCATCAGCCCGATATAATCGAGGGTATAAGGACGTTCGGGATGCCTGGCAAGCTGAACCTTTTGCCAGCGAGTTAAGTTGTTATAAATATTTTCTTTCAACTTTTTCACCTTCCGTTCAAGTTTTATTATTTCATCGTCAATATCCAGGACTTCTGAATACTGCCTCATTTCCACAATTTTATTTTCAAGCTCAATAATTGGTTTTTCAAATTCCAAAACAGATTTAGCCATTTACCGCTCCATACCGTTAATCATTTTACTAAAAGTTTTTCCTAAAATTTCCAGATCAAGCCAGGTATTCTGGTTCTTCGCGTAGAAAATATCCAGCTTTATAATATCATTTTCATCTTTATGGTCAAAGAGGTCAGTAAACCAAAGACCGGTCAGACCTTCCTTTCCCAAATATAGTTTCGGGTCTGTTGAATGCTTCATTGGTCCCACAAGACTATTTTTCCTTAAAAAAACATTTGGTAGCCCGCTTATTAATTTTGTAAAATCATTTTCCTTACCGCCAAATTTCAGGCAGGAGTATATAAACGGATAAATTAAAATCAAAGCGGGAATTGTAATCGCATAGTCAAGCATCGCTTTAATTATCCTGTTTTTCAGGATAGATATATTATATTCAATTTCAAGCAGAGAGATATCATCAAGCATTGTTATCGATGATTTGCCGACAAGAAAATCCATCTCCCTGCCCGCTAACTTAAAGTCTACATTCTCCCCTTGGCATTCCGAAACTATACCCAGTATCCGATTATAAGTTATCTCGTTTGAAGAGAAAATAACTTCGTTTATTTTCTTTTCCCTGATAATTTTTTTTATATTATCGATGCTTCCCATTACCTCAAATCCTTCAAGCTTTTCCCCTACGTGTTTACGGTTAATGCCTATCAGACCTTCAATATTATGGATGCTTGTAAATCTTGCCTTTAATTTATGCGATAGTTCAATTGAAGCTTGATCAGTTCCGACAACAAGCGTTTTATATTTATTAAAATTTTCTGTTCTACCAAGCTTAAAGAAAATCTTCAACAACATCCGCCAGAGCGGAAAGCTTACGAAAAGCAAAATATAAGTCAGCAATACAACGGCACGGCTGTAAGCATACTGCTTAAAGAAAAAAGTTACGGATGAAAGCGCAAAGAAGCCGGTAAATATCGCATACAGTATCCTGAGCACAGAAAAAGAATCTTTACGGTAACTGCCTGTTATCAGTCCGATAAATATCTGTATTATCGCGGGAATAGTATAAACGACCAGAAACGATTCTTTTGGTATTCCATGCCAGCGTACCGAAGTATAATACTGATCCGACAGAAAAAGCGAGAAATCAAAAAAGAGAAAATCAAATATTATCGCAATGAACATCAGTTTATATAAATTGACAAAAGCCACAGTTTTTCTTAAAGCGATAGCAAACCGCAATATTATAACAAGAAAAGAAGAAGAGAAATATTTTTTAACAAACAGATGCATTGCGTCATAGAAAACCTTTGTTTCATCCATGTTACTACGCTTTGTTGATTCCCCCTTGTAGTGGATAATCTGAGTAGTATGGAGATAATAAACTTTTGCTCCTGACTTCTGCACACGATAACAAAGGTCGAGGTCTTCGCCATACATAAAAAACCGGCTGTCGAACCCGCCTGTTTTATCATAGGTATCCTTTCGAAGCATCATAAAGCAGCCTGAGATAGCATCGACTTCACAGGTTTCATTTTCATCAAGATAAGTTAAATTATACCTTGCAAAAAGTTTACTCTTCGGAAACATTTTGCCAAGACCGGTTACTTTAGTAAACGACACCCATGGGCCCGGGAAACTTCTTCTGCATGCCAACTGAAGCGTGCCGTCAGAATTTAAGACTTTACATCCCACAAGACCCGCTTCCGGACGGCTGTCCATAAAGCTTATTATCTTATCGAAAGTATCTTCCTGAACAATCGTATCCGGATTAATAAGAAGAATATACTTTCCCTTAGCTATTTCGAGTCCCATATTATTGGCTTTGCCAAAACCAATATTGACTTTATTGGCTATAAGCTTTACCTCAGGGAATTTTTCTCTAAGAATTTCAACGCTTCCATCGTCCGAAGCGTTGTCAATAACTATTATTTCCTTCGTAATTTCAGACGAACTTCTTTGAATGGAATTCAGAAGATTTTGAAGAAACTCTTTGACATTAAAGTTTACTATGATAATTGAAAGGTCTATAGTGTTCACTTTTTTTTTGAGGAATTTCTGTTTCAGCATAGCCGCCGGCATTTTAATGAATTACCCTGTAGCTAAAAAATATTAATTAAGAACTCCAAATATGCTTTTAAATCTTAGCTTCCAGACCATAAAGACAGCTTCCCTTACAATCTTCTTTGACATTTTAGATGTTCCCTTGACACGGTCTGTAAAAATAATAGGTATCTCCTTAATTCTGAAACCGCCTTTCCATGCCTTGAAATTCATTTCGATCTGAAACGAGTAACCGTTCGACCTGATATTTTCAAGGTTAATTGCTTCAAGGACTTTCCTGCGGAAACACTTATAACCGCCGGTTGCATCATTTACCGGAAGTCCTGTAACGACCCGAGTATATCCGTTGGCAAAGTAACTCAGCAATAATCTCCGCATTGGCCAGTTAATAACATTAACGCCATTTTTGTAGCGGCTTCCTATCACAAGATCATTGTTTTTTATCTCATGAAAGAAACTTCCGATATCCTTCGGGTCATGAGAATAATCGGCATCCATTTGTACAGCATATTCGTATCCGTTCTGAAGCATATATTTAAAGCCGGCTACGTATGCCGTTCCCAGTCCCATTTTCCTTGGACGCTCGATTATATTGATTGAACTATCATTCTTTTGAAGATTCTTAACATATTGAGCCGTACCGTCAGGTGAGTTATCATCGACAATAAGAATATCCGTTTCAGGATATCTGTTCTTCAGATCAGGTATCAATATCTGAAGATTATCCAGTTCATTGTAAGTAGGAATTATGATAATCGCCTTTCCATTCATAAGTTATTTATTCCCGACAAATTCTAAAATGTTTGAAGTTATGTAATCTATTTCCTCGACCGATAACTCAGGGTACATCGGAAGCGATATAATTTCCTGAGTGATCTTTTCAACAACCGGAAGCTTAAGCCCTTCGCTTAAATGCTTAAATGCCGGCTGATGATGTAATGGGACAGGATAATGTACAGCCACAGGTATTTCCCTTGAAGCTAAAAATTCCTGCAGGCCTTTTCTATCCTGAACCCTGATTGAGAACTGATGATAAATATGATTTGAAAACTCTGCCACAAAAGGAACAATTACATTTCCGGAACTCAGCCTTTCGCAATAAAGCTTTGCGTTATGTTCCCTGCTTTTATTCCACTGTTCAATATATTTTAATTTAACATTTAATATAGCAGCCTGTAAAGTATCGAGTCTGGAATTAATGCCGGGTATCTCATGAATATATCTTTCGCGTGAACCATGAGCGGCTACCATTTTCATTTTTTCATAAAGCTTTTCGTCATTTGTAAATACCATTCCGGCATCGCCATAAGCCCCAAGATTCTTGCTCGGGAAAAAGCTTGTTGCGCCGGCATCAGCAAGTGCTCCGACTTTCTTTCCTTTATACTCAGTTCCAAAAGCCTGCGCGGCATCTTCGATAACAGATAAATTATACTTCTTAGCGATTTCTATTATCGGGTCTAAATCGGTTGCCTGTCCATATAAATGCACAGGAATAACAGCTTTTGTCTTTGACGTTATAGCAGCTTCAATTTTCTTTGGATCAATATTATAAGTTTTTTCATCAATATCGACATAAACCGGAACAGCGCCAAGTATAGCTATAGTCTCGGCAGTCGCAATAAATGTAAAGGGTGTAGTAATAACTTCATCGCCTGGTTTTATGCCCATTGCCATCATAATTATTTGCAGAGCATCCGTACCGCTTGCACAGCCTAGAGCATACTTTGCGTTCAGGTATCCGGCACATCCGCATTCAAACTCCCCGACATGCTTCCCTAAAATAAACTGAGTCGATTCAATTACATCATGAACGGCTGAATCAATTTCATTTTTAATTGTGGCATACTGCCTTTTAAGATCAACCATTGCAATTTTCACATAATCTCCGGTTTTATTCTCGTATATAACAAATTTTATTCAAAATGCCCTTTACCAAAAAGGACTACAAATATCGTCCTGAATAATATTTTAAAATCCATCCTTAACGACATATTTTCAATATAAAACAGATCATAGCGCAACTTGGTCTTTACATCTTCTATACTTTCATCGTACTTATGTTTTACCTGCGCCCAGCCCGTAACGCCCGGCCGAACTTTCAGTCTCTTTTTATAGAGCGGAATTTCCTCAGCCAGTTTCTCAACAAAAAATGGTCTCTCCGGTCTTGGTCCTACAAGACTCATCTCCCCTTTCAGGACATTTATCATCTGAGGGATTTCATCTATCCTTACTTTTCTGATAAACTTTCCAATTTTAGTAATTCTTGGATCATTCTTCTGCGACCAGATTGGACCGGATAATTTTTCGGCATCGCTTCGCATTGAACGGAATTTCACCATATTAAATTCTTTTCCGTTAAGTCCCGAACGCTTCTGCTTGTAGAGTATCGGTCCATGGCTATCCAGCTTAATTAAGATAGAAATTATCACTGTTACCGGGGAAGTAATTACTAAAAGAATTAAAGAAATAAAGATATCCGTCAGCCGTTTCATCTTGCTTTCCCATTCGGGCATCAGCTGTGGCATTATATCAATCAGCGGAAATCCATATATCTGCGAAGTGCGTGCCTGTCCGCTTATAATCTCATATAAATCAGGAACAATCTTAAGCCCTACATTTTTGGAATCACATTCTGTGATTATTTTAATTAACAGGTCTTCATCCCTTTTATCGGAAGATAAAATAACTTCCTTTGCCTGTGTCCGGTCAATTACATCCTGAATTCTTTCATAATAATCAAGCACTTTTAACCCGTTATACTCTTTCCCAATGTTATCTTTATCAATGGCAACAAAACCTATGATATCCAGCCCAAGCGCACGGTGAAGAATAATTTCATCGCATATTAGATGTGCCTTTGAATTAAAACCTACAATCAGAGTATTCTTTCTGCCAAAACCCTTGATAATCAGATTCCGCTGGATACTTCTTACCAGCAAACGACCAATACTGACAACTGTAATAAAAATAAACCAGTACAAAAATATTAAAAATCTGTTTGCATAAGATTCTTTGTGAATATAATCATCAAAGAGTATTACAAAAAATATAATAAAGATTGCAACAAAAGATGATTTAAATAGAGTTGATATTTCATCAAATCTGGAAGAAGCGAACCATGTACGGTACATTCCCACAAAAAGGAAAACAATAAACCAGTACAAATATATCATTGCCATCGGTATCCAGAATTCGGGATGTGAGAATACATCAAACCATCTCGATTCGACCCTGAAGACGAAATAAATAAACCATGCAAAGTTGATAGTCAGGAAATCAACAGTCAGGATTAATACTTTTTCAATTTTCTTATCCAATTATTACCTTGGCGTAGATTGCCAGATTACTGAATGCCTGCCCATCAGGAACCTGAAATATCCAATAAAGAGTGCGCAGTTTGAAAGCACAAAAAAATAGGGTACTGAAAAGACCGTAATCCTGATTTTAAACAATGAAAATATATAGCCGATAAATGCGCTTAAATAAAAACAGACCTGCAATATAAACAGATATTTAAAAACTTCATGGGAAGTTAATAACAGTAAATTTAATATGATTACAATTATGAAAAGGAATGGTACAATCCATCTGATTATCTTATGCGACCAGAATGCGAATGAAACAAGCAGGTTCCTGTTAAAAAGCAAATCCCTGAAAAATAGCACAGTCTGAAAGTTCGTAGCCGCAAACCTTATTTTTCTTTTCATCTCCAGTTCAACGCTTGCGCCAATTTCTTCAATGGCAAAAGCATCATAGCAGTAAAGGAATTTATAATTGCCTGACAGGATACAAAGCGAGATAAAGAAATCATCAGTAACCGCCTTTGCGATAGGGATTTCGCGAAAAAGTTCTTTCCTTACAGCAAAGATGCCGCCATTAGCGCCGATAAGTATTCCAAGTCTCCCTTCGGCCTGCTTGATGCTGATCTCGTAATCCCAATACTTTTTCTCTTCAACGCTTTCCTTTTTATTTGATACCGGCTCGTTCAATATCAGTCTCCCTGATATCCCGCCTACTGCAGGATTATTAAATCCCTTTACCAAAAGCCTTAAAGCATCCTTATCAAATTCTGTATTGGCATCTGTAAAAACAAGAATATCATACCTGGCTTCTTTTACCAGTTTATTTATCACCGCGGCTTTCCCACCCCGCTCGGTATATATTTTAGCTTTAAGCCATGGATATTTTTTTTCAAGGAGGAGAATGATCTCATTTGTACGATCGCCTGAGCAGTCCGAACCCAGAATAAACTCAATTTTATTCAGGTCATAATTCTGATTAAGTATATTTTCCACTCTTTCAGCGATTACCTTCTCTTCATTATAAGCGGAACATAATATTGAGATATAAGGCTGATAGTCGCTATCATTATTGCTGTTTTTCTTTGAAGCAGCTATGAACCTGATAATGTATGGATATAATATATACGAGTGTATTATCAGCAATACAGAAATGAAAAATAAGATTATCAGAAGCAAATTAGTAAATCTCGTTAATTATAAAGCTTATACCATAATAAAATAAATCTGAAATTTATTTTTGCCTTTAATCATCCGGCTTAATAGTCTTCTTTATTTTATTTAGTCGTGCAAAGTTAAGGAAAATAATGAATTATTAAAAATTTATTATATTTTTTGTCTGGTATTAGTATTTTACCAGAGAATCTGTTAACCTGATTAATAATTGACTCTGTCTTTGAACTATACCGGCTATATCTGACATCCGGGTGAATTATAATACTGAACTTAAACTTCATCATCCGGCTGTCAGTTAGTCGCGGAATTAATGACGAATAAAATTACTTCTTATTGCTTCCATTACTGTATAGTATTATTTTGTGGTCAAAAATATAAATCTACCTAATAAGTTTTAAGATGAATGATATTATACTCTACATTATACTCGGACTTGCCGCCGGAGTTTTAAGCGGACTAATTGGTGTTGGCGGAGGAATAATTATAGTCCCCGCACTTGTGTTTTTCTTCGGCATGACACAGCACCAGGCACAGGGAACAAGCCTCGCTGTTCTGATTCCACCGGTTGGATTTCTTGCAGCTCTTACTTATTACAAGCAGGGCTATATAGATATCAAGGTAGCAGGACTAATCTGCGCCGGCTTTATCTTTGGTGCTCTGATGGGCGCTAATATCGCTATTAACTTGTCTGAGGCTGTAATTAAAAAGATATTTGGAGTTATTCTTCTTATTGTATCGATTAAAATGATTTTTTATAAATAGAAGGAATTACTTCACGAATTATTTTATATTTTAGATGATACCGGATTATACTATTCCATTTCCTTTTTTATTGGCCTTTGCTCTGATTAAAATACTGATAATAAAAACCCGCTAACTGAGACTGACAAAAAATAAATGAAGCTTACAGATGAACAGTCTGATATAATAGAAACAGACAAAGATATAAAAGTAAACGCCGTAGCAGGTTCGGGGAAGACTACTACGCTGATAGAATACGCCAAATCGCGCAACGCTGATAAGAAATTGCTTTACATCGCATTTAACTCTTCTGTCAGGAAATCAGCACGCGATAAATTTACAGCGCTTGGCTTATCAAACGTCCGGATTGAAACAGCTCATTCCCTGGCATTTGATAATATTGTAAAACACAGTCAGTATAAGCTTTCCCAGGGCTATAAGACCAACCAGATAAAAGATATACTTTCGATTAACCTAAACTCACGGGACAAACATGCTCCTTACGTCCTGGCTAA
>Ga0194060_10000885_pt1 | contig 21869 bp, 15 predicted proteins | sample SepL225m_MetaG_FD_163427 | JGI IMG/M metagenome (GOLD analysis project Ga0194060, IMG submission 163427) | Anoxic zone freshwater microbial communities from boreal shield lake in IISD Experimental Lakes Area, Ontario, Canada - Sep2016-L222-5m | ecosystem: Environmental > Aquatic > Freshwater >... | reverse complement strand
ACCCAGGCGTTTGCCGGGGATTGGCAGCAATTTTTGCACGCCTGGAACGCCCAACCGCTGCTGGGTGCCACCGTCATGCGCGACGCGGCAGCGGCTCGCAGCCTGATCACCCGCCGTGGCGAAGTGGCCCGCAGCTTCATGGATTGGTCGCTTGGCGAGCAACAACCGCTATGGGACCGTCTCGCCGAAATCACCATTCCGGTGCTGTGGGTGGCTGGCGAGAAGGATGCCAAGTTCCGCGCCTTGGCCGAGCGCGCCGCCTGCCTCTCGCCGCAGGCATGCCTGGCCATTGCTCCCGCCAGCGGCCACCGCGTGCCCTGGGACAACGAACTCTGGTTCGCCGAAACCACCGCCCATTTCCTCAAGTTCGGCGGAATCTAACTGGCCGATTTGCAACTACTCCGAAGCCACGCCCGTCGCTGATGGCTTTCATTCTGCTGCCGCCACAAACCCTTGACTCCGCTGTGCGCTGCTGGACGGGGGCCACAAATCCCGCCGCCGATTCCCTATCAGCAGCTGCTCATTTTTTCTCCAACAGATAGCGCTCCCACAGGTCCTGCTGGATATTGAGGACGAGCAGGACACCGGGGCGGAGGCCGTAGAATTCCGTGTGATAGCGGTCCTGGAGCAGGGGTTCCAAGTGATCTTGCAGACCGGCGTTGGCGACGATGACCGGCGCGTCGGGGTTGGCCGGTGGCCCGTTCCAGTAACCAACCCGCCGCAACTTGCGCAGATAATAGGGCAGGGGCCAGTAGTCCGGTGTGATGCAATGAACGCGCATCGCCGGCCCGTCGGCGTGCAGCGCGGCCAACTCGTTGATGCGGCGTGCCAGGCGGACCACATCCGGCACGGAATGGGCATAAACATAGGGGTTGCGGGGATCGGCGCAGAAGCGGCCAATCGCCCGCGACGCCTGCGCCGCCAACTGACCGGAACCTAACATGATGAGCAACACCCACACCACGCGACCGCTCCGCCAGGGGATGCCGTGATAAACGCAAGCCGTGCCTATCCCGGCCATCAAGATCAGCCCGTGCAGAAACCCGAGCATGTTCCACGGGGTTTTATACGGAATCATCGCATACACCACGATCATGCATAGGGTGTAGACGGCCAGCAACAACGCCAGATCCGGGTGAATGGCGGCGGGCACCCGCCCGCGAAAACTGGCGCCAAGTCCGAGCGCGGCCAGCCCCAGGATAAGTCCCTCGCTCCACCACGGCCCGGGCGCGTCCTTGGTGTAACCCAACATTCTCAAATAATAATACCATGGCTGCTGGTGCATGGCGGCACTGCCGCCGCCGCCGCTGCGGTCGAAATAATGACGGAAGGCCAACAGGGAATCGAGCGGACCGCGCGGATGCGCCAGCATGGATGAGTAGAACAAACCGGCAACCACTGCGGCCACGCCCAATGCCAGCGTTAGCAGTTGGAGATCCCGGCGGCACAGATACCACGGGCGCCGGTCCTCCCGCCACCGTCGCCGCAGAAGCAGCACGCCATGGGCAACACCCATCGCGCCGCAAAAGATGACACTGGTCTCCTTGGTGGCATACATCAGCCCGACGGCCAATCCTAACAAAACAGCCCAACCCAGGCCCGGTGCGCGGAAATACCGCCACAACGCGCACAGCGCAAGCGCCGCGAAAAAGACCAACAACATCTCCTGGATATAATAGCGGCTAAAAAAGACCATCGCCGGCGACACCGCCAGCAAGCCCGCGGCAGTGAGCATGGCCACGTTGCCGAGGTCGCGGCGCAGGGGTGCTAACAGCAAAATCAGTCCCGCCCCAAACAACACCGGCACCAGCCGGAATGCCGTATCACCGGCCTCCGCGAAGTTTTTTGCGCCGCTGAGTTTGAGCAGCGGCACAGTGCAGTAGTAGAGGCTGGGTCCGTGAAATTCAAACGGATTATATATATATTGACCGCTGTCGTATAACTCGCCGGCCTTGACCGCCTGCACCGCCTCATCCGTATGAAACGGGCGCGCCTCCAACTTGTGCAAACGAAACCCAAGCGCGCAGGCGGCAATCAGCACCAACAGCACCACCCCATACCCGCACCGCCACGGGCAAGAACCCTTTAACCCGCACCCAAGGGCCGGGTTCACGCCTTGCGAATCATGTCGGGGTTTTCGGGGCCGAAGTGTTTGAGCATGACGAGCGGGTCGCTGAGGGACGGATTGGTGATCTTGACGCCGGCACCGGCTGCTTGCTCACTGACAAAAAATTCATCATAGGTCAACTGTCCGAAGCGGATCAGCGCGGGTGTGTCGATTTCCCACACGCCCATCCGGCCGTGGCCCTGCATCAGGATCATGCCATAGGCGGCGGCGTCCCGGATGGTTACCGTGGCACCGGGCATGACCGTCAGTTCCTTGGCGCTGTAGGCTTCGGAATTGTAGCAGATCCAGTTCTCGATATAGCCATCGGCCTGCATGTCCGCCACGGGCCTAACGGGTTTGGGGCGCATGAAGTGGTTGTCCCGGAAATTGGCGTCCACATTTTGTTCCCAATCGATGACCTCCATGAGGTAATCGATATCACCCATGCGGTCCGGCGGCGTGTCCTTCCACAGCAGCTCACTGGGCACGATCGAGGTGCCGACCAGCGATTGATACATCGCATAGACATCGGATGCGCGTTGCGGTTCATAGGTGCAGAAGCTGCCCGGCGCATGGAGGATGCCCGGTGGAATATCCCAACCGGTGCCCGGCTCCAGCCGATAGGCCTGCGACAGATTGGTGATCTTGTTGTCACCCTTGGAGAAATTCACCAGGCACTCGCGGACCTGATCGCGGGTGGTGCCCGGCGCGAAGCCGAAGAAAGTGTACGGGAAATCCCCGCCGTGGTTGTTGACTTGGGGTGGAAAGAAGTGGGCCTCCGGCTTGCCACGCTGGCCGGTCAGGCTGGCGTGTTCATCGCGGTGGTGGATATGGTGTGGCAGCGCCCCTTGGTTGTCGAAGAACTTGGAATACATCGGCCATGCGCCGTATTCCTGCCAGAGTCGTCCGCCGATCAGGGAACCTTGCAGTTCCGCCACCGCATCCCGCAGCAAGAACGTGCATTGCGTCGCCCCGTCCTGGAACACCACTGCACTCATGCCTTCATTGACGCCGGTCAGCGGGCCGTTTTCGGCAGGGGTCGTCGATGAGAACCAGCGCTCGTCAATCCCGCCACGCGCGCCGCCCAAGGCGTAATAATCGTCGGGATGGAGTTTGATCCGGCGGCCCGGCACGCAGAACGAGCGGGGCACCCAGGTGGGTGTGAGACGAAGGATGCCCTGACCCTGGTCCAAGGCATGCTGAATGGTGGTGGCGGAGTGGGTGGTCATGAGGTTATTGGGGTGAAATTTGCAATGATCTTCAAGAATATAGCCCGAAATCCGAAGTTGAATTCCTTCAAGGGAGATGGAAACCACAGATTACACGGATTTCACGAATTTTTTTAGTTTTGGATTTTTCACCAAATGGAACCTATTTTAGTCCGTGCAATCTGTGTAATCTGTGGTTGATCTAACCAATATCACAAATCAGACTCCGGAGTTCGGGTTCATGTCATTCAGTGGTTCTCTTTGCCCGAACATGCGGGATTCTCCATGTGTTCTCAGCGCTTGACTGTCTCCCAGCGGCCGCTCCTGGCGGATTTCAGCACGGCGTCCGTGACGTAATCGGTGGCCAGACCGTCACGGAACGTCGGCGCCGCCGGTGTGCCGGATTGCAGGCCTTGGATGAAATCGGCTACCTGATGGACGAAGCTGTGCTCATAGCCGATTTGCAAACCTGGTACCCACCACTTATCCATATACGGATGGTCGCTATCGGTGACATGGATCGAACGCCAGCCGCGCAGGCGGCCTTCATCACGATGCTCAAAGTATTGCAACCGGTGCAGATCGTGCAGATCCCAACAGATGGAGGCATGCTCGCCGTTGATCTCAAAAGTATTGAGCGCCTTGTGGCCGCGGGCGTAGCGCGTCGCCTCGAAGTTGGCGAGCGAGCCGTTGGCGAAACGCGCCAGAAACATACTCGCGTCGTCAATGCTGACCGCCTCCACCTTCCCCGTTAGATTATGCTTGCGTTCCTTGATGAAGGTTTCGGTGGTGGCGGTGACCTTGTCCATCGGCCCGTTGAGCCAGAGTGCGGTGTCGATGCAATGGGCGAGCAAGTCCCCGGTCACGCCACTGCCGGCGACCTTGGCGTCCAGCCGCCACAATCCGGCGCCACCCTGGGGCAGGTCGCTGGAGATGGTCCAGTCCTGTAAAAACTTCGCGCGGTAGTGGAAGATGCGGCCGAGCTTGCCCTCGTCGATGAGTTGTTTGGCGAGCATGACGGCGGGCACCCGCCGGTAGTTATACCAAACCATGTTAGGAACCTTGGCCTTTTCCACGGCCGTCACCATTTTCAGCGCCTCGGCAGCGTTCATGGCGAGGGGTTTCTCGCACAGCACCATCTTGCCGGCCTTGGCCGCGGCGATGGCAATGGGCGCATGCACGTCGTTGGGCGCGGCAATGTCAATCACATCGATATCGTCCCGCTCAATGAGCTTGCGCCAGTCGGTCTCGATCGATTCGAATCCCCACTGGGCGGCAAACTCTTTGGCCTGGGTCGCATTGCGGCCGCAGGCCGCCTTGAGCACCGGTTGGTAATCGAGGTTGAAGAAGTTGCCGACCTTGCGGAAGGCATTGGCGTGGGCGCGCCCCATGAAGCCATAGCCGACCATTCCGATATTGAGCTTTTTCATAAGGTTGTTGGGGATTCTGCGGGTTGAACTATAAAAGGTTGGACATGTTGATATTACCACTGATGCCACTGAAACCCACTGAGGACACTGATTGAATCCTCTTTTCTGTGCTCTCAGTGGTCATCAGTGCAATCAGTGGTTATCTTGGTTTAAATATGTTAGATTGTCCGCATACTGTTTAAGCCATCGACTGGCTTGCAGCAGGCCAGCCGTGGGCTTCGCGCACCTGGATCATGGCGGCCAGAATGTTAGACCAGGTGTCCTGCCGCAGCATTACCTCGTTGGGGAACATGCAGCCGTCCCAACATATATGCCGGATCTTGCGGGTCAACGCCCCGGCCTCATCGCGCAGCCAATAGCCGGCGTCACGGGTGATGTCGAGCTTGCCGTTGGGATCATCAGCCAGGCAATGGCGGCCGGTCTTGTCGTGGCTGCCGCTGCCCTTGATGGTGGCATCGTTTTGCGCAACGTGGAAATCCATCGTCCACGGGCGAAGTGCGCGGGTCATTTCCTGCAACGCGGCGGCGAGGGCGTCCGCCTCCCAGGCGAAGGATTCCGGCACGAGCCGGTGCTCGGGGGCATTGGTGCCGAGCGCGTAGTGCAGGGTGTGCGCCATGTCGGCTTGGAAGCCGACGGTCTCGGGGCAGGCGACTTCCTCCAACAGTTGCAGCATGTATTTCCAACTGTGCATGCCACCCCAACAAATTTCCCCCTCGGCGGCGAGACGCTCACCGTGGTCGGCCGCGACCTTGGCCGCCTCCCGGAAGGTCGCGGCGATTTTCGTGGTGTTGCCTTGAGGGTCTTCCGCCCACTCGGCGATACCGCAGGCGGAATCAATGCGGATCAGCCCGTGCGGACGAATGCCGAGCTCGCGCAGTTGCGCGCCAATGCGGCAGGCCTTGCGGACCTGGCCGACGAAATTCTCGCGGTCCTCGACGCTGCCCATGGCGGAGCCGCCGCCGGTGGGCGGCCACACCGGGGCCACCAGCGAGCCGACCACAAAACCCTTGGCTTGGATCTTGTCCGCCAGCCCCTTGATGTCGTCCGCGCTGCTGTCGATGGACACATGCGGATCGAACAGAAACAAGTCCACACCGTCGAATTTGACGCCGTTGACCTCCGCGCGGGCGGTGAGGTCGAGCATGGTGTCCAGATCGATGCAGGGCTCGGCACCGGGGCTGCCTTTTCCGACGAGGCCCGGCCACATGGCATTGTGAAGTTTGGGGAATTGATTCATGGCGCTGCTATAAACGTTGGCGCAGCCTTCATTCTTCCGGCACCAGGGTCAATTCTTTTGTGGCGGCGAATCTTTGCAGGGATCTCCCCGCGACAATCCGCGCCCCCGATCGGACATCGGGATTGTCGCGGTCGCAAGACGCACGCGGCGCGGCGCGGCCGGTCACTCGTCGTCCACGCGTTCGCGATAGATTTCGATATGGCTGGCTTCGGCCTGCCGGAGGGAGTCGCGCAACGCGCTGGCGGCCTGCTGGCGCTTGACGGTTTCCATGGCGGTCAGGATTTCCGGCAATGCCTGCGCGAAGCCGCGCGGCTCCGCGGGCATGCGGGCGGTGACTTCAATGAGATGCCAGCCAAGTTTGCTGCGAGCCAGATGGGGCTGGTTGAGCGGCAACGAGAACAGGGGCTCCGCCAAATCCGCCGGCAGGCGCTCGCGGGTCATCCAGCCAAGCTCGCCACCACCGTCCTTGGTGAGGGCATCCTCGCTGAGTGCGCGGGCCAGCGTGGCGAAATTTGCGGTCTTAGCAGTTAGAGCGGTGAGTGCGGTGACGAGCGGTTGTTGTGCCGCGTCGGGATCGCGCTCAAGGGTGGGGATGAAGATGTGGCGGGCATTGACGCGTGCGGGGGTGGAGAGTCGCCGCTGATTTTGCTCAAACCACTGGCGGGCTTCTTCTTGAGTGACCTTGACCAGCGGGGCGAGGCTCTCCTCCACGAACTTTTCCTGTTGGATACGGGCGGCGAGGCGCTCGCGCAGGTCTTGCTCGCTGCCAATGCCCTGCGACACCATGGCCGCGGCCAGTTCATTATTGTTAGGAAAACGTGCGCGGAAGCGGTTCAGGCGTTCGGTGATTTCATCGTCGCTGACTTTCAAGTTGGCCGCCTGGGCACCCACTTTCGTGCGCAGGAGCTCGTGATCGATGAGGTCATCGAGCGCGGCGTGGCGGACGCGGCTGCGCGCGGCCGGGTCGAGTTCGGCCAGCGTCCTGCCCTCACTCCAGAGGCGTTCAACCACGGCTCGATCAAGCTGGCTGCGATGGATGTTGTAGGCACTGACCCGCGCGACAATCGGGTCCGCCGCGACCTTGGCCACCGGGTTGGGTGGGTCGGACTTATTGACGCGCCGGCTCAAGGGGCCGCCGCACCAGTAGAGATCGCATATCAGATAGGCCATCACCAGCCCGTAGATGACGGGTCGCAGCGGGAATTTGCCGGGATGGGTCATGGGGGATGAATGAGGAGCTATCACAAACAGACAGAAGACCGCTTCGCTAGAAGATAAAGACCGAAGAAAAGAGGTCTCGTCCGGAAAATCCGGGATTCCTGTCTTCTGTCTTCTGTCTTCTATCGGATTTCCACGCTGGTGCCGGGGCGGATGAGGGTGGGCAGGCGGATCGCGTCCCAATTGGCAAGACGGATGCAACCGTGACTGCGCGCGCGGCCAATGGTTTCCGGGTTGGGCGTGCCGTGCAAACCGATGCCGGGTTTGGTCAAGCCGGCCCAGAAGATGCCGACCGGGCTGTTGGGGCCGGGTGGAATCTCCAGCGAGTCGGAATCGCTGCTGCGCTTGCCGGTGTCGAGAAGTTGTTGGTCGTAACGCCAGATGGGCAACTCCACCGCATTTCTAACTTCCCAGGTGCCGTACTTGATGAAGCGCTCCTCGCCGGGGGTGATGGGAAATGAGGCGATGAGGCCGCGATTGGGGCTGCGGGCGCCCCCCGCCTGGCTGTCGTCACCGGGTTCGGCCACGACAAGTGCGGCAGGCGCAGCTTCAAAGATGCGGACTTGGTTGATTTTGGTGTCCACCACTGCATGACCCTGGCTCATGGCCTCATCGGCTTTGTAGGCGACGCCGGTGACCTTTTCGATTTGAAACGGCTGCACGTTGGGCACGATGATGGAGTCATGCGGCGCAAGGGCGTTGATTTTGTGGCTGCCGTTGAGTGACTCCAGGTAAGACACGTCACAGTGATAGCGCTCCGCCATGAATTCCCCGTTGCTGCGATAGCTCATGCGTTTGCCCTTGGCTTGCTTGGAGTATTTGGTGGGCAGTTCCGGATCCACCCAATCCTTGAGCAAATCCGGCACCACTGCAACGGCCAGCGGCTGGGGCACCGCCGTGCGGGCGGCACTGACCACTGCCGTCCAGTCTTCTAACGGATATCCATTGGCTTCGTTCCACGCTTGCACCGCCAGCTCGGTGAAGCGTCCGGGCTTGCCATCAATGATGCCCGGGCCGAACATCGCCTCATCGAGGAAAATTTGCAGGCTCAGGGCGGCGTCGCCAGTCGGTTTCACCGCGTCTGCAACCTTGGGTTTTTCCGGGGTGATGGGGGTGTCCGGCGCGTCAGCCCCGCCGGGCATGGCTCGGCGGACGGGGCTCTTGTTAGCCTGGGGGGTGGCTGGCATCGATACCGGTGCGGCGGCCGGTTGGGCGGCGGCGAGGGTGGCCGGAAGCAGCAACAAAATCAGGAACAATCTGGGCATGGAGTGGAAACAAGTGGGTGTTACGACGCGGGAATCACGGCAAAGGGTTCAAGGCGACCGGCGATGGTGGCGGGCACGACGGCGCTGACGATGATATCCTCCTCCTCGTAGTCCGTCGAGAGCACTTTGGCCTCGCGGTGCAACAGGCTGACGAGTTCGGCGCGGTGTTGCGGGATGCGGTAGCGGTGGCAGCAGACCCGGGCAGCCAGCACGCGGGCACAGGCGGCGAGCAATTCCTCCATGCCCAGTCCGGTGACGGCGGAGGTGGGGATGGCGTCCGGAAACCTGCGGTGCAGTAGAGTGAGCGCCTGCGGATCGGTGACCCGGTCGATTTTGTTCAGGATGGAAATGATCGGTTTATCCTCGGCCCCAAGTTCTTTGAGAACTTCAAGGGTGGTGTCGTGCATGCGTTCGACCTCGGGTGAAGTGGCGTCGAGAACGTGAATGAGAAACTCCGCCAGCACGGCTTCTTCCAAGGTGGCCTTGAACGCCTCGACCAAACGGTGCGGCAGGCTGCGGATGAAGCCCACCGTGTCGGTGATGAGCAAGGGTTGACCGTCGGGCAGTTCGATGCGCCGGGTGGTCGTGTCGAGTGTGGCAAACAACATGTCCTTGGCCATCACATCGGCACCGCTGAGGATGTTGAGGAGCGTGGATTTACCGGCATTGGTGTAGCCGACAATCGCGGCGTGCGGGGTGTCGAGCCGCTCGCGTTCCTTGCGCTGGGTCTTGCGTTGCTTGCGGATGATTTCGAGCTCCCGCTTGGCCCGGTCAATCGTGAGATGGGCCAGCCTGCGGTCCACTTCAATCTGTTTTTCACCCATGCCGCGCGAAGTGCCGCCACCGCCTTGCCCGCCACTCTGGCCGCCACCGGAGCCGGCCGACTCGCGGTCGAGGTGGCCCCACATTCGCGCCAAGCGTGGCAGCGCATATTGCATGCGTGCCAATTCCACTTGCAGGCGGGCCTCCTTCGTCTTTGCCCGCTTGGTGAAAATGTCCAGAATGACCTCCTCGCGGTCGATCACACACAGGTCGGCAAGTTTCTCCCACTCGCGTTGTTGGGAGGGGGCCAGCCCGTTGTCGATGACAATGACGTCGCACTCATGGGCGCGGGCCAACGCCGCAATCTCGGCGGCTTTGCCGGTGCCGCAGAGGAATTTCTTGTGCATTTCCCGGCTGCGGGCCAGCACCGACTCCGCCACTTCGATGTCGAGGGTGCGCACCAACTCGCCGAGTTCCTCTAACAAGGATTCGGCCTCTTCGGCTTCGTTCGGGTTGAAGTAAAGGCGCACCAGCAGCGCGCGTTCGACCATCTCCGGTTTTTGTCTGACCTCAAACATCCGCGGGATTCATAGCACACATCGCCCGCCGGCGCGATGCGAATTTCGCAGTTCCGCAGAATCGACTCCCACCCAGCGCTTCAATGCGCCAGGCGGGTGACCATTGCGTAGATGATGAGTACGAGCAGCACCAGGCCGATGCCGAAGAACACAAAACCTATCGGGCGGGCGATTTTTTTCCAGCGTTCCCATTCGTCGCGCACCCGGTATTGGTCGAGCTTGCCAGTGGCGACCAAGCGGTCATACCAGCGTTTGCGTTCATGCAGCATTTCGGTTTTGGAGATGCGCCCGGAGAAGATCACGTTGTCCATCGGGAATTTTTCCAGGCGGAAGTGGGTGTTGAAGAAATGCACCGTGAAGATGAAGCCGGCGGCTAACAACGCTTCGTCGGAGTGGACGATCAACGCGATGTTGATCACCCAACCGGGCAGAAACGCGGTGAAGAATTGTGGGAACCACATCACCATGCCGGACAGGCCGATGGCGAAAATCCCCCAGAACACTGCGAAGTAGTCGAATTTCTCCCAATACGTCCAGCGGTCGAAATCCGGTTTGGGACCCTTGCCGAAGAACCATTTTTGATGGGCGAAAAATTCGTGCCAGTCTTGCAGGGAGGGCACCATGGAATCCGCGCCAAAGACGGCGCCGAAGAAACGCCTCAGCTCCCACTTGCCGGTTTCCGGATTGCGGATGGCACCGCGGTTTTGCCACGATGCCGTGATGAGGTCGATCAGGTGCAGGACAAAATAGAGGAAGGTGACCAAGGCGCCGAAGCGATGGAGCGCGCGGGCGGTTTCAGCCCCGCCAATGACGTCGAACAAGACTTTCGCCCATTCGGTGTAGTAGAACTTGAGTGGCATCCCCGTAATCACTAGCAACAGGAAGCTGGTCACCACCAGGAAGTGGAGGAAGCGGTCAAAGGGCGTGAAGCGCGTGAACCACTCGTCATCGACCTGGGTCTCGAATTTCGTCTCGCGATAAGCCTTCGAGTCATGGCGGTAGAGCCACACCGAACGCGCCAGCCACAGCAAGGTGTGGCCGCCGAAAAAGGCAAACACGCACAGCAGCAATCCCGTCATCAGCACGAAGGTGAGGTGCAGCGCCGGATATTTTTTGCCATCCAGCGGATTGGCGTGGGGCACGTATTCGGTGAAGCCGACGGTGGCGCCGGGATGGCATTTGGTGCAGGTGGCGCGGATGTTTTGTGGGGAAAGTTGCGATGCCGGGTTGGAAACAGGCAGGATGTTGTGATCGCCATGACAATCGAAGCAGGCCGCCACATCACTGGCGACGTTCGGTTGGCCCAAGGCCATCGCCTTGCCGTGATAGGTGTCGCGGTAATGCTTGAGGCTTTCCTCGTGGCACTTGCCGCAGCGGTTGTCGCTGGCTTGTTTGAAGTGGGCCGTGTTGGGATTTTCAATTTCATGCGCGGAGTGGCAATCATTACAGACCGGCCCGCGGGAGTCGCCCTTGGCTAACAACTGGCCATGAATGCTTTTGTTATAGGTTTCCTCGATCCCGAGGTGGCATTTGCCGCAGGTTTTGGCCAGGTTGGCCTTGTTGACCGGCGAGCTGCGGTCCACGCTGCGCTTGATGTCATGAACGCCGTGGCAATCGTTGCAGGAAGGGGCCACCACCAAACCCATTTTTTCCATGCCGCGGCCGTGGATGCTCTCTTGATAATGGGAGGCCACATCCGGGAAGCGCATGCGGTATTCCTTGTTGATGCCGGCATTGTCATGGCACTTGGCGCAGGTCCGTGAAAGGTTGAGCTTGAACGTCGGGGAGTTCGGGTTTTTCGGCGACAGCATGGCATGGGTGCCATGGCAACTGCTGCAGGAGGCCGCGCCAGACGAGCCCATCGAGCGACTGATGCCGTGAATGCTGGTGGCGTAAATGTCGCCCTGTTCTTTGTGGCAGCTGGCACAATTCACCGGCTTGGCCGCCTTGGTGTCGTCGGGGTGCTCGGCGGTGAGGTCGCCATGGCAATCCGCGCAGCTGAGTTTGCCGTGCACCGATGTCTGGCGGATTTTCTCGTCCACAAACAATGACAACGTCTTGCCGCCGGGCAGATCTTTGGTTAGATCCTTGTCACTGTGGCATTCCAGACACTTGTCATTGGGGATGATCTCCTTGGCGGCCTTGGTCACTGTGGCGGCCTCGCCTTCGGCAGCCAGTGCCGCGGCAGGCCACGCCACGATCCACAAGAGGCTGAGCAGGCGGGGCATGATGTTGAGCGGGGTATGCATGAGAGGGCGTGTGAGTTGAAAGGGCGAGGGCTAATCCCTGCGGCAAAAGGTTTCCCTTACCGCAGAAGACGGCAACCTATGAACTTGCGCAGCCGCAGCAAGATCGGAAATTCGCCAGGAGGCCCAATCGCGACTGATGCGCAATGATTGCAAAGGGATGCGCAGGGGGACGGCACATTGGGCTTTGCCGGGGCGTGCGGCTTGCCTATCATCCAATTCACGGAATTGCTCCTTGCTGGCTTTATTGAAGGTTCGTGGTGGATTGCCGACCGCGTGTTTGCCAGCGGCGCAGGTCCGTTTCCCCGCAGGATTTCAACCCTTATGAAACGCCATTTCTTACCGCTGCTGTCGGTCATTGCCCTGTCTGCCTCGCTGGGGTGGGCCGCCGAAGAACGCATTCCTAACGACAAATGCCTGGAATGCCACAGTGACAAGGATCTAACCAAAGACCTGCCTGGCGGCAAGAAGGTCTCGATGTTTGCGGACGAAGCCAAGTTGAAGGCCTCGGTGCATGGCAAGACGCAATGTGCCGAGTGTCACAAGGACCTCACGGCGGAGCATCCGGATGACGCGAAGGCGGCCAAGCCGGTGGATTGCGCGGGCTGTCATGAGAAGCAATCGAAGAGTTTCGGGGCGAGCGTGCATGGCATCGCCTTGGACAAGGGCAACGACACGGCGGCGACGTGCAAGGATTGCCATGGCAATCACGAGGTGTTTCCAAGGACCTCGCCGCAGTCGAAGATCCATGTCTCCAATCTGGGAAAAACCTGCGGCGAATGTCACGCCGCTGAGGCCGAGGATGTGGCAGTCAGTGTGCATGGCCAGGCGTTGAGCAAGGGCGAAGGGGCCACCTGCATCGATTGTCATTCGGAACACAAAATCGTCGGCCTAAAAGACCCGTCGGCGTCGTTCCGCACGGCGGAAACGTGCAGCAAGTGCCACGCCAGCGAGCGCATCAACAGCCGCTTCAAGATGCCGGATGACCGGGTCAAGACCTTCTTCGAGAGTTACCACGGGCTGGCCGCCACCGGTGGTTCCACCTTGGCAGCCAATTGCGCGAGTTGTCACGGCTACCACAAGATATTGCGCTCGCGCAACCCGGACTCGACGATCCACCCGGCTCATTTGTTAGAAACCTGCGGCAAGTGCCACCCCGGGGCGACGCAGAGCTTTGTGGGCGGCAAGATTCATTCCAACGAAGCCAAGGGCAACGAGACCGGCGTGGTGGTGAGCCGCTGGGTGCGCAACATCTACGTGGTCCTGATCGTGCTCACGGTTCTTATGTTGGGCACGCACAACGGCCTGGCCTGGTGGCGCAAGGTGGCGGCGCGGCGACGTGCGCAGGGCGCCATGGTCATCCGCATGGACCGCAACCAGCGGTTCCAACATTTCACGTTGATGGCCAGTTTCATTCTGCTGGCGGTGACCGGCTTTGCGTTGAAGTTCCCCAACACCTGGTATGCGCATTTGATGGGCAGTGAGGAAATCCGCCGCTGGATCCACCGCGTCGCGGGTCTGGTGCTCATCGGGGGCGGCCTCTATCACATTTACTACGTCGCGTTCACCGCCGCGGGCCGCAAGTTGTTGCGCGACCTGTGGCCGCGTTGGCAGGACGTCCGCGACGTGATGACCAACGTCGGCCACCTGGCCATGGGCAAGCCGAAGGCGCAGTTCGGGCGCTTCGGCTATCCGGAGAAAATCGAGTACTGGGCGGTGGTGTGGGGCACCGTGGTGATGGGTGTGACCGGCCTGGCCATCTGGCTCAAGATCGACGTCACCCAATGGTTCCCGCGCTGGGTCATCGATGTGGCCGTCACCATCCATTACTATGAGGCGATCCTCGCCTGCCTGGCCATCGTGATCTGGCATTTCTATCATGTCATGTTCGACCCCGACGTCTATCCGATGAACTTCGCCTGGCTCGACGGCAAGGTCGCCAAGAAATGGCACGAGGAGGAACATCCGCTGGAGGCGGAAGAGGAAGTGGAAGAGAAGTAAATAGGTGAAGATGCGTGATTTGCGACAGCTCCGTGGCGGCGGTTTTCAACCGCCATGCCGCCGTTAGACAGATCATTGCATGGCGGTTGGATCACTTGGCCGGAGGCGGTTGCGCCGCTTGTGCCGCCTTGGCCCGGCCGCGCAGGTTATCCCATTGTTGTTGGCTCCAGTTTGGGTCGGGCTGGTCCGGCCATGCCAACACGCCGGCATATTGCATGGCGGCGAAATCACCGACCCGCAACCGGGGAAAGGTGAACCCGGCGCACGGGCCGGAATATTTGGTGCCCTCATCCTGTTTCGGCAACTCTCTGAGCGCGGTATCATCGAGAAACGCGCCGAGATAGGCCAGCCGCGCTTCCTTGAAATGGTCGCCCACATAAGAGTAATTCATGGGTTCCATCAACTCCAGGCGCAGCCCCACCTCCGCGCGTCGCGTGGCCCGCAACAGCGCAGCCCACACCCCGGCATCCGCCGTGCGTAGTGCCAAATGGCTCAACTTGGCTTCGGGCGATTCCCAGTAGGGGCCGTGCGCAACCTTGGCCATAGCGTCGATTTCCTTGATGGCTGCGGCGTTGAAGAAGGCGGAGTCGTATTTGACGAGCTCTAACAGCGCAGCCCGCCTGGACTCCGGATTTGAGTGCCGCGCGGTTTTTTTCAGCAACGCGGACTTCTCCGCGTCCGGCAGTTTGCTTTCCACCAGTGCGGTGATGACCGGATGCAGTTGGGCCAGCGGACGACGCTTCGCCTGTTGTTCTAGCACATCAGGCAGGCGGTTGGGATAGCGCATCGTCAGGATGCGCAGGAGGGTGTCGTTAGGAAAGGAGTTGGGATCGTTATTTTTGGCCACGGCCTTCCGCACCAACCAGGCTTCCTCGCCAACCGCCTGCACTTTCCTCCACCACTCATGGGCGGCGGCCACCGCAACGCCAGCGCCCTTTTGACGGTCGAGCCAGTTGGCACCGAGCTCATCGCCCGCCAGATTTTGCAGCAAGTCGCTCGCCAAGTCTCCCACCCGGCGCGGCCAATCGGGGAAATTGTTGAAGCCCCGCATCATCGAGCAGGTCAGGCGCGGGTCGTCCAAATGGTCCAACAACGCCGGTACGGCGGCAAATCCGAGCGCCTCTAGTTGATAGTAAGGATCCGTCGCAGGTGCCTTGCCGCCACACAACAAACCGCCAGCTCCTTTTTGGGAATCCACCAACCGATCAATCAATGCCTCGGGAGTGCCGGGTTTGCCCTTGTCTGGTTGGGCCGCGGCGTGCAAGGCATCATAAAGCCAGCGCCCGGAGCCGCGTGGGAGATCGTGTCCGGAATCTAACAATCGTTTCATTTTCGCCGCCAGCGCGGCCCTGTCGTTGCCGGGACGCATCGCCTCGGCTTGCAAATACCGCCAGACTAACAAATACACCGCCGTCCTGGCAGTTGTTCCCGCGGCTTGGTAGGTGGGCTCAAAGTGATGTCCGGCGCTCTGCTGCAGCGAACGATCCAGCACGGTGCGGGCAAAATCGCCCCAGCCCCGCGCCTCGCATTGGAGGGCGGTTCCTAACAGAGAGTTCTCGCCCATGATGCCGAGTTCGGCGGCAAGCAACCGGTCCTTGAGCACGGCTGCGTTCGGCTCGATCTTCTCGATCTCATCCTCCCGTCGGAAATCCTCGCCGACTTTGATGAAGCCTGCGAGAATTTCCGGCTTGCGGCCATCCGTGGCCTCACGGATGAGAAAGCCGAGGCTGTATTGGGGCCGCGCAACTCCATTTTTCTCCACCGTGCGCACGCCGGTTGGGAAACGCACCAAGGGCGCCTCCGGCGGTGGCAGGGGCAAACCGTAATCCTGCCATATTTCCAGCAAGTCGGCAGGTGCGGCAGGTTCCTGATCCGCGCCACTGGCAGGATGCGCGAGCAGCATCCATCCGGCCATGGCATGTGCGATGCATGATGGACGCAATGCCACCGCTGGAAACCCCAATGGAGCAGACAAAACCGGTCGGACTTTGGGCATGACTGCCATGGAAATGAGGCATTCTCGAAGTTAGGTCAAGCGCGCACTGACAGGCATTGTGGCGCACTGTGAGTGGCGTGCGAAGGCGATGCATCGCGTTAGATAGCCAGCGGCGGTCACAGACCACTGCTACGAGCATTCCGGTCGTGGAAGCCCGCCGCGAAGCTGTTGGTACATCCGCTGGAGGAGGAAGAAGAATTGTAGCGGCGGTCTGTGACCGTCGCGAGCCTATGCGCAGCCTTGCGGCGCTCCCCATGGGCTTTGCGGACTGAAGTCCGAGACTACTAACCAATCACCTCCGGCCAGTCGGTGTGGAACATTTGGCCGCGGGGCTGGTCGGTGCGCTCATAGGTGTGGGCGCCGAAGAAATCGCGCTGGGCTTGCAGCAGGTTGGCGGGCAGCACGGCGCTACGATAGCTGTCGTAGTAGCCGAGCGAAGCGGAGAAGGCGGGCACCGGGATGCCGTTGAGCATGGCACGGGCGACAACTTCGCGCCAGTTCTGCTGGCTGCGGTTGAGGATGTCCTTGAAGAACGGATCGAGCATCAGGTTGCCGAGGGTGGGGTTGGCGCGGTAGGCGGCGGTGATGTGCTTGAGGAAGCGGGCGCGGATGATGCAGCCGCCGCGCCAGATGGCGGCGATTTTTGATAGATCGAGGTTCCAGCCTTTTTGCCTGCTCATGGTGGTGATGAGGTCGAGGCCCTGGGCGTAGGAAATGATCTTGGAAGCGTAGAGCGCGGCGTGGACTTGTTGGACGAGGGCCGCCTTGTCGGTGGTCAGCGTTGTGTCAGGTCCCTGGAGCTCGCTGCTGGCGGCGAGGCGTTGGTCCTTCATGGACGAGAGGATGCGGGCCTCGACGGCGGCGTTGATGGTGGAGATGACCACGGCGTTGTCCACCGCACTCAGGATCGTCCACTTGCCGGTGCCTTTCTGGCCGGCGGTGTCGAGGATTTTCTCCACGACGGGCGCGCCGGTTTGCGGGTCGGTTTGTTTGAAAATTTCCGCGGTGATCTGGATCAGATAGCTTTCCAATTCGCCGTGGTTCCATGAGTCAAAGACGCTGGCGAGTTCGGCGGCGCTGAAGCCGGCGGCCTTGAAGATATTGTAGGCCTCGCAGATGAGTTGCATGTCGCCGTATTCGATGCCGTTGTGGATCATCTTGACGAAGTGGCCGGCACCGCCGGGGCCGATGTGATAGACACAGGGTTCGCCATCGACCTTGGCGGCGATGGCCTCGAAGATCGGTTGCATGACCTCCCAGGTGGAAGCCGGTCCGCCCGGCATGATCGACGGGCCTTTGCGCGCGCCTTCCTCGCCGCCGGAAACCCCGGTGCCGATGAAGCGCAGGCCCAGGCCGCTGAGCCATTGGTCACGGCGTTCGGTGTCGGTGTAGAGGGAATTGCCGCCATCGATAATAATGTCGTCAGGTTCTAACAACGGAATGAGCGCCTCGATGACCGCATCGACGGGGGCGCCGGCCTTGACCATGATCATGATCTTGCGCGGTGCGGCCAGCGATTGAACGAAGTCTTCGAGGGTCTTGGCACCCACGAGCCTTTTCTCCGGATGGGCGGCGACGAAGGCGTCGGTGACGGCGCTGGTGCGGTTGTACACCGAGACCTGGAAGCCGCGGCTTTCCACGTTGAGAACGAGATTCTGGCCCATGACGGCCAGACCAATGAGTCCGAAGTCGCTGTTGCTCATAAATAATAAGGATGGGGAAGTCAGTGCGGGTTTAGTCAAGTTGCCGCCGTGGTGCAACCTCTTGTTGCCAAAGGGCGCTTTATTTCCCACATTGCGCGGGTGAACTTGCCGAACTCGATCACCCTCTGCCGTTTGGTGCTGACCGCCATTTTTGTTGGAGGCACGGCGCTGGCGAGCCACGTCGGCCACTGGATTGCCTTGGTTGCGTTTGTGATTGCGGCCATCAGCGATTGGTTCGACGGCTATTTCGCCCGCAAGTATGGCCTGGTCACGCCGCTGGGCAAGTTGTTGGACCCCTTGGCCGACAAGGTGCTGGTGTGTTCGGCTTTTGTCTATCTGAGCGCCAAGGGGCAGTGTCCGGTGTGGGTCACGGTGCTGATTCTGGCGCGTGAGTTCCTCATCACCGGCTTGCGCCAGGTCGCCATCGAGGCCGGTCGGGTGCTGGCCTCCGATCATCTGGGCAAATGGAAAACCGGCATGCAACTGATGTATTGCATCACCTGTTTGGTGTGGTTCGCGGTGGATGCCCCAGCCCCCCACAACCCGGGCCTTCGGTTGTTGCGTTATTTGTCCCAGCCCGATGGCTGGCTCACCCCGGCGGGCCTGTGGCTGGCGCTGGCCCTCACCCTCATCTCCGGGTGGAACTACCTGTGGAGCAACCGGGAATTGCTTGCGGGAAAATAGCCTTACGGCCGGTAGGCCTCGCGGTGGCGCAGCACGTGATCGAGGGCAGGCGGAGGCTGGCTGAGTCTGTCTAACAATCCTTCCCAAGCTGCGTGACCCTTGAGGATTTCCACCTCAATGCGCAGGAAATACACCGGCACATCCAGCTCGGTGGGCCGGGGGAAACGCACGGCGTCTTTTTCCGTGGTAAGGATGAGTTCCATGTCGCGCTCGACGCAGCGTTGCATGAACTTGTCGATTTCCCGGCGGGGAAACCGATGGTGGTCGGGGAAACGGCGGCGGATTTCCACGCGGGCACCGAGTTTTTCCAACGAGCGCTCAAAGTTTTCCGGCACCGCAATGCCGCTGATGGCGGCGACCCATTTGTCTCTGAGGAAAGCGAGCGGCTGGCGCTCGCCAGTGAAGAGGTTTTCGAGATGGATCGGGCCATGGGCACATTCGATGATCTCTGCGGTGCGGTTGTAGCGGCGCAGGCGCGAGACAAGGGTCTCATTGGATCCGCCGTCACACTTGGTGATGAGGATGTAGCCGGCGCGGCAGAGGTTGCGCGGCGGTTCGCGCAAGGTGCCACGCGGCAACAACGCTTCGGTCCCAAACGGCTCGCGGGCATCCACCAGCACGATATCGAGGGCATGGGCCAGGCGCAGATATTGCATGCCGTCGTCGAGCAACAAGGTGTCCGCGCCGAGTTGGCTCACGGCGAAGCGGCCGCCTTTGACGCGGTCCTTATCGACGATGACGGCCACCCCGGTGAGGTTGCGGGCCAACATATACGGCTCATCACCGGCAAACTTCGACGACAGCAACAGCTTGCTGCCGGTGGAGACGATTTTGGGCAAGGTCTCGGCTGGCAGCGGCTGGCCGGTGGGGCCGGGCCAGTGCTGGGGGGATTCGAGTTTGCGGCTTTTGTAGCCGCGGGAGAGGATGGCGACGCGGCGGCCCCGATCCCGCAGCGAGCGGGCGAGCAATTCGACGACGGGGGTTTTGCCGGTGCCGCCGACGGTGATGTTGCCGACAGCCACGACGAGAGTGCCGAGGTGATGCTGGGGGATCCAGCGATTGCGGAAAAGCCCGAGGCGGGTTTGGACCACCCACAGGTAGAGCCCGGAAAGGGTGCGCATGAAAAGGCGCATCATCGCTGCGCGAAATCCCTTGGCGCGCCCAAAGATCACGTCCGATCCCCAGCGTTCGAGTTCCGCAAGCAATTCTTTCATCGGCGGCCCCACGATGGGCCCGGAGACGAGAGCGTATCAAGCGCCAATCGGCGGCAATTGCGGGCAAGCCAGGGCGTTTGGTTTGATTCTCTTCAGCTCTTTTGGCTGTAGGTTTAAAAATAGTACTAGACAAAAGGGCACGGAAATGCTCGGTTAGGGTTGTGAGAACGAAATCCACTGCCACTGACGGCGAGGGGACAGTGTCCCCCGGAGTGTTGGAAATACGGGTCGCGCAAGGCCCGGCGGACTGGGCTATTGCCCATCAAATGCTTGAGGAGGAACATTTGCTCGGTGCGGGCCGGGAGGCGGGTGATCGCTTGTGCCAGTTCGTGCTGGAGGAGGGCCAACCGGTGGCCGTGTTGGTATGGTGTGCTTCCGCGTGGCACCTCAAGGATCGCGACGAGCGGATTGGATGGGACGCCGTAACCCGCTCACAACGGCTCAAACTCGTCGTGCAACTGCGCCGCTTCCTGGTGGTGGAAGCCACCCGCCGCCCCAACCTCGCATCCCAGTGCCTCGGGTTGGCCCTGCGCGGACTCTGTGGCGCATGGAGTTGCGAGCACGGTTATCGGCCGTTGCTCGCCGAGAGTTTCAGTGATCCCGAAAGCCACGCGGGCACCGTTTACAAGGCCACTAACTGGATCGCGGCAGGCGACACCAAAGGCTTCTCACAGGACCACACCGATTATTACATCCCTAACGAAAGACCGAAAAAACTCTGGCTCAAGCCCCTTGACCCCAACGCCTTTGTTCTGATGTGCGCGCCCCAACTGCCTGATGATTGTGTCGCGGCCGCGGTGGGCCGCGGTGGGGCGCGCAGCCCTTTGAAAACCGGCCAACTCAAGAGTCTGCGCAGCGCCTTCGAGTTGGTGGAAGACCCGCGCCGGCCACAAAGCCGCCGCCACCCGCTCACCGCCATGCTTACACTCATCGCCTTGGGGCTGCTCATGGGTGGACGCGACATGCTCAACATCTGGCGCAAGGTCGCCTGCCTCGACCAGCGCCAGCGCGCGGCCATCGGCCTGCGGGTGCGTCACAAGGACAGCGGACTGCTCAAAATGCCTGGCTACGACGCCCTCAACGACCTCTTTAACCTTCTGGATCCAGGAACCTACGCCCGGGCGCTCAACGCCTGGCTCCAAGCCAACTCCGGACTGCTGCCGCGCAGTCTGGCCATTGATGGCAAAAGCGTTGGTGACGGCAAATGCGGCATGATTATCACTCTTTGCCGCCACGAGGACGGCCGTCCCGTTGCCATGATCCCGGCCACCGGAAAAAAGGAGGACAGCGAGGTGAGCGAGGCCCGCGCCCTGTTGGCCGACCCCGCAATCAATCTGGCCGGAGCACTCATCACCGCTGATCCCCTGCACAACAAACAAGCCACCGTGCGGGTTATCATGGAAAAAGGCGGCGACTATCTCATCGGCACCAAGGACAACACCCCCAAGCGCCAGGAAGCGGCGGTCAACACCCTGCGGGGCACCCCCTTTTTGCAGTAAGCTGCGAAGCCGGGCACGGCCGCATCGACACCCGCACGGCGGCCATCACCGCCATCACCCCTGTGACGACCGGGCTGCCATTCGCACGCAGTGCGGTGGCGATTCGGCGCGTCTGGCAGATGAAAAACGCACAGGAAACGCAGGACAAGAGCCATGTCCGGCACTTTCTAACCAGCCTCAACCCCAGCGAGACCAAACGCATCCCCGCCGCAGTCCGTGGGCACTGGAGCGTGGAGAACCTCAATCATTACAAGCGCGACACCTGCCTCTGGCGGGAGGATGACCATCGCCACCGCCGCATCAACATTGCGCAGAATCTCGCACTGACTCGCAACGCTCTGTTAGCCCTCATTCCTTTTGACCAAGACGTGCCTCTATCGGCTTGCTTCGAGGTCTACCAGCGCCACCCGGCCAAGGCCATCCACCTCATCCTTCACTCCGCCCCCGTCCAATGAGATCTCAAGCCAAACGCCCTGGCGGGCAAGCGTTGACATTTCCCTAAAGTCCTTGCTTTACAAGCGACAAAATGCCCCGTAGTTTTGCCGCCCCATGATTCTAGCTGCAATTGAATGGCTTCCCATCATCATCAACCTCCTGTTGGTGGTCTTCGTCCTTGTCTGCCTGCTGATGACGCTGCTCATTTTGATGCAACGCCCCAAACAGGAAGGCCTCGGTGCCGCCTTTGGTGCCAGCGTCACTGATCAGGTGTTCGGTGCAAGGA
>Ga0194060_10000884_pt1 | contig 21870 bp, 19 predicted proteins | sample SepL225m_MetaG_FD_163427 | JGI IMG/M metagenome (GOLD analysis project Ga0194060, IMG submission 163427) | Anoxic zone freshwater microbial communities from boreal shield lake in IISD Experimental Lakes Area, Ontario, Canada - Sep2016-L222-5m | ecosystem: Environmental > Aquatic > Freshwater >... | reverse complement strand
GTCGAATTGGTCTTCGAAGCTGACCGATACTGCATTGTCTGCAGCTGGCTCAGATGGTGCTGATCCGCGGTTTGGTTCACGACGGTTGCTGTTTTCACTGCGACCTCCGCGATCGTTTCCACGACCTCCGCGATCGTTTCCACGACCACCGCGATCGTTTCCACGACCACCACGGTCTCCACCGCGTTCTGGACGAGGACCACGCTCTGGACGTGGGCCACGGTCGCCACCTTCTGAAGGTGCGCTTCCAGAACCCTTCATTGGCTCACCGTCTGGTCCGATGAGCGAAAGGCTCACCTTGCCACGGTCGTCAATGTCGTCTACGCGAACTTGAACTTCGTCACCGATGTTCAACACGTCTTCAACCTTGGATACACGCTGACCGTTACCCAACTTCGAAATGTGCACGAGGCCGTCACGTCCAGGAAGGATGTTGACGAATGCACCGAACTGAGCAATGTTCACTACGCGACCTGTGTAGGTAGCGCCCAACTCTGCAGTTGGAGGATCGACGATGGCAAGAATGCGTGCCTTCGCGTCTTCAACCTTTGAGTTGTCTGGTGAACCAATGGTGATGATGCCTGTTGCACCGTCATCGCTGACGTTGATTTCGGCACCAGTTTCCTGCTGGATGGTGTTGATGACTTTGCCCTTTGGCCCAATGACTTCGCCGACCTTGTCCAATGGAATGGTGAAGGTGACAATCTTTGGTGCGCTTTCAGCAACGGTTGTACGTGGTGCTGCAATTGCTGCATTCATCACGTCGAGGATCTTCAAGCGAGCATCTTTTGCTTGCTGCAATGCAGCGGCAAGAACTTCGCTAGGAATTCCTTCAATCTTGGTGTCAAGTTGCAACGCCGTTACTGCGTCTGCAGTTCCGGCCACCTTGAAGTCCATGTCGCCGAATGCGTCTTCTGCACCAAGAATGTCGGTGAGTGCGGTGTACTTACCTTCGTCGAAGATAAGTCCCATTGCAATACCGGCTACTGGAGCAAGAATTGGCACACCAGCGTCCATGAGCGAAAGGCTCGATGCACATACCGACGCCATCGAGGTGCTGCCGTTTGACGACAACACTTCTGAAACGAGACGCAATGTGTATGCGAACTTCTCTTGGTTTGGAACAACTGGGAACAATGCGCGCTCTGCGAGTGCACCGTGTCCAATTTCGCGACGCTTCGGGCTACCTACACGACCGGTTTCACCGTTGGCCCATGGAGCCATGTTGTAGTCGTGCATGTAACGCTTCGATGTCTCAGGTGTGATCGAGTCGATCATCTGGTTCATCTTTGGCATTGCCATGGTGAGCACGTTGAGTACTTGTGTTTCACCGCGTTGGAACAAGCCTGTTCCGTGTGCGGTTGAAATGAGTCCAACTTCTGCTGAAACTGGACGCAAGTCTGCAGGGCCACGACCGTCGATACGAATTCCTTCGTTGACAACGCGCTTACGCACCAACTTCTTGGTGAGTGAACGTACGGCTTCCTTGATCTGCTTTTCCTGACCAGCAAACTTGCCCGGAGCATCTGATGTTCCAGCAAGTTCAGCAAGTGTCTTTGCAGTTGCATCGTCAATTGCAGCATTGCGCTCGCTCTTCAGAGCAATACGAATTGCAGGCTGCAACGTTGCGGTTGCTGCTGCTTCTACTGCTGCAAACAACTCTTCGGTGTAGTCAAGTACTGGTGTGTACTTCAATGGCTCAATTGGGCCACGGGTTGCAATCACGCTGGCAACCAACTGGCGCTGCAACTTGATTGATTCCTTAATGAACTGCTTCGATGCTTCAAGACCGCCGGCAATGACGAGTTCGTCAACCTTTGGTGCTCCAGCTTCGTAATACGTGAAGCTCTTCTCGGTTCCGCCTGCTTCCACCATCATGATGGCAACGTCGCCGTTGTCAAGTTCGCGACCTGCAACAACAATTTCAAATGTTGCTTCTTCGCCCTCTTCAAATGTTGGGTGAGCAATCCACGATCCGTCTTGACTGTATGCCAAACGAACTGCACCGATTGGGCCGTCGAATGGAATGCCGCTGATCATGAACGATGCAGACGCTGCGTTAATTGCAAGTACGTCGTGTGGGTTCACTTGGTCGGCACCAATAACGGTGATCACGATTTGTGTTTCGTTGCGGTAGCCATCTGGGAAGGCTGGGCGCAATGGACGGTCGGTCAAACGGCAAGTAAGAATTGCTGCTTGGCTTGGGCGTCCTTCACGACGGAAGAATGAGCCAGGAATTTTTCCTGCTGCGTATGCGCGCTCTTCTACGTCGACGGTGAGTGGGAAAAAGTCGATGCCATCACGAACGCCCTTTGCGGCGTTTGCGGTTGCAAGAACTTGCGTCTTACCAATTTTGGCAATGACTGCACCTTGTGACTGCAAGGCGAACTTGCCCGTCTCGAAGGTGAGGGTTTTATCGGTACCTGAAATAGGTGCTGATACGGAAATGGCGTCAGCCATGTGTATGTCCTTTCGTCCCTTAAGTCGTCTCGTGACGATTCATGAGGGGTTGAGGAACAACCGGTCGATTCCCAGTCGGCAATGTCGCAACGTGAGTCCGTATTGACTCGTTGCGCAATCAGCGACTGACAACCGACTACGAGTTGTTCGTTATGTGTTTGCCTACGGCGTGCGTTAGCGACGCAGACCGAGATCTTCAAGAAGTTTTCTGTACTTCTCGATGTCACGGGCCTTTACATAGTCAAGCATGCGTCGACGGCGACCAACCATCATTAAGAGGCCACGGCGACTGTGATGGTCTTTGTGGTGGCTCTTGAGATGATCAGTGAGGCTGTTGATGCGCTCTGTAAGAAGTGCAATTTGCACTTCAGGAGAACCGGTGTCAGTTGAGTGAGCCCGGTGCTTGGCGATGGTTTCGCTTTTTGGAGCAGTTGCCATAAGTATGCCTTTCGTGTGCCCGCCGAATTGCGGGACCAATTGGTCGCAGTTGGCCTGTTGACCCTCTGCATCTCACCAGCGCTAAAAGCCCTAGTGGACCCCTTCAATCTATCGGGAGGGTCGTCGGGTTCGGCGGGGTAATCCCCTGTCCAATGTGTGCCTATATAAGTAGTGTGAATTGCTGTGTTCACGGGAATCGTTGAAGAACTAGGCAAAGTCGGATCGCGCAATGGCAGTCGCCTGCGCATCAACAGCACCACGGTGTTGGAAGGTTCCGACCTCGGCGCATCTATTGCCGTGAATGGTTGCTGCCTCACGGTGGTGGCCACAGACGGTTCGTCATATTGGGATGCCGACGTGAGCGACGAAACATATTCGCGCACCAACCTTGGTTCGCTGCAAACCGGCGACGTGGTGAATCTTGAGCGACCAATGGCGCTTGGCGAACGACTTGGTGGACACATGGTGCTTGGTCACGTAGACGCAGTTGGACATGTTGTCTCCCCTGCTCCCGATTTAGTCATTCGTATTCCGCGCGACCTCATGCACTTAATTGTTGAAAAGGGTTCGGTAACCGTCGACGGAATTTCGTTGACTGCATTTGATTTGTCTGCTGACACATTTCGTGTTGCGGTTATTCCACACACCACTGCTGTAACCACCCTTGGTGTTCGCAAATCTGGCGACGCAGTGAACATTGAGATGGATGTGCTGGCAAAGCATGTTCAACGTTTGGTTGAGCCACACACGAAACGTAAGTGGTGGCGTAAATAGTTATGGCACGCGACCTTCCACAACTTCGCGAAAAGATCGATCAGATCGATGCAGCAATAGTTGCACTGCTCGCTCAGCGAATGGAAGTGTGTCGCGAAGTTGCCGAAGTAAAAGCTGGTTCGTCGACTGCAGTCATTCAGCCGCAACGCGTGCGCGAAGTGTTGACTACTCGCAGGCAGTGGGCAATTAACAGCGGTGTCGATGCCGACTTTGCAGAACAGATTTTTCGCACGTTGCTTGCCGAAACACATCGCATTGAAGTTGCGCACGAACGTGGTGGAGTTGCACCAACAAAAGTTGCCGACACGTTGTTGTCGGCACTCGACACAGTTGCTGTTCGTATTGACCACGTGGTGGTTGCAGTGGTTGATCTTGCCTCGGCTTCATCGTTTCTGAAAACACTTGGCTTTGCGTTGGAGCCAACTGAAGACGCCGACATCGTGACAGCAACTGCTGGTGGAGTAACCGTGGTGCTCGTTGGCCCAGGAAACGATCCGGCAGTGCGCGCGCATCTGGAAGCAAATGGTTCTGGAGTGCAACACATTGCGATTGAAGTGTTGAATGCCCGATTTGTGCAGCAGGCACTTGCTGAGGCTGGCGTTCCCCTACTGACCGATGTTGTGGTGGACGCGGCTGGTCACGAGCAGTTGTTTACGGTGGTCGACCCGTCAACTGGAGTGCAGCTTGGGTTTATTAGTCGCACGGGTCACCGTGAGCCAATGAGTGGCCACAACGTGCGGGCGCTGTTTACCGCCCTCGGCAATCTCTAAGAATCTTTTGCCAGTTTGGCAATAACTGCAATTGCTTCATCAACTCGAGCAATTGGCACGAGCACATGATCATGGAATAAGCCGGCAATGACATTGCAACTAATTCCCTGATTCGTAAACGCCGCACTCACTGCTGCAGTCAGGCCAACTGCTTCAAGTGCTGAATGCACCGTGAGCGAAATCCAGCCCGCTACAAAGTCGTACGAGAGCCCCAGACGATCGGCATCGTGACGCTCCAATACATACGAAACCCCTTCTGATTCGCGAATAGAAGCGTGAACCTCGGCGTTTGGGACGGTGTCGGCAAGAACGTATACAAACTCCCCTGGCCTGCAAACACAATCCAGTGATCGCAGAAGTACAGATAGGTCTCGTTCGCCAGCCACAATGACAAATTAGTTGTATTGAGCCGCTATCTTGGTGGACGCACGGCATACGCAAGAACGCCCACTTCTCTAACACTGTGGGAAAACTTGGTCGAGCACTGACAATCCAATTTCACTAGCACCCACGGAGGGTTTAGTTGTCTGAGCGTCAGCGCGTCCTTGCCACCCCACTCGATCAGCTTTTAGCTGAAGCGCGCGCCATTCGCGATGCGCAATTCGGAAGTCGGGTCACCTATTCACCAAAGGTGTTCATTCCGCTCACCATGTTGTGCCGCGACAAGTGCGGTTACTGCACGTTCGCACAGCCACCTGCACGACTGGAGAATCCATACCTCAGCGCCGAGCAAGTATTGGAAATTGCCAAGCAAGGCGCACGCATGGGTTGTCACGAAGCGTTGTTCACACTTGGCGAACGACCAGAGCTTCGTTACGACGTGGCAAAAAATTGGTTGAAGGCAAACGGTTTTGATTCCACTGTGCATTACTTGCACGACATGGCTGCATTGGTATTGAAAGAAACCGGATTGCTTCCACACGCAAATGCTGGAGCGTTGTACAAGGACGAACTTGCACTGTTGCGCAAGGTGTCGCCTTCGCAAGGAATGATGATTGAGTCGTTGCGCGATGATCTCGACTGCCACCGCGGTGCACCAGACAAAGAACCACAGCGTCGTCTTGACACATTGCAGTGGGCTGGCGAACTCAGCATTCCGTTCACGACTGGAATTTTGGTGGGCATTGGCGAAACACGCGAAGACCGCATTGATGCACTTGAGGCAATCACTGCATCGCACACGAAGTACGGGCACGTGCAAGAAGTAATCGTGCAGAACTTTTTGCCGAAGCCACGCACGGGCATGCAACACGAAGCACCTTGCCCAGAGGATGAATACTTGTGGTCAATTGCCGCAGCGCGAATTATTTTGCCGTCGAGCATTCACTTGCAGGCACCACCGAACTTGAGTGACGACTTCAGCATCTTGCTCGACGCCGGTATCGACGATTGGGGCGGTGTCTCGCCTGTTACTGCAGACCACGTAAACCCAGAACGTCCGTGGCCAGCACTCGACAAGTTGCGCGAAGTTACCGAAGCAAAGGGCAAGTCACTTGCTCCTCGCCTCACGGTGTATCCAGAGTTCGTTATCAATCCAGAAAAATGGTTTGATCCATCGCTCGACTTCGCATTGATGGACAGAAGCGATGCAGAAGGTTTGGCGCGCGACGACAGCGGACAAGTGTGGCCAGAAAAAGTAACGGCAGCCGATGTGGTGCACGATGGCGCTGAAGTAGTGCTGGTTGGCCATCGCTCCACGCAGTGGTACTCGGGTGCAAACAATGCTCCCCCAATGCTCATTCCATTCGAGCGCATGGGCGAAGGCGAAAAGATCACTGGTCCTGTTGCAGAAATTTTGCGCGGTGTCGAACTTGGTCATCGCACCAACGAACAAGAAATTGTCACCCTGTTTGGCGCACGTGGCCCTGAAGTGCGAGCCATTGCTCATGTTGCCGACGACCTGCGCAGGCAAATTGTTGGCGACGAAGTGACGTGGGTTCACAACCGCAACATCAACTACACCAACGTGTGCACGTTTAAGTGCAGGTTCTGCGGGTTCTCTAAAGGCCCACTCAGCCTCAACCTTCGCGGCACCCCATACCTTTTGACCCTCGACGACATTGCCGAGCGTGCAAAAGAAGCCTGGGACTTGGGCGCAACCGAGGTAACCCTGCAGGGCGGTATTCACCCCGACTTCGACGGCGACTATTACATAGACGTCACGCGTGCAGTGAAGGATGCAGTTCCCGACATGCACGTGCACGGGTTTACGGCGCTTGAAGTAACCGAAGGCGCAAAGCGCTTAGGCGAATCGCTGTTTAGCTACATCACTCGCTTGAAGGAAGCTGGCCTTGCATCGTTGCCAGGAACTGCGGCAGAAATTTTGGACGACGACATTCGCAACATCATTTGCTCCGACAAGATCAACACCGAGGAATGGTTGGACTGTCACCAGGTTGCACACGAAGCCGGCTTGAAGTCCAACATCACCATCATGTTTGGCTCTGTTGAACACCCGCTCAGTTGGGCAAAGCACATTGTGCGCACCCGTGCGTTGCAAGAAATCACAGGTGGCTTCACGGAATTCATTCCGCTGCCGTTCGTGCACATGGCGTCACCTATTTACTTGCAGCACAAAGCACGTCGTGGCCCAACGTTTAGAGAAACGCTTCTCATGCATTCCATCGGTCGCATTGCGTATCGCGGGCTTATTGACAACGTTCAGGTGTCGTGGACAAAGATTGGACAAGAAGGCGCACAACAACTTCTTCGCGCTGGTTGCAACGACATGGGCGGAACGTTGATGAACGAAAACATTTCTCGCGCTGCTGGCGCAAACCACGGTCAGTTAATGACCGAAGAATCGTTTAGAGCAATTGCCGAACCGATTGGCAGAACGCTTCGTCAGCGAACAACTACTTACGGCCGACCAGACCGCGAGCCGCCGACACGTCAAGCTCTAGCTGCGATTTAATTGCATCAAGGCCGTCAAACTTTCGTTCACTGCGCAAGAAGTGTTCGAACGTGACACTCACCTGCTGGCCATAAAGGTCGCCAGAAAAATCCAGCAAGTGTGCTTCAAGTAGCGACACGTCTGCGTGTTCGAAAAACGTTGGCCTGCGACCAAGGTTGATTGCACATCCGTGCACAGTTCCGTCTGCACACGTAAACATTCCTGCGTACACGCCATCTGCTGGCAAACACATTTGATTTGACACTTCAGTATTGGCTGTTGGGAAACCAATGGTGCGGCCACGCTTGTCGCCGTTCACCACAACTCCACGAACAGAAAATGGTCGACCAAGTAATTGCTGGGCTACTTCAACTTGCCCACCGGCAAGTGCACGGCGAATTGCAGTGCTGCTTACGGGTTCGGCAACGCCGTCTGGGCGTGACACTAACTGCATTGGCACAACCTCAAAGTCGTATTGCTTGCCAAGTTCACGCAGCATGGCAACGTTTCCGCCGCGCTTGTAACCAAAGTGGAAGTCTTCGCCAACAACAATCAACATCGCACCAAGCGCATCCACCAGCACGCGCTTCACGAATGCCGATGGGTCTTCCTTCGAAGCCGCTTCATCGAAATGCACAATGAACGTGGCGTCAATGCCGGTTTCTGCAAGCAACTCAATCTTTTGGTCGCTATCGGTCAACAACTTCGGCGCAGATTCTGGGCGCACTACCGATGCCGGGTGATGATCAAACGTGACCACCACGCCCTGGCAACCCAATCGTTTCGCTTCGGCCTGCACGTGAGCAATAACTGCGCGATGGCCTTTGTGCACACCGTCGTATGCGCCAATGGTGACCACTGATCGCTTTGTTGGCGCAACTGCAGTGTCGGTATCACGAAGAATAAGCACGAAGATTTACGCTATCGCTTCGGCCAAAACCACTGATGGTTTTGCATTGGGTCCATCTGCTTCATACACCGCAAGCAGTGCACCAGCTTCATCTACAACCGCCCATGGCGCGCTGCCTTCCCAAGCAGGAAAGGAGCGGCCGTGTCGAATTTTCACCGCAGTGTCTGCATCGGCAACCACGCGAGTCATGGATCGCAACGCGGTAATTGGCTCAAGCAAAGTTGCATTTTCAATGCTGGTGCAATCGGCAAGAACAAAGTCGCCAACTGTGGTGCGGCGCAAATTTCGAAGGTGCGCTCCTCCACCAAGCAACGTGCCAAGGTCGGCCGCAAGAGTACGCACGTATGTTCCCGATGAACACCGAACCTCAATGTTCGCAATAGTTACGTCACCATCAACACGAACACTGTGTATTTCAAATGAATACACCGTCACTGGTCGTGGCTTGCGTTCCACTTCAATTCCTTCGCGCGCAAGTTCGTGCAAGCGCTTGCCGTCAACCTTCAATGCCGACACCATGGGTGGCACTTGCATAATTGGGCCGGTCAATTTCGCTGCAGCTGCGCGCACAGCATCAAGCGTCAACTCGCCCATGTCAAAGGTTGCAGTCACTGTTCCCGAATCGTCCAACGTGTTGGTCTCACTGCCAAATACCACTTCACATGTGTACGTCTTGTCCATGCCACTCAAAAATTGCATCAAGCGAGTGACATATCCAACGCCAATCACCATCACACCTGTTGCATCGGGGTCGAGTGTTCCTGCATGACCAATGCGTCGTTCATTCAGTTGCTTGCGCAGTCTGCTCACCACGTCATGACTGGTCATGCCCGCAGGTTTGTCTATGAGTGCCAAACCGTGCACGGTTGGCGGACGGCGTTTCGCCATTGCTACTCCGTGTCGTCAGAAAGATTGCGCGTATGCATTGGGTCGTTGCGCAACACTTCATCAATACGTGCTGCTGCACGAATTGCATCGTCTGGGCGGAATTCTAAAATTGGTGTGCGACGTGCATGAACTTGCGTAGCAATAGCCGACTGCAGTTGCTTGCGGTAATGACTAAATGCCGCCAAAATTCCAGCGTCGCCTTCTGGGCCTTGCAGCGAGTCGAAGTACACAATGCCACGGTTCATTTCAGCGTCAACATCAATTGCAGTAATGGACACAAATGCCAAGCGATCATCATCAATTCGCAGCAGTTCTTCAGCCACCACTTCGCGCACGGTCTCGCTAATGCGGGCTTCGCGTGGGTAACTGTGCTTACGGCTATTCGATGAACGCCCGCGTGAACGGCCTTGTGGTCTGCCCATCGTGTTACCTGCACTGCCTTTCCGATCCAATCGCGGCGGTTTTGCCGCTTGGCTCATCTACGATACGGAGGCTATGTCAGCAAAGCGCCCACAGGGTTCAATCCGCGGAAAAGACCCGGAATCCAAGATTCCAGCCTTCCGCTACACCTCGGGCCTAGCCAATCAAATTGAGTCCAAATGGCAAGACCATTGGGACGCCGAAGGCACCTTCGAAGCGCCGAACCCTGCAGGCCCGCTTGCGCAACCAGAAAAAGTTGCAGGCCGCGAAAAGCTATTCGTGCTCGACATGTTTCCGTATCCGTCTGGCGCCGGCCTTCACGTAGGCCACCCGCTCGGCTACATCGCCACCGACGTGTTCGCGCGTTACAAGCGCATGACTGGTTACAACGTGTTGCACGCCCTTGGCTACGACAGTTTCGGTTTGCCAGCAGAACAACATGCCATCGTGACGGGAATTCATCCGCGCATTAACACCGAGTCGAACATTGCCAACATGCGTCGCCAATTGCGCAGGCTTGGTTTGGGTCACGACGCTCGTCGCAGTGTCAGCACTACCGACGAAGAGTTTTACAAGTGGACGCAATGGATCTTTTTGCAAATTTTCAACTCGTGGTACGACGAAACCCAAAACCGCGCACGACCAATTAGCGAACTTGTTGACGAGTTTGCTTCGGGCAAGCGCGACACGGGCATGGGTGTATGGTCGGGCTTAAGCAAGGTTGAACAGCAAGACGCAATTAACAATCACCGCTTGGTGTACTTGTCGAACGCACCAGTGAACTGGTGCCCAGGTCTTGGAACCATTCTTGCGAACGAAGAAGTAACTGCCGAAGGCCGCAGCGACATTGGCAACTACCCCGTGTTCAAACGCAACATGCGTCAGTGGACCATGCGCATTACAAAATACGCAGACCGTTTGCTCGACGACCTTGACCGCCTTGATTGGCCAGATGCCATCAAGTTGATGCAGCGCAACTGGATAGGACGTAGCGAAGGCGCTCGCGTTCGCTTTGGTTCAACTGCTGGCCCTATTGAAGTGTTCACCACTCGCCCAGACACATTGTTCGGCGCAACGTTCATGGTGTTGTCGCCAGAGCATCCACTGGTTGATGCACTCACTACCAGTGAGCAACTATCTGTCGTTGCGAAGTATCGCGAAACTGCAGCAGCGTTGCAAGACGCCGACCGCACCGACGACTCACGGAAAAAGACCGGTGTGTTTATTGGTGCCTATGCAACGAACCCAGTGAACGGTGCACAGATTCCTGTGTGGATTGCCGACTACGTATTAATGGGTTACGGAACCGGCGCAATCATGGCCGTGCCAAGTGGCGACGAACGCGACATGGAGTTTGCAACCGCCTACAACTTGCCAGTTATTGACGTGGTGAACGACAACGGCGAATACGTGAACTCGACTAACGATTCAGTGTCACTGAACGGCAAGCGCACGAAAGCCGAAGCCATTTCACTGATGACAGCATGGCTCGACAAGAACGATCACGGCAACAGTGCAATTACCTACAAACTGCGCGACTGGCTGTTCTCACGTCAGCGCTACTGGGGCGAGCCCTTCCCCATTGTGTACGACGAAAACGATCAGCCAATTTCGGTTCCTGCATCGGCTTTGCCCGTATTGCTTCCTGAATTGGCTGACTTCAAACCGCAAACGCTCGACCCAAATGACGAAACCACCAACCCGATTCCCCCACTTGCACGCATTCAAGATTGGGTCAATGTCACGATGGATCTTGGTGATGGGCCAAAGCAATATCGCCGCGAAGTAAACGTGATGCCGCAGTGGGCTGGTTCGTGCTGGTACGAATTGCGCTACCTCGACCCAACGAACACCGAAGCGTTCATCGACAAAGATGTTGAAAAGTATTGGATGGGACCAAAGCATGCTGGACACACCGGCGGCGTGGACTTGTATGTGGGCGGAGTTGAGCACGCGGTGTTGCACTTGTTGTACGCGCGCTTCTGGCACAAGGTGCTGCACGACCTTGGTCATGTAAGCAGCGAAGAACCATTTCATCGCTTGTTCAACCAGGGTTACATTCAGGCTTACGCCTATCGCGACGAACGCGGTCAAACCGTTCCTGCAAACGAAGTTGAAGAAGCAAACGGCTCATACACCTGGCAGGGCGAAAAAGTAATTCGCGAATACGGAAAAATGGGCAAAAGCCTGAAGAACATCGTTACGCCAGACGAAATGTATGACGAGTTCGGTGCCGACACATTCCGCTTGTACGAAATGAGCACTGGCCCACTTGATGCTTCGCGCCCATGGAACACACGCGACGTTGTTGGCATGCAGCGTTTCTTGCAGCGTTCATGGCGCAACTTGGTAGACGAAGACACTGGCGCGCTTCACGTAAGCGATGCCGAAGCTCCGCTGCAGTTGAAGCGCGACTTGCACAAGGCAATTAACGGCGTTGGCATTGACATGCAGAACCTGCGTTTCAATACCGCAATTTCAAAACTCATTGAATTGAACAACGCACTTACCATTTACGTAAACGAGCATGGCTCTACCCCGCGCGAGGTTGCAGTGCCGCTTGTGCAAATGCTTTCGCCGTTGTGCCCACACATGGCAGAAGAGTTGTGGTCAATGCTTGGTCAAACCACAGAGCTCACCTTTATGCCGTTCCCTGTTGCAGACCCTGCATTGCTGGTGAGCGACACCATCGAAATTCCTATTCAGGTAAATGGCAAAGTGCGTTCGAAGTTGTCAGTTCTTCCAACCGTTACCGACGAGGAATTGCGTGCACTTGCACTTGCAGACGAAAAAGTGATTGCGTTACTCAATGGTGCGGAACCGACCAAGGTGGTCATTGTTCCAAAACGCCTCGTCAACGTAGTTCTATAAGACCGAGCTGTCCTCAATACGGGCAGCATCTGGCGCACCACGCATTAACAAAATCAATCGGTTCACACCCTCGTTAGCCAATTGCTTGCGAGCATCGCTGTTTTCGTCCAGTAGCGATTCGTCAAACCAGTCCCATACCGACACCATAAATTCCCGAACACCGGCCGCATCGCGAGCAGCACGCAGAATTTCACCACGGCGCTCGTGACTTGCACGAATGTTGATGCCATCGCATCGCTTCCCTGCAAGCGTTGCTAACGCCACTGAATTCACGCCAAGAATGCGCGGAATGGAGTCCTGCGGAAGAGGAAACGTTGCAAACTTCTCGTCGCGGCTGTTCGACCACATGGCATCGAGCACGTCCAACACATGCTCAAGTCGCTTATGACGCTGTTCCATCATTTCGGGAATGTCTGCGCCAATGGCGAGTAACTCCGATGCAAACGTGCTGGTTGGCGAAGCACCTGCGCCAAGTCCAAGAATGAACCTTCCACCTGAAATTTCCTGCACTGTTGCAGCGGCATTGGCAACTATTGCCGGGTCGCGCAGGCCAGCGTTCACCACGAGCGAACCAAGTCCGATGTTGCGAGTTACTGCGGCAAGCGCGCCAAGCGTGGCGAAGCATTCGGGCATTGAAGGCGCGTTCATAACTGATCCCGACAAATGATCGGCAATCCACAAGGTGTTGTAGCCAGCGCGGTCTGCTGCGTGAGCCACCGACCACAATTCGGGCCATGTGCATTGGCCTTGATTGACCTGAAGGTCAATGATCACAGTTAGTTGCTTCTCATCGTTTCGATGTTGCCGTCAACAGGCAGCACCTGACCAGAGATAAATCGTGCGGCTGGCGAGCAGAGGAACACACACGCAGCCGCAATGTCGTCGGCTTCAACGAAGCTTTGCAACGACACTTGCTTTTCGTAACCCGTGCGAATTTCTTGTGGTGTCTTGCCAACGGCTTGCGCTTCGCGCTCAATCACGCCGTCCATACGCGGGCCACTTACCGACCCAGGGCAAATTGCATTCACGCGCACACCAAATTCACCAAGTTCCATCGCCCACGACTTCGTGAGTCCGATAATTCCCCACTTTGCTGCAACATATGGTGAACGCAACGGGTAACCAAAAATTCCGGCGCTCGTTGAAATGTTGATCATCGACCCTTTTGACTTCATCAACATGGGCACCGCAAAGTGAGTCACGCGAAATGTTCCACCCAAGTTCACGCGCACACACTCGTCATAGGCATCAGGGTCCATTTCATCTACCCGTGCTGTTGGCCCTGGCACACCAACGTTGTTTACCAAAATGTCGAGCCCACCCAAGTCGCGTTCAATTCCCTTAAACATTGCTTCCACATCTGAAGTCTTCGACACATCACAGATGTAGTTGGGCTTAGTTGAATCATTAACGTCGCACACCACAACAGTTGCGCCTGCATCACGCATTGCGTCGGCAATTACCTTGCCAATTCCCGAACCTCCGCCAGTTACTAATGCACGCAAACCGTCTAAACGAAAGCTCAATGAAGTCATAATTCAAACTTATCCCTTACGGGCTATAGGACCCGAACAAATGAGTTAATTACATCGAATGGTAAAATTGTCATATGGCAACTGCGAAAACCGCGGTGTTAACAACTCTTGACGCGAAGGTACATTCGCTCGCCGAAATCCTTGCAGTATTCCATCGCGATGGTGGCGTAATCGTCCACAACATGCTGAGCGACGAAGTTCGTAACCGCCTGCGCTCCGAACTTGCCGAATCCATGCAGACAACAGACGCTGGCACGAAGTCAAGCGACAAAGGCGTGCAGGAATTCTGGGGATCCAACACCAAGCGCTTCACTCGCCTGGCGTACCGGTCGAAGACGTTCCGCGATCATCTGTTGGTTCACCCCGTTCTGCGCGGAGTCGCAGACGACGAGCTTGGCCCACATTGCGCTTCGTACTGGATGAACACCGGTCAGGCCATGATCATCGGTCCTGGCGAAAAAGCACAATGGTTGCATCGCGACGCCGACAACTGGCCGCTCGTTCTTGGACCAGCCGCCAAACCCGTAACGGTGTCGTGCATGTTCGCGCTCTCCGACTTCACCGCAGAGGGTGGAGCAACGCGAGTCGTGCCTGGCAGTCATCAGTGGGATGACTTCACTCGCAAAGCAACCGACTCAGAAGTTTCTCAAGCAGTAATGCCTGCGGGAAGTGGTCTGATTTATTCGGGAACGGTCATCCATGGCGGTGGTGCTAATCAAACTGCAAACTATTGGCGAGAAGGTTTACACCTTTCTTATGTGGTTGGTTGGTTAACCCCCGAAGAAGCCGGCTGCGTTGGTCTTCCTGAAGACATTGCGCGCACGCTTTCTCCAATGCAGCAGCAGCTTCTTGGATACCGCTGTTACACAGGCGACGCAAAAGCAGCGCGCCTTTGGACAATTGACTACGAAGACATACCTGTCGGAATGAAATGGGAGTAAATCATGTCAGCACCAGAAATTAGAGGGCTCCAAAAGAGCTTCACGCGAGATGAATACACCTCTCCAGAAATTTTCGCCGAAGAACTCGAAACTATTTTCAGCAAACACTGGTGCTACGTTGGCCGAGCCGACAAGCTCTCGCACATTGGTGATCGCATGGTGTGCAATGTTGGTAGCGAAAGCATCTTGATCGTGCGCAACCGCGAAAACCAACTTCGCGCGTATTTCAATGTCTGTCAACATCGCGGCTCACAACTCTGCGATGAAAGCGGTTCTGGATATGGCGCCGCAATCACCTGCCCGTATCACGCCTGGAGTTATTCACTTGACGGGAAACTAGTCGGTGCAATTCATCATGAAAAGGAATCATTTGATCGCGAATGCATTTCGCTAAAGCAAGTTCGCGTAGATGAATGGCAGGGCTGTCTGTTTGTTTGTTTAGACAACGACGAAGTGCCATTGCTGAATTGGCTCGAAAACATGTACAGCAAGCCACTTGACCTTGACAAGTTTGGAATGGCTGGTTTGAAGAGTGTCCGCACAACTGTGGATGAAGCACAAGCCAACTGGAAAGTTCTTGTTGAGAACTATTCAGAATGTCTGCATTGCTCCGTCGTGCACCCAGAGTTCTGTGATCTCGTTCCAGTCTTTGCAACCGGTCGAACTATTGATAAAGACCGAGACGACTGGGGCGCAAACTTGGCCGATGGAGTGAACTCCATTTCGTTTAAGCAAAACCAAGGGTTGACACTCATTCCGGGCATGGACGACAAGTCGCTCTTTGGCGCCTACGTCTATCCAAACATGTTGATCGATGTTTCACCAGACTCGGTAGCGGTGACCACGTATATCCCGCGCTCACCCAACCACACCACGGTCATTACTGACTACCTTTTCCATGCAGATGTAGCCCTTGACCCCACCTTGGACTTAAATCCCGTGATCGAATTCAACGATTTAGTGAACCACCAAGACATCGCAGTTTCCGAGCGGGTTCAGCGTGGGGCTGCCTCATCGGCTTTCAAACAGGCGTATCACACCGAAATGGAAAAGTACGCAATGCAGTTCGTCAAGCAATACAGGCAAGACACACAAACGCACTAAGTTACCTTCATGGAAAGACGCGATTTTCTTAAAACGCTCTTTGCAACTACCGGGGGAATCATTATTGGGCCTTCGTTACTTGCAGCGTGCGGTGGGGCCACAACAAAATCATCGACTGGATTAATTATCGGCACTCCCGATTCACCAGTCACTCTCCCACTTGTTGGAGAGCCGATTGCAGATGGACTTGCCAATGAAGGTGGCACCATTGAAATTTTGAACTGGGCTGATTACACCAACCCAGAAGTAATCGCCGATTTCGAAAAGGCATTTGGCGTAACAGTGAAGCAAAGCATCTACGACAACGAAGATGCAGCAATTGCAAAGTTGCGCAACGGAACGCTGAAGCCAGACCTCATTATCGGTCTCACTGACACCGCGCTTGCCCGACTGATGGCAGGCGAACTGATTCAGCCTTTGAATCATTCATACATTCCAAATAAGGCAAACTTGATTACTGGTTTGCAAAACCCGTATTACGACCTAGGTGCGCAATACACCATGGCTCAGTTCATTTACGGAAACGGAATTGGCTACCGCAGAGATCGCATTGACCCAGCAGAACTTGCTTCGCAGGGTTACGACGCCATGTGGAACTCGACATACAGCGGAAAGCTTGGTCTCACCGATTCATCCCGTGACGTCATCAGCCTCGCATTGTTCCAAGCCGGAGTAACCGATGTGAATACTGGCGATGCAGACATTCTTGCAGCGGCGAAAGAAAACCTCATCCGACTTCGCTCTGCTACAAATCCAAAAGTTGATGTGTTGAGTTATCAGGAACTTCCTGCTGGCAACAGAGACATTGCCTACACATGGTCGGGCGACATTTTGCTCGCGCCGTTCTATTTGCCAGAAGGCACAACTGCAGATGTTCTTGGATTCTGGTATCCAGAAAACACCATTACGGCAAACGACTTTCTCTGCATTCCAAAGGCTTCAGCAAAACCGGTGGCTGCCCACCAGTTCATTAACTACTTGCTCGACAACGATGTTGCTGTGAAGAACCAGTCCTATGTTGGTTACCAACCTGCTCTCACCAACGTGAACGCAGAAACGCTGATCAACTCAGGTGCAATTCCAGAAACACTTGTTGATGCAGTAATCGATGACGCCAAGTATCAAGCCGGAAAGCGTCTTGTCAGCCTCACCCCAGAAACTGATGCACTCTGGAACGACGTCTGGACGACGTTCACCGCGGGCTAAGTGTGAAAAAAGCCGCCCGACTCTGGGCAGCACTTGCCGCCCCCGGTGCATTTTGGCTGCTGTTCTTTTTTGCAGTTCCGTTCTATGCTGTCGCCTGCGTTGCCTTTGGTTCTGTTGACCCAATCTTTCGCGATGCGATTCCACAGTGGAACCCAATGCACTGGAGTTTCAACGAGTTTGGTGCCGTATTCAGCAGCGTGACCAGTGGCCCGCTTCGCGGAGTATTTGCTCGCACCATTGTGTACGTCGTGAGCGCAATGATCATTAGCTTCGCAATCGGTTTTCCTGTTGCGTACTACTTGGCTCGACATGCAGGAAAACGGCGCATGCTGTTACTGCTGCTCATCATTGCTCCGTTCTGGGTGAACTACTTAATGCGCATGTTGGCATGGGTTAACTTGCTCAGCCCGTCTGGGCTATTCAGTCGCTTCGTTGGCATGTTCGGCGTTCATTACAACTGGCTTGATGGGTCTCCCGTCACCGTCATTCTTGGACTTGTCTATGGATATGTGCCGTTCCTCATATTGCCGCTGTACGCAACGCTTGAGCGCCTTGACTGGCGACTTGTTGAAGCAGCTCGCGACCTTGGCGCAACCTCGCGCCAGGCCTTTCGCGTGGTCACTGTTCCGATGGCTAAAGCCGGAGTTGCTGCAGCAGCCGTATTGATTGCTCTTCCAATGTTTGGCGACTACTACACGAACGACTTGCTTTCACGATCACCAAAAACCGAAATGCTGGGCAACCAAATTGACTACTACATCAACAACAGCAGTCAGCCTCAGCGCGGCGCAATTCTTGTCATCATGCTTTCCACATTGTTGCTTGTAGCGCTGTCGTGGTATTTACGCAGTACTTCTAAAATTGGCAAGGAGCGCGTTCGATGACATCGGTTTCCACGCGTCGCATTAAAGCACTCCCCATCATTATCTGGGGCTACATCATTTGGAGCCTTGTTCCTGTTTTGATTGCCGTTATCTATTCGTTCAACGATGGGCGTAGCCGCACGGTGTGGAAAGGCTTTTCATTCCGCTGGTGGTTTGGTGACAAATATGCATCGGTGCTTCACGACCCCTCCATGCGTCACGCAATTGTGAACTCTCTCGTTCTTGCCGTAACCACCATGATTATCGTTACCCCACTTGGGCTCGCCCTCGCTATTGGCTCGCATCGCATGAAGGGCAAGAGCGCTGCAGCCGTGCAGGGAATGACTTCTGTTCCTCTCATCACGCCTGAAATCGTTGTTGGTGCTGCCCTGCTGCTTACCTTCACCCGCCTGTTCAGCGGAATTCCACTCGGCTACCCAGCTCAGTTGCTCGGCAACGTGACTTTTTCGGTTTCAGCCGTGGTGGTCATCGTGCGCGCACGGTTGGTGTCAATTGGTTCAAGTTTTGAGGAAGCTGCACGCGACCTTGGCGCCACACGTTTTCAGGCATTGCGCTTTGTGCTCATGCCAATGCTCTGGCCTTCGATCATGGCCAGCTTCGTTGTCGTATTCGCAACGGTTATTGACGACTTCGTGATCACCAGTTTCCTTTCAGCTGGAGTTGATTCGGAAACCGTTCCGCTTCGTATTTACTCATCGGTAAAAGGTGGAGCGACACCTGCACTGAACGCACTCGCCACATTGCTTGTTCTCACTACGTTCACCGCACTCACTATTGGCGTGTTTGGTCTGTCGTTCTGGCGCAGACGCCATGGCGAAACAGGTGGATTCAAAGCAGCTCTTGCCGACCTAACCAGAATGGGCGAATAACTAGTTCAGTGGCAAAACACGCACTGCGTCAGGCAGTACGTCAATATTGGTTGTTGCATCTTCTTGCAAATTGCGCGACTTCTCATCGTTAGGAATTTCTGCAACCAATTTCACGCCGCCAACGTTCAGAGCAATGCGTAATGATGAACCAGCAAACGTGACGCGCTCAATAATTGCCTGTTGTGAGCCCGTACCAACATGAATTCGTTCCGGGCGAATCATGACCATGCCGTCGCCCATTGGTGCGCTTTGCGGGGCAGCAAACTTCACGCCAGAGATTTCCACCACGCCTGTTGACACCACTCGACCAGGCAACAGGTTCGCTGCGCCAACAAACTTTGCAACGTCAATGGTTGCTGGCTTTTCGTAAATCTCGCGCGGTGGTGCAACTTGAATCAACTTGCCATCACGCATTACGCCAATGCGATCACTCATGGTGAATGCTTCGTGCTGATCGTGCGTGACATAAATAAAGGTGATGCCAATTTGGCGTTGCAACGAAGCGAGCTCAACCTGCAAGCGTGCACGCAACTGTGCATCTAACGCACCGAGTGGCTCGTCTAACAACAACACGCTTGGTTCAAGCACCAGCGCACGAGCAAGCGCAACGCGTTGCTGTTCTCCACCCGATAGCTGCGGAACGCGTCGTTCGCTAAATGATCCAAGTGCAACCAGTTCAAGCGCATCCATGACGCGCTCTTTGTCTGATTTCTTCGACACCGAACCTGGCTTTTCAAAACGCAGACCAAACGCCACGTTGTCGAACACGTTCAAGTGTGGAAACAACGCATAGCTCTGGAACACGGTGTTCAGTGGGCGTGTCTCTGGCTCGTCGTGCGTAACATCGCGACCATCAATCAGAATGCGGCCAGAATCGGGAAGTTCGAACCCGCCGATCATGCGCAATGTGGTGGTCTTGCCACAACCCGAAGGGCCGAGCAGCGAGAAGAACTCTCCAGCGTGGATTTCTAAGTTGACGTCGTTAACAACAGTGCGCTCGCCGAACAGTTTGTTGACATGCTCAAGCGTGACCGCGCCATCCAACATGAACTAATTCTCCCCCATAGTTGTGGAGCTAAGGGGAATTGAACCCCTGACCTCTTGCATGCCATGCAAGCGCTCTACCAATTGAGCTATAGCCCCGCTATTTCCTGAAAGAGCCTATACGGGCTAAGTGGAAATGGGCTAGTCCACTAACGTGTCGCCGCGCATTCCTGCACGCTCAAGGTGAATTGGCAACACACGGCCATACAACTGTTTGGTGCGTTCGGGGCTGCCCACAACGCCTTCCATTTCAGTGAAACTAAAAATCGCTACGTACCGCATGGTCGGACCGCTGAGCGGAGTTACTCGATGCAACGAATACCGACCCTTAAAAATTTGCAGATCACCAGGCTCTAAGTGCAACGTATGAATGAGCGATTGATCGCCGTCCAGCACTTGCCCAACACCGTCGTAATTCTCATCTGTTGATGTCCGCAGGTTTGGACTGAATTCAAACTCGCCACCATGCTCTGCGTTTTGAATAGCAAGTGTGACGGTGTAGTTATTGGTGTCGAAGTGCCACGGAAAACCATTCCCCTCTTCGGCCAAGTTGATAACAACATCGGCAAGTGGGTCGGCGTAGCGATAAAACGACGGTTCTTCAAGAACTTCTTGAATGAATGGCGCAAACGAGGGCCACTCATACATCGCACGAATGATGCTGTCATCGCCAAAATTGTCGGCCGGTACGAATGCATTTGAGCGATCATAGAAACGACGAAGCGGGTGTGTGTCAGGTAAATCTGCTGGCAGCTGAGTGAAGTACGGGTTCGTTCGGTTGAAGTTGCGATGACCCAAATGCGAAACTCGGTCGCCTTCAGCAACGAGGGCGGGAATGGCTTCCGGCTTTACGAACTGCTTGATCACTGCGCAGCCGACGGAACGAACGTCTTTTTGCACATCGGCAACTAATTGTCTTCGAGCTTCACCATTTACGTGAATGGGATAGCGCTCAAGGTCGACTATCTGCGCAAGATCCATTGCCATCCCCCAATGTTGCCATAGAAACGAAGGTGAAAATACCTATCGCAGGTGCGAGGCCTCGTTGATGCTGACGATTGATTTCGCACCGGAACGCGAGGCTGCAACGCGGTGAATCGAGGTGTACTGAGGGTAGAAAAAACCCATCTGTGTTGAAATGCCAAGAACATACGCAAGGTATTGATTGACAACCCCACCGTGACACACCACGGCAACCTTCTGGCCTGGGTGTCGATCAATGAGTTCGTTAATTGAAGCAATGACACGATCGCGGAATACTTCTGGCGAATCGGCAGTTTCATCCCACTCGCCTTTCATCATTTTCTGCCAACGCGGATCATTGGTTGCTCGCAATTCTTCAGCGGGAACATATTCCTTAGAGTTTCTGTCAAATTCTGCAACACCTTCACAAATTTTGTACTGAATGCCGAGCTTTTCAATGAGTGGCTGTGCCGTTTCACGCGCACGTCGAAGCGGGCTTACGTACACCGCATCTATTTGCTCGGTGGCTAAATAAGCCGCAAGTTTCTTGGACTGTTCGTGACCCTCAACCGACAACTCGGGGTCGGCAATTCCTGTTTCCAATTCAATGCGCACAGGCAGTGCGTGACGAACCAGGATGATTTCCACGTCTAAGAATGTAGATGGATTGACGTGTGTTACAACAACTCAGCCAAGTTCAACTCGCGTACTGCGCGGTCAAACCTGTTGGTCATTACTTCAATCAGCGTGCGCTGCCGTGGGTCCGACAAGTCCATTCCCCTACTTGCAATTACTGGGTATGCAAGGCAGAACAATGCGGCAGTTCGGTAGTGCAACCACAGTGTGTCGCGGTCTACAAGGCCGGCTGGCGCACCATGAGTGATCAGCGCAGTAACCCAT
>Ga0194060_10000883_pt1 | contig 21874 bp, 16 predicted proteins | sample SepL225m_MetaG_FD_163427 | JGI IMG/M metagenome (GOLD analysis project Ga0194060, IMG submission 163427) | Anoxic zone freshwater microbial communities from boreal shield lake in IISD Experimental Lakes Area, Ontario, Canada - Sep2016-L222-5m | ecosystem: Environmental > Aquatic > Freshwater >... | reverse complement strand
CTTGAGGTAAATCGAGTGCATTTTGTTATGGATAAAGGGTTCTACAGCAAAAAGAACATTGACGATCTGGTGCAGCGCCGTGATCGCTTCACTATTGGTATCCCATTGAACAACAAGTGGTTGCAGAGTGCCATTGACGACATTCGTAAAACTATCCATGGGCCTGCCGGGTATCGCAAGCTGGATGACGAAATACTGTATGTTCACTCGCGAATCTATCCTTGGGGAAAGGAAAATCGTCGCTGTTATCTTCACCTGTACTATAATGCGAGCAGCCACGCCATGTCCCTCTCCTGCGGAAAATTATGTGGAGATTGCGCTTGATCTGAACAAGGAGCAGTAAAGACAACCTTTTATAGCGGACATAGAAAAAATACCTCAAAACCAAGAAAAGATGAAAACAGACACCTCCATCAGGAACGAGAAGAAACAGCAGCCGGACGACAACAAGGGATCGATCATCACGGATATAAAGACGACAGCACAACACAAAGCCGAATGGCAAAAAGTCTTGACAGCGGTACGAGCGGAAAAAAAAGATTCAAGTTGACGATATCCCCGCTTTCCCTCTGTATCTGCGGCACCCGTAGAAAAGTTTTTGCAAGGTGTCGAGGGCCGTGCAGGAAATGCACCATTGCAGAAGAGCAAAAATATTCATCGTCCCGAAAATACTATTCTCTCTCTTTCCCTCTTTATGTTTAAATTCCCGCTTCATTATCGGAGTATGGAGGGGATCTCAAAAAATGATTATTGAAAAACTTGTAACATTCCTGTATAGCTTTCGTTGATCCTGATGTTCCTGCCACGACTTGTAGTGTTTTAAAAGAATTGTCTCTATCGTTTTACCCGAAAAGAATACATGAAATACGATTTTTCCTCAATAGAGGCCAAATGGCAAGACAGGTGGCAACAGCAGCAGACGTTTAAAACTGGAGAAGAGAGCGGTAAGCCAAAATATTATGTGCTCGACATGTTCCCTTACCCAAGCGGAACCGGACTTCACGTTGGCCATCTTGAAGGATATACCGCCTCAGATATTGTCGCCCGCTACAAACGGAGCTGCGGCTATAATGTACTTCACCCGATGGGATGGGATGCCTTTGGACTTCCCGCCGAACAGTTTGCCATCAAAACCGGCACGCACCCGAAAATCACCACCGAAGAGAATATCCGCAGCTTCAAGGGAACGCTTCATGCCATGGGCTTCTCCTACGACTGGTCACGCGAGATCAACACGACCGATTCAGGCTACTTCAAATGGACCCAGTGGATTTTCCTGAAGCTTTACGACAGAGGGCTTGCCTATATGTCGGAAGTGGATGTCAACTGGTGCGAAGAGCTCAAAACTGTTCTGGCAAATGAAGAGGTGGAAGAAAAAATTGCTGACGGATATACCGTTGTCCGCCGCCCTCTCCGGCAATGGGTGCTGAAAATCACCGCGTATGCTGATCGCCTGCTTGCCGATCTCGACGAACTTGAGTGGCCGGAAAATGTGAAGCAGATGCAGCGCAACTGGATTGGCCGCTCGGAAGGTGTTGAAATTGATTTTGAGCTTCGATGCCATGACAAAAAACTGAGAGTCTATACAACAAGGCCAGACACCCTCTTCGGGGCGACCTATCTTGTTATTTCACCAGAACACGCACTGGCAGAAAAGCTTGCCACTGCGCAGCAGTTGGTTGAGGTAAAAAACTATATCCGCCAGGCAAAGCTGAAAACCGAGCTTGAACGCACCGGACTCCAAAAAGAGAAAACCGGTGTTTTTACCGGTTCTTATGCCATTAACCCGGCAACAGGCGAACCTCTTCCTGTCTGGATCTCCGACTTTGTACTGATCAGCTATGGCACAGGGGCCATCATGTCAGTTCCGGCGCACGACAGTCGCGACTGGGAGTTTGCAAAACAGTACAACCTGCCAATCATTGAGGTGATCAAAAGCCCTTATGATGTCGAAGAGTGTGTGTTTGAAGATAAAAACAGTATCTGCGTCAACTCCTCCAACAATGAAATTTCACTGGACGGACTTGCCTATGCAGAATCATTTGAGAAAATGGCTTCATGGCTTGAAACGAAGAACGTGGGGACAAGAAAGGTGAACTACAAACTGCGCGACTGGATATTCAGCCGTCAGCGGTACTGGGGAGAACCAATTCCGATCAAGCATTATGAGGACGGGGCTCTTCGAACAGAAACCAATCTTCCCCTTGTTCTCCCGGAAGTTGAGGCCTATCATCCATCATCAACCGGCGAATCGCCCCTCGCGAACATTCCGCACTGGCTCTACGGAGCGGATGAGCACGGAAAATTCAGAAGAGAGACCAACACCATGCCACAATGGGCTGGCAGTTGCTGGTACTACTTACGCTTTATTGATCCAGAAAACAGCCTGCACCTGATCGAGCCTGAGCGGGAGCGCTACTGGATGAATGTCGATCTCTATATCGGGGGAGCTGAACATGCTGTCCTCCATCTTCTCTATGCCCGCTTCTGGCATAAGGTGCTTTTTGATCTCGGTGTGGTCAGCACAAAAGAGCCATTCAGAAAGCTCTTTAACCAGGGGATGATTCTTGGTGAAGACAATGAAAAAATGTCGAAATCCCGTGGCAACGTTATACCGGCTGACCACGTCCTGCAACGATACGGTGCCGATGCCGTTCGATTGTATGAGATGTTTCTTGGCCCGCTTGAGCAGGTTAAGCCATGGAATACCAACGGCATCGAAGGGATAAGCCGTTTTTTGTCGAAAGTTTGGCGACTGATTTATCCTTCACTTGAAGGCGCACCGGCAACCATCTCTTCAGAACCAATATCTGAAGAGTTGATGAGACGTATGCACAAAACCATCAAAAAAGTTGGTGAAGACACTGAAAATCTCAAGTTTAATACGGCTATTTCAGAGATGATGGTCTTTGTTAACGAACTGCACAAGGCAGAATGCAGGAACCGGGAGGCTCTTGAGACACTGCTTCTCCTGCTCTCCTCCTTCGCTCCTCATATCACTGAAGAGCTTTGGGAGGCTTTGGGCCATAGCCATTCAATCAGCTTGACACCTTTTCCATTATATAACCCAGAACTTGTCGAAGACTCCGTTATAACCATTGCGGTACAGATCAACGGCAAACTGAGAGGCACTTTTCTTGCCCCGGCAAAAAGTGAGAAGGAGCAACTGCTTGCTGAGGCAAAAAAGGTGGAGTCGGTGGTAAAATTCCTTGAAGGAAAAACAGTTATCAAGGAGATTGTTGTTGTGGACAAACTTGTTAATTTTGCAATTCAATAACCATACAGTCGACTGTATTGAGGCTAACTCTGAAAAATATTGTTATCACCTGGAGTGCAAAGCAAATGGATGCTTCGATACAGATGTCAGCTTACTCGTAACCCGACTCAAGTGGCTATTTTTCCATTTGTTGAGCAGGGCGCAGCTCCGTATCGGACCTACTGAACCCACAGGAATCTTCGTGAGTAACACCTTTTTTGAGATGCCATTGAGTCAAATAATCGTAAACTTATTTTAAGCAGAAGATAATAAACTTGCCATGGGGCTTTTAATGTCAGCTTCAACTCATTATTTTCCATGTTAACGAATACCTGTGATGGGGGGTAGTATCTTTTTTCAACGCATAAAACCTGGTATCAATGGCTACGGACGAAACAACACCTAATGTGCAACGAGAGGCATCGATCAGCTCTGTCATGTCTGAAAAGCGGAAATTTCCCCCTCCGGCGGAGTTTTCGAGAAATTCCCATGTCTCTTCAATGGCGGAGTATGAGAAGCTCTATGCTGCCGCAGAATCAGATCCTGATGCTTATTGGGGAGGAATTGCGGAACAGTTCCACTGGTTCAAAAAATGGGACACGGTACTGGAGTGGAACAGCCCTTATGCAAAATGGTTTAACGGTGGTAAAACCAATATCTGCTACAATGCTCTTGATGTCCATGTCAACAGTTGGAGAAAGAACAAGGCTGCGATTATCTGGGAAGGTGAAGAGGGCAACCAGCGGGTACTGACTTATGGAGAGCTGCATCGCCAGGTCTGCAAGTTTGCCAATGTACTGAAAATCGCAGGCATCAAGCCGGGTGACAGGGTTGCTATTTATATGGGGATGGTACCGGAGCTGGTAATCTCCGTTCTTGCCTGTGCCCGTGTCGGAGCTGTCCATAACGTTATTTTTGCAGGATTCTCAGCTCACGCTATTACGGAACGCGTCAATGATTCGCGCGCCAAAATGATCATCTGCGCCGACGGCTCAAGACGCCGCGGAAGCTCCATCAACCTGAAAAACATCGTTGACGAAGCTATCGTCAACACACCTTCGGTACGCAGCGTCATGGTACTCAAGGCAACCGGTGAAGATGTACACATGCACGACGGCATGGACCATTGGTGGCACGATCTCATGGGTCTTGCATCCGATGAGTGCGAACCGGTGGAGGTAGATTCTGAACATCCGCTCTTTGTGCTCTACACAAGCGGCTCAACCGGAAAACCAAAGGGGATCCTGCACACAACCGCCGGATACATGGTCCATGCAGCAAGCTCTTTCAAGTACGTTTTTGATATCAAGGATGAGGACATTTACTGGTGTACAGCAGATGTCGGCTGGATCACCGGACACAGCTATATGGCTTATGGCCCTATGCTCAACGGCGCAACCATGCTCATGTATGAAGGGGCTCCGAACTATCCCCAGTGGGATCGCTTCTGGGATATCATCAACCGCCACAAGGTCACCATTCTCTATACCGCACCTACCGCTATCCGCGCCTTTATACGCGCCGGAAACGAGTGGGTCACCAAACACAATCTCAATTCACTCCGCCTGCTCGGAAGCGTCGGCGAACCAATTAATCCTGATGTCTGGATGTGGTACCACAAGGTTGTCGGACAGGAGAGATGTCCTATTGTTGATACCTGGTGGCAGACGGAGACCGGTGGCATCATGGTTTCTCCACTACCAGGTGCAACCCCCACGAAACCTGGTACTGCCACTCGACCGCTTCCTGGCATTATGGTTGACGTTGTCCGAAAAGATGGCTCCCCATGTGAAGCAAACGAAGGTGGCTATCTTGTTATCAAAAAACCATGGCCATCAATGCTTCGTACCATTTATGGCGACAATGAGCGCTACGAAAAAACCTACTGGTCGGATTTCAAGGACATGTACTTTACCGGCGACGGTGCCCGCAAGGACGAAGACGGCTATATCTGGATCATGGGACGTGTCGATGATGTGGTCAACGTCTCTGGTCACCGTCTCGGCACCAGCGAGGTCGAAAGCGCTCTGGTATCGCACGAGGCTGTTGCAGAGGCCGCTGTTGTCAGCCGTCCGGATGATCTGAAAGGAAATGCCCTTGTTGCCTTTGTGACGCTGAAGGATGAGTATGTCGGCGATATGGCTCTCCGTGACGCTTTGCGCAACCATGTTGCCAAAGAGATCGGACCTATTGCCAAACCCGATGAGATCAGATGGGCAGCAAAAGGACTTCCCAAAACACGCAGTGGAAAAATTATGCGCCGCCTCCTTCGCGAGCTTGCCACAAGCAACGAAATCAAGGGAGATATCACCACGCTTGAAGATTTCGGCGTGCTTGAGAATCTTCGTGATCAGGAAAGTGACTAAGCCCCGGCATTTCACCAACAAACAATCAAACGAAAAGCGCAGTCGACACTGCGCTTTTCGTTTTTCTACCCAGCCCCACACAGCCAACCCAACACCACCCACAAACCACCGCAGCCGGTCACTGAGTAGCGCAAAGCGCGTATCGAAGTGACCAGCCGCAAAATATCAACTCACCCAATTAAGCTGCCAGATCGTAAAGTTAAGAAATGAGGCAAAACTGACCCACAAGAGATAGGGAACGAGGAGATACGCAGCAAGTGGTGAAACGGCTCTGAATTGTACAATCGTCAACACAATGGCAATCCAGAGAAAAGCTATAACCACCAAAGCCATCACGGGAGAGTGAAGCCCAAAAAAGGTAGCCGACCAGGCAAGATTCAGCAAAAGCTGGATGCCAAAGGGTACCAGTGCCCCCTGTATCTGTTTTTTCTCCCCCCACTGCTCCACAACAAGAGCCAGCGATATACCCATCAAAAGAAAGAGGAGACTCCAGGCGGGAGGAAACAGCCAGTCAGGCGGATTCCAGGATGGTCTTTTCAGCACTGAATAGTACCACTCTGAACCCGGTACAGGCGTAAAGGTGCTGCCGGCATAAGCAAAAACAAAACACAGGCCGATGCAGAGTAAAAAATTTGGAATATTGTGCTTCATAATACGTTGATTCAAAATGTTAACGCAAATTATTTATTTGTCTCATGGAGGCTTTCTCTCCTGCTGGAATATAGAAACTATAGAGCTGATGTAACCTATCCCAACCTTTTACAAAAAAAGAAATGTTATATTAGCCACCTCTCTCATATACAATCATCACAATTGCATGAAAGAAACAAGCAATGAGTTGCAAACTGCCATCAGAGCAGCCCGGGGTGCCGGAGCTATCACCCTTGAAAAATTTGGAGAGCTCTCTCATCCTGAAATACACACCAAGCGGTTCAAGGATTTTGTAACCGATGTTGATAAAGCGTGTGAGGCTGCAATCAGCTCCATTATCTCTGAAAATTTCCCTGACGACAGTATGCTCTGCGAAGAGGGTACCGACATGAAGGGCTCTTCAGGACGAACATGGATTATTGATCCCCTTGACGGCACACTTAACTTTATTCACTCTTTTCCTGTTTTTTCTATAAGCATAGCACTGCGTGACAGCAATGATGAGTTGCTCACAGGTGTGGTCTATCAGCCTGTTCTCCAGGAACTCTTTACGGCCGAACGAGGTCAGGGTGCATTTCTGAACGGCAATAAAATCACCATTTCTGATCGGACAGACAAAGAGAGCTTTCTGATGGCAACCGGACTGCCATTCAGTGAATACAACTATCTCGATGCTGCTCTCGGAATGTTGAGAGATGTTATTCATGACTCCGCCGGAATACGACGCGCCGGCTCTGCGGCCATAGATCTGGCGTACACTGCCTGCGGGCGCTTTGACGGCTTCTGGGAATATAAACTCTCACCGTGGGATTTTGCTGCAGGCGTACTGCTTGTTCGTGAAGCAGGAGGAATTGTTACCGATTTTTCCGGAAACCGTGATATTTTCAAGGGGCAAAGCATTCTCGCCGGCAGCCCGATTACCCACCCTCTGCTGCTCGAAAAAACATTGAAACATTTTCAGACATGAGCAGTACACCAGAAATGCTGGTACACCTGATTTGAACAGAAGACTCTTCTTTTGTATCTTGACCACCCGCTTTTTTTCAGATATTACAATTTGCGTTCATTTCCTGCCCGGCTTACCCGCTCAGGAGCAACGATTACACTATGCTCATTCATCAGCGCTCGATTCAAAAAGAGGTATCTCTCTGTGGTACGGGACTTCACACAGGAGAAAAATGTACCATTACATTTAAACCTGCCCCGGTAAATTACGGCTACCGTTTTATCCGCACCGATATCGAAACCAGCCCTGAAATACCGGCGCTTATCGATAATGTCGTTGATGTCCTTCGGGGAACCACCATTGCGCTGAACGGTGTCAAAGTGCATACCACCGAGCATGTGCTTGCAGCCCTCTACGGACTGCAGATTGATAACTGCCGAATAGAGCTGAGTGGCCCGGAGCCTCCAGTTATGGATGGAAGCTCTCACCCATTTGCCAAAGCCCTCCTTGAGGCAGGCATCCAGGAGCAGGATGAGCCAAAAAACTACCTGGTCATTGATGAGACCATTGAATACCATGATGCAGCAAACAGCGTCGATATTGTGGCTTTGCCTCTCGACAGCTTCAGGGTAACGGTGATGGTTGATTACAAAAATCCCGCTCTCGGCTCACAACACTCAGGTCTTTTTGATCTGGACAAGGAGTTTGTCAGCGAGTTCTCCTCTTCACGAACCTTCTGTTTTCTCAGTGAAGTTGAAGGACTTGCTAATCAGGGCATTATCAAGGGGGGGGATATCGACAATGCTATTGTCATTATCGATAAGGCAATGCAGAACGAAGAGCTTGCTGCGCTTGGAAAAACACTGGGTAAAGAGAATCTTCACCTTGGTGAAAATGGTATTCTCAATAACCGTGCACTGCGCTTTGCCAACGAACCCGCCCGCCATAAACTCCTCGACCTTCTCGGCGATATGGCTCTTCTGGGTATGCCATTACAGGCTCAGGTACTTGCCGCCCGTCCCGGCCACGCATCAAATGTTGAATTTGTCAAGCAGCTCAAAAAGTACGCCGACCGCAACAAACTTGCCCGACAATATCAACATGAGAAAAAAGCAGGGGTTATTTTTGATATCAACGCCATTCAAAAAATCCTTCCACACCGATACCCATTTTTGTTGATCGACAAAATCGTTGAGTTCAAGCTTGACGAAAAAATTGTATCGATCAAAAACGTGACGATGAACGAGCCATTTTTCCAGGGCCATTTTCCGGGAAACCCCATCATGCCCGGCGTTCTCATCCTTGAGGCCATGGCCCAGACAGGAGGCATCATGATGCTCAACGGCAATAATAATATCCAGGAGAGTGTGGTTTACTTCATGGGTATCGACAAGGCCCGTTTCCGCAAACCGGTGCTTCCGGGTGACACGCTTGTTATTGAAGCTGTTGTTACCAACCGACGGAGAAATGTATGCCAGTTTGATGCCAAGGCATACGTCCGGGGCGAGCTTGTCTGCGAAGCCTCCCTTATGGCCACTGTTGTACCAAAAAGCAAGTAGAACAACCAGTTATAAAGCGCCCCCCAGCAACGATGAAGGGCGCTTTAAACATATCTCCCACACTCCATCAACAAGTTGTCAACATTCTCAACACAAAAGAATCACGCATACCAACAAAATTAACTTTAATTATAATAACAAGTTAAGATGACGCACCAACTGAGGCAACCTTTGTTGCTTAAAGTTATCAATATCTCTATGCGATATATAGGCTTATAGAGATATTGAAAAAAACAAGTGCGGCGGAAACTTTTTTTTTCAATTCACACGCTGTAGTTCAGCCCTTTGTGAATCCTGTAGAATCTCATGCAGTACTGGAAAAATGAGTATAAAAGAGTCACTGTGGAGAGGTATAAGAAGATCTCCTTGAGAGGATAGAGTTTCAGAACGGGAAGAGGCCAGGCCATAACAATAAAGAGCATCGAGACAAAACCCACTGCCCATTTTCCGGGCCAGAGAGATGTTGTTACCACAGAGTAGTGGAATTTCACGTATCCCGCACCGATAAAAATCAAGATATCCCTCAACAAAGCAAAGAGAACAAACCAGAGGGGGAGTTGATTGATCCAGAAAAAATATATTGCCACACTGGCAAGACAAAGCTTGTCGGCAAGAGGGTCGATGATTTTCCCCATCTCCGAGACCTCATTGGTCCATCGTGCTACCCGACCATCAAACCAGTCGGAGAGAACGGCAACCATCATAATGGCAATCGCAATGTTGAAATGGCCATTGTGGTAATAGTAGAGGAACCAGGGGATCAGAAGTATTCTCAAAAAACTGAGAGAATTCGGCAGATTAAAGATACGACCTTTCACAGTTATGCGTTTAGTTATTGTATCATATCAGCTCTTCACAAGATAAGAAACTTTTTCATTCACTGCCTTGAAACTACCGGATGACCTTGCCGGGCGACGCATTGACAAACTGTGACCAGCTTCCTCCACCCTTCCGTCTCTTTCCCTCAGGCAAAGGAGAGTCGCGGCTCTCGCCCCTGAGGAGATCACACAGCGCGATGCCAAGCGCATCGGTAACATCATAAGGCTTGGGGGGCTCCGCAATACCAAGCATCCTGGCCACCATAAACGCAACCTGCTCCTTGCTGGCCGCCCCTCTGCCGGTTATCGCCGACTTCACCTCTCGTGGGGCATACTCGCGCAGAGAGAGATGAGAATTCATTGCCAGCGCAATAACCGCTCCCCGTACCTGGCCAAGCTTCAATGCCGACTGCACATTTCTACTGAGGAAAGCGGTCTCAAGGGCCACTCGTTCAGGTTTGAAATCAATAATCACCTGTTCGAGTTCACGATATATCTGACCAATGCGCTCGGGATGACTTTTACTGGAGTGCAGCCGGATAACCCCACACAGCAGTAAAGAAAAACCCCGAGAGTCATGACGAATAACACCATAACCGGTATTCAGACTTCCGGGATCAATCCCGAGAACAACCATCCTCTACTCGTTTAAACTGTCCATTGCACTCTCGCTGACCTCCATATTACTGTATACAGCCTGCACATCATCATTACTCTCAAGCGCATCAATCAGCTTGATCACTTTCCGTGCATCCTCAGCTTCGAGTTCAATATAATTTTCAGGGACCATATCAATCCTGGCATTCTCATAAGCAATTTTGGCCGTGTCAAGCGCCTGTTTTGCTGTTTGAAGCTCCTTGATATCGGTGGTAATGGTAAAATAGTCGTCGCTATCCCCGCTGAGGTCTTCAAGCCCGGCATCCAAAAGTGTCTCCATGAGGAGATCCTCACTCGCCAGCGATTTCAGCACATCCAGCGTCCCCTTGCGCTGGAACATCCAGGCAACACTGCCGCCTTCACCAAGAGAACCATTATTGCGGCTCATAATATGACGAAGATCAGCCACCGTCCGGTTACGATTGTCCGTCGCTGTTTCAATAATCAGGGCAATACCTGCCGGGCCATAACCCTCATAGGTAATTTCATCCCATATAACACCCTCAAGCTCCCCGGTTCCTTTCTTGACGGCACGCTGGATATTATCCATCGGCATGGAGTTGTCTCTTGCGGTATCAATGGCAAGCCTGAGACGTGGATTGCCTGCGGGATCACCTCCTCCCATTTTGGCTGCAATGGTAATCTCCTTGACCAGTTTTGTGAATAAACTTCCCCTTTTCTGGTCAGTTACCGCCTTTTTTCTTTTGATGGTTGCCCATTTACTATGTCCTGACATAACAAAAACTGCTGATTTGTTTAATCCTCCTGTCTCCCCGCCTATGATAATAGATTTATTTTCTTTAAATAAAATCAAAACGCCAGCCATTCTCGCAAGTTAACAACAAGAAAAAACAATGACAAACTTGATGATCGCCTATCAGGGAGAACCTGGAGCATATAGTGAAATCGCCGCGCTCCGGATTGGCGTGCCTCAACCCTGCGAATCATTCGAAGAGGTCTTTGCGGCTGTTGAGCAGAGGAGCGTGGATTATGCGGTCATCCCCATCGAAAACTCACTTGGGGGCAGTATTCATCAGAACTACGACCTGCTGCTCCAGCATCCGGTCACCATTGCTGCCGAAACCTTTGTGAAGGTTGAACACTGTCTGCTTGGAATCAAAGAGGCTTCAGCAGAGCATGCCCTCAAGGTGCTCTCTCACCCACAGGCACTTGCCCAGTGTCGAAATTTCTTTGCCACACACAAGCATCTCAAAGCCGAGGCGGCTTATGATACTGCGGGCAGCGCAAAAATGATTAGCGCTGAACAAGACCCCACCAAGCTTGCCATTGCCTCAAAAAGAGCGGGCGAGCTCTACGGACTCGAAATCCTGAAGGAGAACCTCGCTGACGAAGAGTGGAACATCACCCGTTTTTTCTGTATTGCTCATGCCGAAAACCATGATCCGCTGCGATTGGCTGAAATATCATCAAAACTTGATAGATCGCAATACAAAACATCCATTGCCTTTACTCTTCCCAACGAGCAGGGTTCGCTCTTCAAGGCGCTGGCCACCTTTGCCATGCGCAATATTGATCTGACAAAAATCGAGTCGCGACCGTTCAGAAAAAAGGCCTTTGAGTACCTTTTTTATATCGATTTTATCGGCCATCAGGCGGAGCCAAATATCCACAATGCACTCAACCATCTCCGTGAATTCGCCACCATGGTAAATGTTCTTGGAAGTTACGGGGTGGTTGCAGAATGAACAACCGCCAACTTGACATCTTCCCGCCTGACGAACCGGTAAAGAGGGCTGATGTGCCAGCCATTATCCAGGAGAAGCCCGCGCTCTTTCTGATTGATGGTATGGCGATGCTCTACCGCGCCTTTTTTGCCCTGCAACGAGCAGGCATGACAAGCGCTGAGGGAATGCCGACCGGCGCTCTCTATGGTTTTGTGACGGCCTTGCTTAAAATTTTTGAAACCTATAAACCACACTATCTCGCGGCGGTCTTTGACAGCAAGGAGAAGACCTTTCGGCACGATCTTTTTCCAGCCTACAAGGCCAATCGGGCAGCGCCGCCGGAAGAGCTGATCATGCAGCTTGCTGTGGTTTTTGAACTGCTGGATGCTTTCAATATCCCACTCATCAAAACTCCCGGCTACGAGGCTGATGATCTTATCGGTGCCGCCACAAAAAAGTTTGAAGATAGTTGCCGCATCTACATTGTCACCCCTGACAAGGATCTTGCCCAGCTTGTCCACGAGGGAGTGAAAATGCTCAGACCGGGTAAAAACCAGAATGAGCTGGAGCTGTTCGGCAAAAGCGAAATTGCGGAACACTTTGGAGTTTTGCCTGAGCTGTTCACCCAGTTTCTGGCACTGACCGGCGACACCTCAGACAATATTCCGGGAGCCAAAGGTATCGGGCCAAAAACCGCAGCAACACTGCTTAACAAATACCATTCGCTGCCGAATATCTACCGCAATCTCGACCACCTTGCCCCAAAAACCCGGCAAAGCCTTGAAGAGTTTCAATCGCGCCTTGATCTGGTAACACAACTGGTCACCATACGCACCGATCTTCAGATTGATGTTACCCTGAACGATCTCGCCTGTGGATTACCGGATCGCACCAAACTTGTGCCACTGCTGCAAAAACTTGGATTCAAATCCATCGCCTTGAGAATACCATCCATTTTCGAAGCGCTGCTCCAAAACCCTGGCGAAGAGGAGCCAGTCCAGGAATACCCGGTCGATCCGCCCGAAGAGCCCAAACCTCCACTCCGCTCACCGCAACCGGAGGGTGACTATACGCTTGTTGATACAAGAGAGAAGCTGAACAGGCTTATAGCATCACTACAGGGTGCTTCACGCATCGCTGTTGACACCGAAACAACCAGCCTTGATACCTTTGAAGCTGAACTGGCAGGTATCTCTATCTCCATTGAAGCAAAGAGAGCACACTTCATCTCTTTTTCCCACAGCTCTCTTGACCGGAAAGAGACACTGGAACTCCTCAGACCTCTGCTTGAAGATCCCTCGCTTCCGAAAAGCGGTCAGAACCTCAAATACGACATCCTTGTTCTGAAAAAATATGGGATTGATCTTTCGCCGGTTGGTTTTGACACCATGCTCGCCAGCTATGTGCTCAACCCTGAAGAGAAACACAATCTTGATGATCTGTCGGCCCGCTATCTCGGCTACCAGACCACAACCTTTGATGAACTGGTCGGCACCGGCAAAGCAAAACTGCATATTTTTGACGTAGATCCGCAAAAGCTGTCGAACTATGCCTGTCAGGATGCCGATCTTGCCCTTCAGCTCGAAAATATGTTCCGCAAAAAGCTTGAAGGAGAAAAAGAGCTGCTCTGGATCTGCGAAAAAATTGAGTTTCCCCTCGTCTCCGTTTTGGCTGCCATGGAATATGCGGGTGTCAGCATTGACTCTGCACATCTTGCACAAGCCTCAGTTACCGCTCAAAAAGAGCTTGAGCTGCTGACCGAAAAGATTTTTGGAGCAGCGGGCTCCACCTTCAACATTGATTCTCCGAAACAGCTTTCGCATATCCTCTTCAACGTCCTTGGGCTCCCAACAAGAAAAGCCACCAAAACCGGTTTTTCAACCAATGTGGAGGTCCTTGAGGAGCTTGCTGGCCAACATCCCATAGCCAGCGACCTCCTCGAATACCGGAGCCTCCAGAAACTCAAGGGCACCTATATTGATGCCCTGCCCAGGATGGTCAATCCGGTAACCGGCAGAGTACATACGTCGTTCAACCAGTTTATTACTGCAACAGGCCGGCTCTCATCCTCCAATCCGAACCTGCAGAACATCCCTGTTCGCACACCGCTCGGCAAGGAGATCCGCCGCGCCTTTATCCCCTCAACCCCTGAAAAGTGGCTGCTCTCGGCTGATTACTCACAGATTGAGCTGCGGATTGCTGCGGAGATCTCAGGAGATCCTCAACTCATTGAGGCATTCCGCAACCGCGAAGATATCCACACCGCCACCGCGAGGGTGATTTTTGGGCTTGACGACATTACCGGCGATATGCGACGCAAGGCAAAAGAGGTGAATTTCGGAGTCCTCTATGGTATCATGCCTTTCGGGCTCGCCAAACGGCTCACTATTACACAGAAAGAGGCCAAAATCATTATCGACACCTATAAAGCCAAATATCCCGGTCTCTTCAAGGCACTGCTGACCATTATTGAAATGGGAAAACAGAGCGGCTACGTCTCAACGCTTCTCGGGCGGCGCCGTTACATCGCTGACCTTAACAGCCGGAATACCAATGTTCAGAAAGCTGCGGAAAGGGCCGCCATGAATACCCCGATTCAGGGCACAGCGGCAGACATCATCAAATGCGCCATGAACCTCTGCAGTGTACGGATGCTTGAACAGCAGATGCGCTCAGTCATGCTGCTGCAGGTGCATGATGAGCTGCTCTTTGAGACAACCGATGCAGAAAAAGAGCCGCTTTCACGCCTGGTGGAACAGGCTATGATTGATGCGGCGGTAACTTGTGGACTTAGGCATGTACCGGTTGAGGTCGATATCGGCGTGGGGAAAAACTGGCTGGAGGCTCACTAACCATTACTTCGCCGTTCAATCGAACGGGGCAGGTGCGCCACAGGCCCCGGATGTCGAAATCGTGCTTAACGACTATTGATATCGTTTGCTGAGCCCAAGCTTCTCCATACGAGAATAGAGGGTTTTTGGGTGCATCGCGAGCTGCTCGGCAGCTCCGCCCACGCCACTCACCCTCCCTTTTGAGCGACTGAGGACATCAAGAATCAACTCTCGCTCCATTACGGCAATATCGTGTTCAAAATCGACCATTGTTCTGGTACGACCGGCGGCCTGAAGCCCTGATGCGGGTGCAGAGGAAGAGAGGATGGTTGAAAAATCAAGTGTAGAACCATCAGAGACAATAACCGCCTGCTCAATCAGGTGAGCGAGTTCCCGGATATTGCCCTTCCACTCCCGCCCAGCCAGGCGATTCATGTCGCTCTCCCGGAGAGAACGAAGAGGCTTGCCGAACTCCTTTGAAAACTTTGCGGCAAAATGAGCGGCGAGCATGGCAATATCTTCACGACGTTCGCTGAGAGGAGGAATCGCCAGCGGAAAAACGTTGAGCCGGAAAAAGAGATCTTCACGAAAACGCCCTTCGGCAACCTCACAAGCAAGATCGCGGTTGGTCGCCGCAATAACCCGAACATCGACCTTGATCACCTGCCGCCCACCCAATCGTTCAAGCTCACGCTCCTGAAGCACACGCAGCAGCTTTGCCTGCAATTCAAGCGGAAGCTCTCCGATTTCATCCAGAAAAATAGTACCCCCTTCAGCCAGTTCAAACTTTCCGATCTGCCGTTCTGTGGCACCGGTAAAGCTCCCTTTTTCGTGACCAAACAGCTCTGATTCAATGAGGGGAGCTGGCAGTGTGGCACAGTTGATCTTGATCAGCGCACGCTTGCTGCGGGTTGAAAGATTGTGTAGAGCCCGGGCAAACAGCTCCTTGCCTGTGCCGGTTTCACCCTGAATCAGCACCGTCGCATCAGTAGGGGCAACCTGGCTGACCCTTCGCAAGACTGCCACAAGGGAAGCGCTTTTGCCGATAATCTCCTCAAAATTATGCACCGCATTGATCTCTTCAATAAGAGAGGTACGCTCGCCCTCCAGTTTTCGGCGCAAATCATCAATCTCTTCAAACGCGAGATAGTTCTGCAGGGCCAGAGAGAGCTGAGGCACAATCAGGGCTACCGTCGCCTGGTCATGCTCCTCAAACGAGCGGGAGGTATCGGAGATAATCAATCCGGCGCGGCTGCCCGGCGTATCCCAGAGTTGAACCGTCAGCAAAGAGCAGATACCGAACCGTTCTTTGACCAGCGCCAGAATCCGGTACTCCTGGCAAAGCCTGAGAAACGATTCACCACAAAAACAACCAGGATTGAAAATCAGGGAAAAGCTCTCCCGCACAATCTCCTCAGCATCGTCCACCGCAAGCATATCTACCGGAGAAACTGGCACGAAGCCACCTCCACCGTCACGCATAAAACTGTCAAAAATACGATAGCAACCATCTTCACCCATGACACGAATACCAAGAAAGGTGCAGGGTACCAGCTTGTCAATCTGCTCGCAGACTGCCAGAAGCATCCTGCCCCGATCCTTGATGGTAAGCAGGGCATTGTTGACGGCAAGCTGCATCGCAGTTTGCGCTTCACGCTGCCGCAGCTCCTCGTAGGCAAGGGCATTGCTGACTCCAACGGCAACCGGTGATGAAAGCGTTGCCAGAAGCTCTTTATCGCTCTCCGACCACCTCTTTTGATCCTTTGAAACAAAACAGAGAAATCCGATCACCTTACCACCAGTGCGCAGCGGCGAAAGCACCACCTGCCGCATACCGAGATCGCGGAGTATCTGCAAGAGCGGAACATCCGCAGTGTTACTCTGAAGCGCCTCCTCAATAGTGATAACCGAAACCGTAAGATCTCCGAGATGAGTCTCAATCCACGAACCCGCAATCAGCCTCTTTTGGCGATCAAACGTTTCGGGAAGCTGAAAGCGCAGCATTTCAAAAAAAACATTGCTGTACCTCCCCGCCTTGTCGAAAGTGATGATGACCGCAGAATCAAACTCAAAGACAAGATGGAGCTTGTCGAAAACGGTCCGGAAGAGATCCTTGGGGTCACGGATTGAGCCGATCGCGTCGCTGATATACTGCATCAGTTTATGGGCCTCATGGACGAAAGAGCTGCTCATAGCACAAGAGAAAAAATATTCCTGAAATTTAAGACAACAGTATACAGAAAATTCTTATTTTTTCGGAAAACCGAAAAGATAACGCGGTTGACTGCGCACCGCAGAACAACGATCTTGCTGATTAACGCCAAATTCTCGGGCTCTGGCATACAAATTGCTGTTAATATGCGTAACGGGTAGAACGGAAAAAACCAAAGCTCCATGAGAACAACGAGAAGAAGAATAACCAGAACCACCGGTATCGCCGCAGCAACGTTGATGCTTGCTTGTACCTCGCCTGCCGCCGTTGCTGCTGCTGAACCGCCAAATGCGCCACTCACTCTTGAAACAGCAATCCATCTTGTCCGCGAAAACAATCCTGCGCTGAAAGCTGCGGCAGAAGATATCTCTGCGGCTGAAGCAAGAGTCACCCAGAGCAAAAGCGGATATTATCCGCAAATCTCAGTTGCTGCAGGCTACACCGCTATCACTCCTGTTTCTGAGATGAGTATTGGTGGAGGCGCTCTGAAATTCATGCCGAATGACAACTACGATGCCAAGCTCACAGCAAAGATGGAGCTGCTTGATTTCGGCAGAAGAGATGGCAATGTTGACCTGGCTCTCAGCGGGAAAAAAATGGCAGAACAGACGCTGGAACTTTCACGCAGAGAGCTATCGTGGCAGACCGTACAGCTCTTTTATGGCATCCTCTTTCTTCGGGAAAGCATAAAGGTGGAGGAGACGGAGATTGCTGCCCTCAACAAGGCGCTTGACTACACCAAAAAGCGCTATCAGGCTGGAGCAGCAACCCCGTTTGATATTTTTTCAACAGAGGTACGTCTTGCCGCAGCCCGTAACCGGACGCTGGATATGGAACACGAACTTCGGCGGAATGAGCTGACTCTGCACCGCCTGACCGGCATTGGAGAGAGTGATCCGCTTCTGCTTCAGGGATCTTTTGCTGGCAAGACAACCGTCGATCATCTCAGCACTGGACTTGTCGACCAGGCTCTGGCACAACGTCTTGAACTCAAACTGTCACGAGAGGGTGAAACAGTCGCAAAACAACGGCAGTCTCTTGCCATGAAAGAGAGTTTGCCGGTCGTTACAGGCGCTCTCTCTTATGGTTTTACCAATGGGTATCAGCCCGATATTTATCATATTCGCAACAACATTGCCGGTAACCTGCATCTTGAGGTGCCGCTCTTGACCGGCTACCGAACCAGCGCAAAACAGCAGGAGCGCGCGGCCATGCTCCGTGCCGCAACCCAGCGAAGAGTTGATACCCAACAGCAGATCAAAAACGATGTCGATGAGACAATCCATGCGCTCGACACCTCTACGGAAAAGATGATCACAACAGAAGCGCAGGTAAAACAGGCTGAACTGGCTGCACAACATGCCAGGATCCGCTACGAAAACGGGATGGCCACAACGCTCGACCTGCTCGACACCGAAGCCTCCCTTGCCCAGGCCGGACTGGCAAGAGTGCAGGCAGCTTATGCCTGCATACTGAACACCTATAAACTCAAACGTGCAACCGGGGCGGTATTCTGGTAACAAGAATACCCTGCAAACAACAACAACCATGGAACAACCTGAATCAACAACAATGGCTGACAACAATCCTTCCGAAAAAGCGCCTGCAAAGGCAGCAAATCCGCTGCGCGTCATCATTATCGGCGCTCTCCTTGCGGCGACCCTGCTCTGGGGAGGCAGCAACGTATACCATTCGTTTCTTTTCATCGAAACTGACAACGCACAAATTGAGGGTGATATCTATCCTGTTATTTCACGTGTTCCCGGCACCATCGGCGACGTGCTGGTAAAAACCAATCAAACGGTCAAGCAGGGCGACACACTTCTCCGGCTTGATGCCACCGATTACGAAGTGCGCCGCGACATTGCGGCTGCTGAGCTGCTGAGCGCCAGGGCGGCTGTAGAGACATCAACGAAACAGGCAAGTGCTGCCAGAGATGGAGCAAGCGCAGCCGAGGCGACAAGCAGAAAGTTGCAGACCGACCTGCGCCGCAATGAAAAACTTCGTCGCCTGGATGTCATTTCGCAGGCAGAGTTTGATGGAGTACACGCTGGAGCACAAGCCTCTTCTGCCCAGTATGCAGGAGCCAGCAATCAGTATCAGGCAGCGCTTGCCCAGGTGCCCCTGAAAAGAGCTGAGGTAAAAAAACGCGAAGCTGAACTCCGTGAGGCCGAACTGCGACTCTCCTATACCACCATTATCGCCCCGGCAGATGGTCAGGTTTCAAAAAAAAATGTACAGCCAGGGCAGTATGTGGCTCCCGGTCAGCAACTGATTGCACTTGTTGGCAGCAAGGAACTCTGGGTTGTGGCAAACTTCAAAGAGACTCAGCTTGATAAAATAGCACCTGGACTGCCAGTCACGATCAAGGTGGACGCCTACCCCGGCAAAGAGTTTCAAGGAAAGGTAGAGTCGCTCTCATCAGGTACAGGTGCAAAATTTTCCCTGCTTCCACCTGATAACGCCAGCGGCAACTTTGTGAAGGTGACACAGCGTGTTCCCGTAAAAATCCTCTTTACCGACAAGCAGGACAATCGCTACCCCCTTGCTGCGGGAATGAATGTGGTGGTCGAAGTCAAGATCAAGTGAGCTATTGAACAGAAAAACAGATAACGCATGGCACAGACACAACCACAGAATGGAGCAGCAGTAGCGGCAATGCTGCCGAATCCTGCTCACCATTACGAAACCGGTCTTCGCAAAGTCATTATCACATTGACCGTGATTGTGGCCGCAATGCTGGAGCTGATTGACACCACCATTGTGAATGTTGCGCTTACACAGATAAGCGGCAACCTCGGTGCCAGCATTGAAGATGTTGCCTGGGTGGTCACCAGCTATGCCATCGCCAATGTGATTGTTATTCCCCTCTCAGGTTTTCTCGGCAACCTGCTCGGTCGGCGCACCTATTACATCGGTTCAATTCTGCTCTTTACGGTGGCCTCGTTGCTCTGCGGTATCTCCACCGACATCTGGACGCTGGTTTTTTTCCGATTCCTGCAAGGCATCGGTGGCGGAGCGCTCCTGCCAACCTCACAAGCCATCCTCTACGAAACCTTCAAACCGGAAGAACGGGGCACCGCCACGGGCATCTTTTCAATGGGGCTGGTGCTCGGACCAACCTTTGGCCCCCTGCTTGGCGGCTACCTTGTGGACTATTTCTCATGGGAATGGTGTTTTTTTGTGAATATACCTATCGGCATACTGGCAGCATGGTCATCCTTCACCTTTCTCAGCGAACCAAAAGTGCAGCACTCGGTCTCGAAAATTGACTGGGCAGGCATCGGGCTTCTGGCTGTGGGCATCGGCTCCCTGCAATTCATTCTTGAACGGGGAGAATCAAAAGACTGGTTTGAAACACCCTATATTACCATGTTCACCGCTATAGCCATTCTCTCCCTTATCGCCTTTGCCTGGCTGGAACTCCACACTGAAGAGCCTGCTGTTGACCTTCGTGTGCTGGCCCGCAGCCACAACCTGCCGATAGCGGCAATTCTGACCTTTGTGGTTGGCTTCGGCCTCTATGGTTCGCTCTTTGTCTTTCCGGTTTTTGTACAGCGTCTTCTGGGATTTACTGCGGTACTTACGGGCTTGGTACTCTTTCCAAGCGCCCTGGTAACGGGCATTATCTCCATGCCGCTCGGCATGGCGGTGCAAAAAGGCGTCTCACCAAAAAAGCTGATGACTGTCGGAATGGTAGCATTTATTATTTTCTGCTGGTCACTTGGACAGCAAACCATGCAATCAGGTGCATCAAACTTTTTCTGGGTACTGCTTTTGCGGGGAGTGGCGCTTGGATTCATCTTCATTCCCGTCACCATGCTCTCCGTCTCAGGGCTGCATGGCAAAGATATCGGACAGGCAACAGGGCTCAACAACATGGTGCGCCAGCTTGGAGGCTCATTCGGTATAGCGCTGACCAACACCTATATCGTCAAACGGGTGGCGGAGCACAGAACCGAACTTCTCAGCCATCTCTCTCCTTATGACCCGGCAGCAATATCAAGACTTGATACCATAAAACAGGCTGCCGTCATGAAGACAGGGTTATCTCCCGCCGGAGCAGAGGTTGTCGCGCTGAACGCTCTTGAGGGCACCGTGACCATTCAAAGCCACCATCTTGCCTACATGGATGCCTTCATGTTGATCGCCCTGCTTTTCGCAATCGCATTGCCGCTACTCTTCTTTATCAAAATTAAAAAAGAGGAGAAAGCTGATTTGTCTGGGGCGCACTGAGATGAATGTTGGGACGATGGTAATCTGTTGGTTTTCGAAGGACGCTATTTCTCCATATCATTTTGGTTTATGTGCTTTTGAAGGTTTTCATCAAAAGTCAAAACCTCATACTGTTCAACAGCATGATATGCTAAAAATAAAGTATCAACAATCACCATATTTTTCATTTATAGCGTTTTTCCATGCGTCATGTTCACGGTCAATAAATGCAACATTTGCATACTGATGTAAACATCCCCCAAGACTTTTTTTAGCAAGAGCGCCTTCATCACGTTGTGTCATAGAAAGCACAATAATTTCATCTTGCTGCCCCCAAAATTTCTTGGGAAGCCGAATATTGACCTGGCCCTTTTCAACGGTTTGAATGTCGCGAATTGCTTCCATTTGCTTTATTATGAGTTGTACGCTCTCTGCGTAGTGTTTTGCAAGGCGCATTGTTAACCTCTATCAGCACAACACACCCATTAAGCTGTAGCGCTTTGGAAACCAGGGCACATACGAGAGATTACGCATATTTTGGAGCATATCCAGTTATCAAGTCGCGGTAGGAATGCCAGTTACCTGACACCCCCCGCGCAGATCCGTACGTGCGGGACTACCGCATACGGCTCCTGCCTTGAGTAATAGCGAATCGTACCTCCGGGAAATCATGACATG